>TARA_B110000438_G_scaffold164841_1_pt1 | contig 10463 bp, 7 predicted proteins | sample TARA_B110000438 | Tara Oceans TARA_B110000438 (sample SAMEA4398413) | marine metagenome | biome: Polar Biome; feature: [MES] marine water layer (ENVO:01000295) within the mesopelagic zone...; material: water (ENVO:00002006), including particulate matter (ENVO:01000060) such as......
GCTTGATGAGTATCTTGTCCGCCCAGATTTTTACTCAAGCCCTCGACAGGTTAAAATAGGTTTTAGCGTCAGCATGAAGTAATATGAAGATATACCTGACTATATTCATACTTTTAGCTTCCTTGCACTCTCAGGGAGGGTATCGGAAAAAAATAATTTCCAATCCTGGTTCAAGAACCGCGCCTAAAACAGGGGCTGTTATTGATAGAAAGTATGCTGACCATACCGGTAACAGAATCATGAACAGATTCTATAATTTTGCCGGCATAGGTGATGGCGGTGGACAGTTTTCAGGTATTTATCCAATCGGCTCAGGAAATTCTTATTTTTTTGAGTTTACCCCCGTCATAGCCGCAAGCGTTGTGGACTCGAGTGGCAATAGAAAGCATATTGTTTCTGATGGGGCTATCGGCTTAAGAGACATGTCTCCATTTGGTTATCAATGGGGCTTTGAACCTTTGCCTGGTTTTGCCAATCCTAACCAAGACTATATGGCGATTAACACGATCTCTGAGTCCTGGCCCGAAAGTTGGCCCAATAAGGAAGAAGACTGGAGCGGGTACTGGAACGGTGCTTATGGAAAATATGTTCGTGCTGACCAAGAAAGTTATTTTGTCATCGATGATCAGTTTAATGATGAATTTTTCTATTTTCCATATACCAATACTTCTGAAGATAGTGTAAAACGGGGACTAGGTATACAGTTAGATGTCAGAGGGTACCAGTGGAATCATCCGGCTGCAGAAGATATACTTATCATTACCTACCTAATAGAAAACGTTAGTAACAAGACGCTGGACAGTGTTGTCTTTGGCATGTATGGTGACGCTGATATCGGTAGTACAAATGGCGACTTTGCAGACGATGATGCCTGGTTTGATATTGAAAATGATATTGTGTACCAGTGGGACCATGATGGGTGGAGTTCAGCAAATGGTGGATTCGTTCCTGCGTACTTTGGCTGGAGTTTTTTAGAGTCTCCTGGAAACCCAGATGACGGGATTGATAATGATGGTGACGGCATGATTGATGAGAGTCAGTTTGATGGGATAGATAATGATGGGGACTGGCTGGCGGACAGGGACGACATAGGTGCAGATGGTCTAGGAACATATCACCTAGAATATCCTGGGCCTGATGATGATGGTACTGAGGGTAATGGAGTACCAGATGTGGGTGAGCCAAACTTTGAGATTACGGATAACGATGAGTCAGACCAGATTGGTCTGACCAGTTTCTATTCTGCAAGCTACCCCAGTATTAGACCTGACAACGATGAGGTAATGTGGGGTCAGCTGAAGCCTGGAGTGTTTCAGGTTCCAAACCAGAATATTGATCAGACCTTTTTATACGGATCAGCATATATAACGCTCCATCCAGGGGAAAAGAAAAAATTTGCCATTGCCATGGTATTTGGAAATGATATGGCAGACATACTCCGAAATACGACCACAATGCAAAACATTTATGACAATGACTATAGCTTTGCAAAGCCCCCTCTTAAGCCAACTCTTGCCGTTGTACCTGGTGATAAAAAAGTCACACTCTATTGGGATGACTTTGCAGAGAAATCAATGGACCCAGTTTATGGAATGGATTTTGAGGGTTACCGAGTTTACAGGAGTACAGACGCTGGCTTTATTGATGCGTATACTGTAACAGATACCTATGGCAATATCACTTTTAAAAAGCCGCTGGTCGTTTATGATATTCCTGACAGTTTGAGAGGCCCTCATCCTGTCGGCTTTAATGGTGTACAATTCGATATGGGCGAAGATAGTGGTCTTAAATATTCTTTTGTAGACTCTTCGGATGTTATAAATGGGCAAAAATATTATTATGCGGTTACTGCATATGACAAGGGCTATGATCTAGATTTTTATCAACTCGGATTTAGTGAGAGGGAGAACCTCCAGCCTATAGCGCCATCAGAGTGTTCTATTGTTTTAGATCTTGACCTGAAAGGCAATGTGGTTCAGCTTAGTCAAAACGCGGGCGTTGCCCTTCCTAATTCAACCGTCGCAGGATATATTCCTCCAAATACGCTAACAGATCCAACACAGGAGTTTATTTCTCACGTTGAGGGATATGGAACCGGGCACATTGACCTAGAGGTTGTTGATCCTTATGCCATTATAGATAATCATACCTATAATGTTGTTTTTAGTACAATGGAAGAGGAAGAGACTGTTGCATTTAGTGTGCGAAGTAATCATGAAATATCTGAGACAATTATTTTTGCTGATAGTAGTGCGAAAGTTGGGCAAAATAACATTGATACCTCATCCGTCATAATGAGCTCTATAGACGGTGCTGTTGATTATATCTCAGGAACTGACTTCAGTGTTGATCCTGTCACAGGAATCGTAACCGCACTAAGCTCTGAACTTTTGGCAGCAGGACAAACGGACATATCCTATAAATATTTTCCTCTGTATCAGAGTACTAAAATGGATGGTGAAATAAGTAATCCGATATTCGATGGTATGCGAATAAAACTCCAGAATCAATTAGTAGGCGTAAACTATGATTCTACAGGCTGGCTTATAGGCGAGACTAACTACAGGCAAGAGATTACTGCACAGAGACTATATCCTGCTGATTTCCACTTAATTTTTGAGGGGAATATTGGTGACTCAATAACTCAGTGTACCCGTGGTGTGAGCGCACCCTTCAGGGTAAAAAATGTCACAGAAAATAACTATCCAGATTTTAGAATTTTTGATTACAGTCACGATGATAAGTGGGACCCTGATGAGCCGATTCTGATTCAACCTTACGAGGGCAATGCACAACAAGCACCATATATGTTTATCAGATTTTATCAGGACTCACTGGATATTACCTCTACCGTTTCTATAGACACACTTATAACAGGAACAGACACGACATACTCGGAGGTAGTATCCTATGATACAACATTTGTAGAGATTGTACATGCAAAAGCGGGCGATAAATACAGGCTTGCTTCCTATCGTCCTTTTTCCAAGTCAGATATCTATGAGTTTACGACCACACAATCAAGGGTGAATAAAGACTCGGCAAAGACTGAGCTGAGTGATATTGCTGTTGTTCCAAATCCTTATGTTGTGGCTGCCTCCTGGGAACCCAGGCACTTGTTTACCTCTGGGCGTGGGCCAAGAAAAATAGATTTTATCAATCTTCCTAGCGATTGTACGATCAAGATATTTACCTTATCAGGATATTTGGTAGATACGATTGAGCATCAGTCTGGTTTTGAGAGTGGAGCTGCATCATGGGACCTATTAAGCAAGGATGGTTTAGAGATTGCCTATGGAATTTACCTCTATCATATTGAGGCTCCTGGTATTGGAGAAACAACTGGAAAATTCGCAGTGATAAAATGAGATACTTACGGGCACTTATTTTAAATATTATTTTTGCGGGTACCGCATTTGCTCAGACAAATGTCGCTACTACAGCCGCCTCATTTTTGGAGATTGGATCAGGAGCAAAGTCTTTATCTATGGGGGGAGCGTTTGTCTCAATAGCGAATGATGTAAGCGCACTCTATTGGAATCCTGCTGGTATTGTCAATATAGATAAACCATCGGTTCAGTTTTACCATTCACCATGGCTTGTAGAGACAGAATATTATTATGGTGGTTTTGTATTGCCCCTATCTCCTGCTGATGCACTAGGTTTTTCTTACACCTCTATAGGGATGGGCGAGATGATGGTAAGAACGGTTAAGATGCCTGAGGGGACTGGTGAAAAGTTTGATGCGAGTAATCTTGCAATGGGAATAGCATATGCCAGAAAATTAACCGACCAATTTTCATTTGGTGTGCAATATAAATATATTCAAGAAAAAATTTGGCAGATGAAAGCCAGTGCTAGTTCATTTGATATCGGCACCCTGTTTACAACGACAAATGGAATGAGAATTGGTATGAGTGTCTCAAACTTCGGGGATAAAATGGGCGTGGATGGGATCAACACAGCGATTGACCATGATGTTGATGAAACAATTTATGGTAATAACGACAAAATAGATGGTCACTTAGATGCCGCAAAGTGGCCAATGCCGTTATTATTTCGTTTTGGAATAAGTAAGGACTACTTATTTGCCAATATCCACAGGGTTACAATATCTGGGGATGCGAATCACCCAAATAATAATGTCGAATATATAAACGCGGGACTTGAGTATGCATATAATGATCTAGTGTCATTAAGAATTGGTCACTCAGATTTGTTTATGGAAGATGCTGAGCAAGGACTATGTTATGGAGCTGGCATCAACTATAGAATCCCTAGAGGTCCTAGGGTACGTTTTGACTATGTTTTAAGATCATTTGGTGTGTTTAAAACCATATCGGGTTTTTCCATTGGTATGACATTCTAGCGTTATTTTTATAGATTAGTTTTGTATAGATTAATATTAATATTTTTATTTGTTTTTCATATATCGGCTGAACTCGATGCCTGCAGAATTTGGGCAGTGATTTCTAAGAGCGAATTAGTGTTGAATATGGCTAATGAAGAAGAGCTTGAGTTTGTTTCTACTCAGCTAGACGCGTTATACGACCAAAGTCAATATAACCAAGATGGGTGGGCTGTTATACGCTATGGTTTAAGCTTAGAATCTACTAGTGAAACCGTTTTTCGTTCAGAGCTACCAGCGAACCAAGATTCTTTAAGCTATTGGTCCACTATGAATGCGATTTTTAGTGAACAGTCAGAAAACATAGGCATCGCACATATTAGAGCTGCCACCTCCGGCGCGAGCCTTATCCCTAATCCTCATCCATGGGTTTTTCAAGGTGATAAACCATATTCTTTCGTACACAATGGGGGGGCCTCAAAAGAATTGCTTTATGATTTGATCACTAATAACGGATCAGATGAGACATGGCTAGATCAGCACCCCCCGCAAACTTTTGGTGATGGAGACTGGAGGAACAATGGCTGGAACTCTGTGGTTGATTCAGAGCTTATTATGCTGCTAATAATGAAACAGGTTTATATTTTTGATGATATTTTGATTGGTTTGGAGTCAGCTTTTTCTATAATGTTAGAAGGAGGTATCAGCCCATACATGCTTAACTGTGTGTTCTCTGATTCGGAGTCTTTATATGTTTACGGAGGAAGCAATGGCCTACATTTTAGTGAGTCAGAATCTTTCTATTCCGTAATGAGTAGTCCTCCTAATAATAGTTCAATATTATATGATTGGGAGCCGATATCTTCTGGAGAACTCATTGTATTAAAAAAAGATGGCATTACTCGTTATCCGTCTTTTTCTGTTGTTCAGAATAACGAACCTGATATAATACTCCCATTGAACCTTGAACTTTATCCGGCATACCCAAATCCTTTTAATGGCGAGGTAGTTATTCCATTTAAAGTTCCAAATAGCAGCAATAGTTTAATATCTATTTTTACGATAGCTGGAGATAACGTATTTAGAAAATATTTGTCTTCAAGCGAAAAAGAATCTGGCAGAATCACTTGGCAACCAGATAAAACCATGAAACATTCACCTGTTAGTGGTGTATATATAATAAAGATGAATTCAGGGGTTGAAATCAAAACCTCAAAGATAATGTTTATTAAATAAGTTTTTTTTTGTAATATCGCCGGATTTATTTGATGCTATTTATATAGAAAACTAGGAGCCAATCTCTTGCCAAAACCAAAAACTAGTACAAAAAAAGAAAAAGTAGACCCAAAACAAATAGAAAAAGAAGTCAAAGCTATCTCTAAAGGAGAAAAAAAAGCTGCTGCTAAAGAAGCATCTACAAAATCAAAAAAAGCTAGTAAGGTCTCTAGCGGTAGCATCAGTATGTATCTCGCTGAGATTGGAAAGTATAATCCTTTACCACCCGAGCGCGAGGTAGAGCTAGCGATTCGTATACAAAATAATGAAGAGGCTGCTATGAAAGAGTTGGTCGAGGCAAACCTACGTTTTGTTGTTTCGGTCGCAAAAAAATACCAGGGTAATGGTTTATCATTAGCAGATATTATTAATGAAGGTAACCTAGGCCTTATTAAGGCTGCAAAGCGTTTTGATCATACTAGAGGATTTAAATTTATCTCCTACGCAGTCTGGTGGATTCGTCAATCAATCTTGCAAGCACTTGCAGAACAGTCAAGGCTGATTCGTTTACCCTTGAACCGGGTAGGCACAATTACAAAGATAACTCGTGCTGCAGAGAAGCTTGAGGCTGAGGTAGAGAGGCAGCCCAAAGGCGATGAGATTGGTGGTCAGCTAGAGATGAGTGGTGATGAGGTTTTGATGGCGATGCAGTACTCTAGAAGGCATAGCTCACTTCATTCACCTTTCCAGGATGGTGAAAACAGTAGTCTGTTAGATATAATAGAAGATGATCAGGCGGAAGAGCCAGAAGCAAATATTATGAGAGAGTCTATGTCTGAAGAGGTAACTGGCGCTCTAGAAACATTATCAGTGCGTGAGCGAGCTGTGCTCGAAATGTATTTTGGTATCAACCGTGATAGTGCGATGACACTGAATGAGATCGGAGAGGAGTTTGACCTTACCAGAGAAAGAGTCAGACAAATCAAAGAAAAGGCTATACAGCGACTCAGGCATCGTTCAAGAAGTAAGAGCCTACGTAGGTATCTTGGATAATTAGGTTTATTATAGAAAAAGGAGTGTTGGCTCCTTTTTCTATTTTATGTAAAAAAATAACCCAGTCACGTCCGATCATTATTCGAAAATGATAAATGGTCTTTATTAGTCTTATACTATAAATTTCTATAGCATACAAAGGACTGGATCGTGAAAAAATTAATTATTCCCTTATTATTTTTATCCTTCATACAATCTGAAACCAGCGTTCAGCATTCAACGCCCAATCGTACCGTGGATATACACCACAGTGTGATTGACGTCCGATTAGATTTTCTTTCAGAGAAAGTAATCGGGAAAGTTGCACACTCATTTAGCCCTTTGGGCACATCAGTATCAAACCTTGACCTTGATGCTGAAGATATGGTAGTCAGACGTGTAAGACTGGATGGAAAGGATATTCCTTTTTTTCAGAGTGAAGAGAAATTACATATGGACCTGGTTAACGCATATACATGGTCGGATACACTTACTGTAGTGATTAATTATACGGCGACACCTAGAACTGGACTCTATTTTTTTAAGCCTGATTCATCCTATCCAGATAGGCCTCTTCAGGCTTGGACTCAGGGTGAAGAAACGGACAATCATCACTGGGTTCCTCTATATGATTATCCTAATGACAGAGCAACATTTGAATGCAAACTAACTGTTGATAAAAATCTCCAGGCTATCTCTAATGGTGAACTCGTATCAAAAACAGAGAACACAGATGGTACACAGACTTTCCATTGGAGAGAAAACTTTCCAATGGTTAGTTATTTAATATCATTCGCAGTAGGTGACTATGTTAAGGTGGAGGATTCCTATGAGGATTTACCAGTTAATTATTGGGTTTATCCAGAAAATAAGCATGAGGCACATCGATCATTTGGAAAGACACCTAATATGATTCAATATTTTAATGAAGTTACTGGCGTTAGATATCCGTATGAAAAATATGACCAGGTTATCGTAACCGATTTTATGTGGGGTGGGATGGAAAATATTACGCTTACTCATAATACGGATCGGACCATGTATGATTCCAAGGCCCAGCCAGACCATAGCAGTGATGGGCTTGTAGCCCATGAACTAGCGCATCAGTGGTATGGTAATATGTTGACAACTAGAAATTGGTCCCATATTTGGCTGAATGAAGGGTTTGCGACATTCTTTTCTCGTTTATACCTTTCTAAAGACAGAGGTGTAGATGAAGGAGACTACATAAGACTGGGAGAGGTTAGAGGATATCACAAAGCTGATAGTATAAAAAGAAGGCCCACTGTTGATTATAACTATAGCGAACCTTTTGAGCTATTTACTAGTCATGTATATGCCAAAGGAAGTTTAATACTAAATATGCTTAAAGATGTACTCGGAGAGGAAGGATTCTGGCGATCTATTCGACATTATACACAGCAGAATAAAATGAAAAATGTTGAGACCACAGACCTTAAAAAATCAATAGAGCTAACAACTGGTCAAAACCTTGATTGGTTTTTCAGACAATGGGTTTATAAGCCTGGTTACCCAGAGTACCAGGTTTCCTGGACCCATAATCATAGAACTAAAAAACTATTAATTAATGTAAAGCAGATCCAAAACTTAGATAAGACAAGCCTTTTTAAGATGCCGATTTCAATATTAATTGACAACGGAGAATTAGAAGAACACATTATCTGGGTTGAGGGTAAAGATACGGTATTTGATATTCCTTGTAACGGTAGGCCAAAGATGGTAGTGTTCAACTCTGGTATGAAGGTACCATGCAAATTAAAAATGGAAAAATCTGTTTCGGACCTGAAATATCAATTATCTAACTCACCTAATATACTCGATAGGATATGGGCTGCTCATGAACTATCTAAAAAGAAGGGTAGAAAAATTGTTGAGTATATTTTGCTGGATGCGGCCAAGGGTGACTCATTCTGGGGCGTGAGGAAAGAAGCCTGTATCGCATATGGAAAGCTAAAACCAAAGATTACTTCTGGTGACTATCAGTGGCTTGAAAATGAAAAAGACAACAGGGTTAAAAGAGCTTTTATTAGTGTTTTAAAGTATAGCCTGGGTAATGATGATGTAAGTAGCTTTTTGCAAACAATCATAAGATCTGATACAAGTTATTATTCGATTGCTGATGCTTTTCGGGTGCTAGCAATTATTGATTCTTCTAGCGCAAAAAAATATGTAGATGGTCTTTTAAATACTGAATCACATAATGATATTATTAGACGATCAGCACTATCTTATTTTGGCCAAATAAAAAATAGATACAACTATAATCAACTAAAAGAGTTAGCATCGTATGGTGTGTTTAGTTGGGAGTCTAGGCCATCGATTATTACTGAACTTGGAAAATATCAAAAGCAAAGACCGGGCACCTTAAACTTTATACTACCATTTATTAATGATAAAGATCGTTTCGTGCGTATGTCTGTTATTAAGCAAATAGGTTTACATGGATCAAAATCACATTTTAGTTTGCTAGACAGAGCCGTAGAGTCTGACCCAGTATTATCTATAAATTCCCGTAGAGCTAAAGAAAAAATAATTGGACGAGTTAAACGAAAAAAAACAGATAATTCTGATCAGAATACCGTAGAAGAGTTGAAGAAAAAAATAAATGAAATAAAAAATATTTTAAATTACTAATGAACAGGTATTCAATCTGGCTCATACTTGAGCAAGATAGCCGTGCTAGATATCGTGACCTAATTAAAAGGTTATCCAAAAAACTAAAAACCCCAGCATTCGACCCCCACTGTACAATCTATGGTAGGTTAAACATGGATTTAGAAAAAATCAGGTCTGAAGTAATTGAGTTGTCGATTATAAAAAATCAATTTTCTGCTACCATCAAAAGCATAAAAACTGGAAAAACAAAGTGGAAGTCACTTTATCTTGCTCTAGATAATAATGAGGACCTGAGTTATTTGTATGGTGTTTGCAAAAATAAGTTTAGTACTAAACGAATATATGCTTTTGATCCTCATATAAGTCTTGCATATGGTATTTTTGATCCAGAATCTGTCCATTATGCCACAAAGCATATTATAATACCTAAATATTTAGCGTTCTCAGGTATTGCAGTGGTAAAGACAGGTGAAGATATAAGTGACTGGGAGATTGTTTTTCAGAGACAGTTTGGTAGTAAATAAATTAAATATTGTAAGAATTATAGTATTTATTAAGCGCATAGTTTTTTGTTAGGAATAAGATGTTGTGGTTAATTAGGTTTATAATTCAATTATTTCAAATAAGTTTTAATGTTAAGGAGTTTATCTATGAGTTATAGATTATTTTTAGTTACTATGCTAATTGGTATTCTAGGGATAGGATGTAGTGTATCGAATGGCAAAGAGGCAAACATTGCGCTCCCCACAATGATGTGCGGAATGTGTGAAACAAATATTAAAAGTTCTGTAGCTGATCTGGATGGTGTGATGAAGGTAAATATCGATCTAGAAAAAAAAACTGGTCAGGTTGTCTTCGATGAAAAAAAAATTAGTGTAGAGCAAATTGAAGCAAGAATTGCAGGTGCTGGTTATAAAGCAAATAGTACTGCAGCAGTTAAGTCAGCATATGACAATCTGCCTCGATGTTGTAAGGTTAATGGCTAAAAAATCTTGTTTTAAATAATGTTTGGTAGTTATACCAAACTTTTTCAAATTCCGATGTAATCCGAAGTTACAACCTATTATGATAAGACTATTAATTCGGCTAATGCTATGCTTTATTTTAGCAGGAGGGTTTGATATCTCCTCTTCAGGAGAAATGCGTCTAGGTGGCTCTCTATTTGCGCAATCAAAGAAGAAGAAGAAAAAGTCATCGACTAAGAAAAAGAAATCTTCAAAAAAGAAAAAGT
>TARA_B110000438_G_scaffold26060_1_pt1 | contig 10454 bp, 6 predicted proteins | sample TARA_B110000438 | Tara Oceans TARA_B110000438 (sample SAMEA4398413) | marine metagenome | biome: Polar Biome; feature: [MES] marine water layer (ENVO:01000295) within the mesopelagic zone...; material: water (ENVO:00002006), including particulate matter (ENVO:01000060) such as......
TTAGATAATAAACAAAGACAATTGATGATTCTAACGGGGCCAAATATGGGTGGTAAATCGACATATATGCGTCAAACCGCTCTAATTTGTGTAATGGCTCAGGCCGGTTGTTTCGTTCCAGCTTCATCGGCAAGGCTAGGAATGGTTGACAGAGTTTTCACGAGAGTTGGAGCACATGATGACCTAGTTCACGGGCATTCTACATTCATGGTTGAAATGTTGGAATTGGCCAATATTTTGAGAAATGCCACTACCAATAGCTTGGTTTTATTAGATGAAATTGGGCGAGGAACATCAACCTTCGATGGTTTAGCATTGGCATGGGCCGTTTCTGAACAATTACATGCTGAAAAAGGTGTCAAGACATTGTTTGCTACACACTATCATCAATTAACTGATGTTGCAAAGATATTGGATAGATCTGTAAATTGCCATATGCAAGCCAAAGAAGATGGGCATGAATTAACATTGCTACACCGAGTGGCTGAAGGCCCAACTGATGCCTCTTTTGGTATTCACGTTGCAAAAATGGCAGGAGTTCCTGAAGAAGTTCTAGCCAGAGCCCGTAAAGTACTGGAAAACCTGGAACAGGGAACAACGATTGAAGTATCTAAAGCAGGCCCAGTCCAATCTGTTTTCAGCCCTACTTTTAGTGCAAGATCTGAAGTTAAGGAAAATCCAGTCATAAATGAAATAAAGAAAATGGATTTAATGAACTTAACTCCTTTACAAGCTTTAGAAAAATTACACGATATTCAGCAAAAATTACTCTAACCGATTGTTAAACTTACCGTTTTAGTATTAGAATTATCTTCAGCATCACTAGCTGTAAAAGTAAAACTGTAAGCTGCAGTATCCAAACCATTTCCAAAATAATAATAGTAGAAACTATGGCCTTCTATTCCAAACTCATTGTCCGCTTCAAGCTTTTCCATTACTTGAGAATTAAGAAAACCACTACTTCCTTTACTTGCTGAAAATTGAACATTATCTACTTCCCAATTATCTTTTACTGAAATTACTAGTACAAATGGCGTGTCAATTCCGATAACTTCAGTTTCATTCCATTGTCCATCCATTTCAACAAACGTTTCAACTTGCTGAAATTTGGGTTTCGCAATATCGTTGAAAGGAGGATTAGAAAGTAAAATAAATATTCCTAACCACCCCATGAAAGACATCATCATTGGGCCAACCCAGTTTTTCCTTTCAAATTCACTAGTATCAAAAAATAACGGGAGAATTTTAATCAAACCAAAAGGAGATGCGAAGCCAATAAACATTACCCAACCCCCTAATGAAGTCATTCTTACTATCGAATAGCAAATTACGGCAATAGTAAGCGCATAGAACACTGCAAAAATGGTAATTTTGGAATCGCGAGTTTCTTTTACACGGTATTCTTCTTTATTAAATTCAGGAAACGAAAAAATTTCTTCCCGTTTACCCTTTTTCTTTGACATTATGCGCCCATAATGGAGGTTAAATAAAGCCCCTTGTGGAGTCCAACCTACCTAGGAACCTATGGCACAAAAGAAGACGGAGACCGAAGAACAGATGCCAATAGAAGAAGCAGAAGCAATAAAACCTGATTTTACAGGTCTACCTATTGAAGTTCACATTAGGCGCCATTTCCAATTTATCGTAATTCTAAGTATCTGCTTATTTCTAGGATATCTCGTATTTGCATTAACACTTTTAGCTTGGGTAACTGCAGTTAGGTGGGCTGATAACGAAGGACATTTAGCAAAATATAATCTCGAATTGGTATGGGGACGTTCTTTCATAATGTGGAGAACTGATTGGGGTAAGGATTTCATAGAAAAGCTTGCATATTATCGGACATTTTGGAAAAGAGTAGGAGATGTTTGGGTTGTAACTGTCTTCCTGATTATGATATTCATGTTCTTACTATTATTATGGCAAGCAACACTAGCTTGGCAGATTCCTAAGAGTGCTTCAGTTTCTCCCAAGATGATGATTGGATTGCCTGGACTTAATCCAGTAATTCCTCTCTGGTATGGTATATTGGCCTTAGGTATTGCAATGGTTATTCACGAGTTTAGTCATGGAATTCTAAGTCGTGTGGCTGACGTTAAAGTCAAAGCATTAGGTTTACTTCTTTTTGTTTTCCCTGTTGGAGCTTTTGTTGAACCCGATGAAGAAGGGATGAAATCCATGAAAAGATGGGAAAGAATGAGACTCTATGCAGCCGGACCTGGAAGTAATATGGTTGTTGCAATTATTTGTTCTATTATGTTTTCTTGGGTAATGGTTTCTTCATTGGAACCTTCGAATGAAGGAGTTCTATCAGCAAGTGTAGTTGTAGACTACGGTGGTGAGAAAGCAGGGCTTGAACCTTGGATGTTGATAACTGCCATAGATGAACAAGAAGTAACAAGTGCAGACGACTTTAGTGAGGCCTTGAATGAAACTTATGTTGGCCAAGTAGTCAATGTTTCAGTATTAGACAAGGGAAATCCCGATACATATCAGGTTACTCTATCAGATAAAGGGAGTTATTATCTGAAATATTACCCAGATAGTTACGAACCTTGGATGTCTGGAAAAGGGTTCATGGGTATTGCTGTGGTAGACCCTGACGCTATAACTGAAAATTTAGCACATCCCGCTAATAGTGGAGGATCAATGTTACAATACATTACTCTACCTTTCCAAGATTTACAACCTTTCCCTGAACACTTTACTGCACTCTTTGAACCTACAGGAATTGTAGGTATATTACCTGACAATATTTTCTGGATTCTAGCTAATTGTTTTTACTGGATTTTCTGGCTTAATTTGATGGTCGGATTAACTAATGCTCTTCCGGCAGTACCTCTAGATGGGGGATTCATATTTGCTGACGGAGTGACTGGTATCTTAGATAAAGTCAAGAAAAGCTGGTCTGAAGAAAAGAAAGAGGCAATAGTCGATAATTTAGTTGGAATATTAGCTTTCAGTGTGCTTTTCCTTGTGTTTTGGCAATTAATTGGGCCAAAGCTTGTTGGAGTCGACCCTGTAATTTTAGATGCAAATATCGATGCTTCGGGCAATGAGGGATTCAATGGAGATGTGTTCACATTTGACGCTTCAGGATCTGATGGGGACTTTGTATCCTATGAATGGGAATTTGGAGATGGAAATTCAGCAACTGGCGAAAGTGTGAGCTATAATTGGTCTGAAGGTGGTGTTTATTTTGTAGTATTGACTGCTAAAGATTCTGAAGATAGACAAAGTGTTGAATTCTATCAAGTGAGTATTGATTATACTGGAGAAGGTAGTGGTGAAGTTGGAGGCGGAGAAGACGATACGGTGGCTGCAACAATTAATCCTTATGTAAATAAAATAACAATTTCAGGAAATATAACCGGAGATAATGGTTTACCTCTTGTAGCTTCGGATGTGACTGTAACTATCAATGGACCCTCGGGAACTGAGTTTACCGAAACCTATTCACTAAATAATGGACAAAGGCAACCTTTTACCTTTAGTATCGACACTGGAGAGATGGTTGGAGACTGGGAAATTGTCTTAGAATCAAATGATGCAGCTTCTGATTTTACCTATGAATATGATTGGTTTAATTATTTTCAAGCAAGTAACTGAAACTTTAATAATAGATACCATTTTTGACAAATATTAACTCAGGGTTATTTTTAAATCCTGTAGATGTGAAAAACAATGAATCAAGACCCTGTACCACTGAAAGCTGTGCACCATATAGAATTCTGGGTAGGCAATGCAAAACAAGCCGCTTATTTCTATAGAAAGGCATTCGGATTTAATCAAGTAGCCTATTCTGGTTTGGAAACTGGAAATCGCGATAGAGCTAGCTACGTATTGGAGCAAGGTAAGATAAGAATGATATTTTCTACTCCACTAAACGGCAATAATGAAATGTCTGAACACATTAAAGCCCACGGAGATGGTGTCAAAGACATTGCATTCCATGTAGATGATGCGAAAGCATGCTACGAAGCTTGTATTGCACGTGGTGCTAAAAGCGCCGGAGAACCAGAAGACATTAGTGATAATAATGGAAGTATAACTAAAGCTTCAATCTACACTTATGGCGAAACTATACATTCATTCATTTCACACAATGACTATAGTGGACCTTTCCTCCCTGGATTCCAGGAAAAGATAATAGAAGGTAATACTGTCGGATTGAGATTTATTGATCACATTGTAGGCAATGTTGAATTAGGGAAAATGGAAGATTGGGTAAAATTCTATGCAAACATAATGGGTTTCACCCAGCTTCAAGCATTCAGTGATGATGATATCTCTACCGAATATTCGGCATTAATGTCTAAAGTTATGGAAAGTGATAATGGAAGAATTAAATTCCCAATTAATGAACCTGCAGAAGGTAAGAAGAAATCACAAATTGATGAATATCTAGATTTCTACCAAGGTCCCGGCGTACAACACATTGCTTTATTGACTGACGATATCATAAATGCCATAACCAAACTCAAAGAAAATGGAGTCGAATTCTTAGAAGTCCCTGACACTTACTATGATAATTTGGCTAAAAGAGTTGGAAACATCGATGAAGATATGGAAGTATTGAAAAAACTAAAAATCCTTGTAGATCGTGATGATGAAGGATATTTACTACAATTATTCACAAAACCTGTAGAAGATAGACCTACTGTTTTCTATGAAGTTATTCAAAGAAAAGGTTCGAAAGGATTTGGAATTGGGAATTTCAAAGCCTTATTCCAAGCAATTGAGAGGCATCAAGAAGAAAGAGGAAACTTGTAATGCACAGGTATCACAAACTAGGAAAAGTAGCAAAAAAAAGGCACACTGTTTTCAGAGATGAAAATGGAAAAATATATCATGAAGAATTAAAAGGAAATAAGGGATTTGTAGGACCTTCATCTCTTTTGTATCATATTCATCCTCCAACTGAAGTAATTTCTACAAAAGACATTGGAAGTTTTGAACTTGAAGAAGAAGACGATAAAAGTCTTAGAATGAGACATTTCTATACCAATCGGGCAGACAAGGGAGGTAGCGCCATAATGGATCGGAAACCTTTCTTATTCAATAATGACGCAATTATGATGATGTGTTATCCTGATAAAAATGACGACTATTTCTATAGAAACGCACAAGGCGATGAAATTATCTACGTAAGTTTAGGTAGTGGAACTTTAGAAACGGCATTTGGGAATATGAAATATTCACAAGGTGACTATTTAGTAATCCCAAGAGGAATATTACACCGATATGTAATGAATGATGATGAACATTCGCTATTAATTGTCGAATCACCTGGGGAAGTAAGAACTCCTAGAAGATACCGAAATGAATATGGGCAAATAATTGAAAGAAGTCCATACTCTGAAAGAGATTTTAGAGGACCTGATGAACTTGTCCCACATGACGAAAAAGGTGAATTTAAGATAATTGTAAAACAAAGAAATCGATTTACTGAAGTAACCCTTGGCCACCACCCTTGTGATGTGGTTGGTTGGGATGGATACTACTATCCCTTTGCATTCAGTATTCATGACTTTGAGCCTATTGTAGGAAGAATTCATGAACCACCACCAGTTCATCAAACATTTGCTAGTGATAAATTTGTAGTCTGTTCATTCTGTCCAAGACCATTCGATTTTGATGAGAATGCAATACCGGCACCTTACAATCATTCTAATGTAATGTCTGATGAAGTTATCTATTACGATTCTAAAGAATTCATGTCTCGCAAAGGCGTAGAGTTTGGTTCAATGACACTTCATCCTGATGGGTTGACACATGGACCTCACCCTGGGAAATACGAAGGATCGATTGGAGCTAAACGTACCGATGAATTAGCAGTAATGGTAGACACACATTACCCTCTCAAAGTAGCTAAATTTGCACTGAATGTAGAAGATCCTACTTATTCAAGATCTTGGCTAGAAAATGGCGACCATAAGGACGCCTTAGGCGAATAAAATTAATGAAAGAAAGTCTTCGAACTTTCATGGAAGGTTTGATAGACTATGCCGGTCTATTCCCTCCTGCCAAACTACCGCTTAATGAGGCAATAGATGAATACCTAGTGCATCTTAAAGGCGATAATTCATGGATGCTCGGAAGATTCATTATACCTATTTCACAATTCAAAGATTTAGAGCAATTTATACCTCTCTTTGAGGGATTAGAACCTTTAAGATTATCAGTATTAGGAGGAGGTGGAAATTCGGACGATGAGTATTTAAATAATATTGAACAGAATATAATAGATATTAATAAATTTAGAGAAAAATACCCAGGAGAGATTACAATCGATGTTATAGAGTGTAAATTAGCGACAAACTCACCATCAAAAAAGATAATCAAAAAAGCGACTGACTTGTTAAATCAAAATGATCTTATACATTATCATGAATTTGATGAATTACCATATGTTGGAATAGATTATTCAACCGAACTCGATGAAACTAATTGGGATTCAGAGGTAGTCGAAACAATTGCCATGATATCTAAGATAGATAATGCCGGAATTAAACTGAGATGTGGAGGAGTAATCAAAGAGGCATTCCCAAGTATCGAAAAAGTAGCTGCAATGATTCAAGCCTGTGCACTCAATCAGGTTCCAATGAAATTCACTGCAGGACTACATCATCCACTACGCCACTTTGAAGAGCAATATGATTGTGACATGCACGGATTTGTTAATGTATTTGGAGCTGGGATTCTCGCTTCCAATTTTGAACAACCTCAACACTCCCAAGAAAAATATCGTATGTTTATACTTCTTTCCCACATGATCGATGACGACAATCCCGAAAATTTTAGTTTTGATGATTCGAAACTTACTTGGAAAGTTGGAGATGACCGAGATACGCGTTTTGAAATGAATCTGGAAAAAATAAAAGATGTTCGCCGAAATAGGGCAATCTCATACGGCAGTTGTTCTTTTGAAGAGCCCATTGATGACTTGAAACAACTAGGATGGATGTAATGGACGAAACACACGATTCAAAATTAAAATCATGGATAGAAGTGGATGAAAATTCCGATTTTCCTATTCAGAATATTCCTTTTGGGGTATGCTCTCCAAAAGAAGGTGGCGAACTCCACGTAGTAACTGCAATAGGCGATTATGTAATTGATTTAGCTTACTTAGATGAAGCTGGACTTTTCATTGATACTGCAATTGAAGAAACTGAAGTATTCCATGAACCTACACTAAATGCCTTTATGTCATTAGGACAAAAAGCTTGGAAAGAAGCTAGACTTACAATCAGTCGATTGCTAAGAGACGATAATACGAGTTTCAAAGACAATGAAGAATTGAAAGAAATCGCATTGATCCCCATGGCAGATACTAGAATGGAAATGCCAGTCGATATCGGAGATTACACTGATTTTTATTCCTCCAGAGAACATGCCACTAATGTAGGTACTATGTTCAGAGGGCCTGATGCTGCACTCATGCCAAATTGGCTACGCTTACCCGTAGGCTATCATGGACGTGCATCTTCTGTCGTTCTAAGTGGAACTGATATTGTTAGACCGAAAGGCCAAACAAAAGCAGTAGATGAAAAAGAACCCACTTTCGGAGATTGTAAAAGAATGGATTTCGAACTTGAAATGGGCATTTTAATAGGTTCTGGAAATACATTAAGTGAGGCTATTCCAGTTGATGAAGCTGAAAATCATGTATTTGGATTCACTCTGGTTAACGATTGGTCTGCAAGAGATATTCAAACTTGGGAATATATTCCATTGGGGCCTTTTCTTGCAAAGAACTTTGCAACCAGTATTTCTCCATGGATTATTACAATGGAAGCCCTTGAACCATTCAAGTGTAAGAGTCCGAAACAAGACCCAAAACCTCTTGATTATCTGAATAATAAAAATAACTGTAATTATGATATAAACTTAGAGATACACTTGAAAGCAGAAAACATGCCTGAATCTCAGGTAATATCTAAAACTAATTACAACTATTTATATTGGAATATGGCTCAACAAATTGCACACCATACTGTTACTGGATGTAACCTGAGAACTGGAGATTTATTAGCAAGTGGAACCATCTCTGGACCTGAAAAAGATAACAGAGGATCCATGCTTGAATTGTCGTGGAATGGGAAAGAACCAATCGACATATCTAATGGTGAAAAAAGAACCTTCTTAGAAGATGGCGATATCGTCACTCTGAAAGGATGGTGTGAAGGAAAAGGATATAGAATTGGTTTTGGCGACTGTAAAGGCACTATTCTACCTTCAGCTTAATACCGTTTTTAGAGTAGAGCTTATATAACCATCCGAGTGGCGCGCAGTCCGTCTTTCTTAGAAAGACTGGAAGGACACAACATCAATGGCAAGACAAATGCGCCGAAAGCGTGACTCCAAGTCAAATAATCGCTTTCGTAATCGATTAGCACCTACCTCTTCCTCTGACAGAGGACTCTCTGGCGGAAAGGATAGTAAATTAGGACTAAAATCTACTAAAACAAGTAAAGTCAATTGGACGACTGCCTTGGCTTTAGTTGCTATTTTTATTTTCTCACTTTATATTAGAACGGCATGGACAATAGAGCCAGCCACTGAAGATGGATTCCAACTTACTGGAGGTAGTGACCCTTACTATCACAAACGTGTTGTTGACTACGTTGCTGAAAATGGAGAGCATCTGGATAGAGATCCAATGCTAAATTATCCATATGGTGCAAACAATAACAGACCCCCCTTATTTGATTGGTCAATTGCAATTATTGGTTTAGCTCTTTCCCCTTTCTTTTCATCATCTGAAGAATCGGTCTGGTGGGCAATGGAAGTTTTACCCGCGATTTATGGTGCAATGATAATTTTCCCAGTTTATGCTATTGGTAAATCTCAATTTGGTAAAGAAGCGGGACTTATCGGGGCATTTTTAATCGGAGTTAACTCCGGGCACGTTAGTCATTCTAGTTTAGCTCTAGCTGACCACGATTCGTATATTATTCTATTTGGAACTGCAGCATATTTCTTTTTCATGAAATCCTTGACTGTTGCCAATGATAAAAAATGGGTTTCTAATTGGAGGAATTTTGATGAAATTAAGAAAGGTTTCACTAATTTTGTAAGTTCTGAAAAATTAGCTTTGGGTTATGCCGGTCTAACAGGTATTACGATTACTATGATTTCCATGAGTTGGAAAGGTTTCCCTTACATCATGGCAATTATTGCAATATATCTAGGATTCCAGATGTTAATCAATGCTTTCCGTAGAATTGATAGTCTAACTACTGCGATGCTTGGATTTGTCGCATTGGCTATGCCAGTCATTCTTTCATATCCTTATTACAGCACAATGGGATTTGTTAGTACTTGGTGGGAAGCTCCTGCTTACATATTACTTGGATACACTTTACTTTCAATTATGATGGTAACTACTCGAGATCTTCCATGGCTTTTAGTTATTGGATCATCAACAGGAATTGCTATAGGAATTTATCTACTGCTTACTTATGTCTTCACCGATCTTGGAATTTTATTATTCAGTGGTCAGGGATATTTCGTACGAACCAAACTTTTCAATACAATTGCTGAGGCTCAGGCCCCAGAATTCTCAGATTTCGTATTTGCATTCGGACCTGTGTCAATATGGCTAGCCCTATTCGGAATAATATGGATGGCATATCAATTGTTCAATCAAAGTATCTGGAAGAAAGATTACTTGTTCGTTATGATTTGGGCTATTGTTTCAATTTACATGGCTCAATCTGCAGTTCGTTTTATTTTCAATGCAACGCCCGTTGTTTCACTACTTAGTGGTTGGATAACGTGGTTGATAATCGACTGGGCTAACTTTTCAGCAGTACTTGCTACATGGAAATCGGCTTGGGGAAAACGCGGAGGTACATTCCTTGGATTATCTATTCTTTCATTAATTATTGGAGTGTGGTTCTTCTTTACTGTAAGTGTATTAATTGGACTACTTTCTACAATTATTCTTATCGCATTAATAATGGTAATTGGGCATATGGATGCTCAAGATGATGACCAATATAGATTCCGTGACAGAATTAGTGGATTAAGAAAGGGATTTGAAATGAAAAGAACACTTGTAGTTCTATTCATTGGATTATTCATTTTCTTACCTAATACTTTCTATGGTTATGATGCTGGAGTCCCTTTTGAAAGCAAAAAAGACCATGATGTTGATGTTTATGATTTCTTAAGCTATGATTTCTTTAGACCTATGGAATATGATTACAGTGAACGTACAAACGCTACACTATATCCTGGAGGTGTTGAAGGCATGTACAATACTACCAACAACCAACTTTGGTATATGGGAAATACGGGACCTTCATTCCCTCAAGATTACTGGATAGATGGATTGGAATGGTTAGCTGAACAAGATACTAATCTAGATCCTGAAGAAAGACCAGGGTTCCTATCTTGGTGGGATTACGGTTTCTGGGCAATTGATATTGGAGAACATCCAACCG
>TARA_B110000438_G_scaffold88505_1_pt1 | contig 10447 bp, 10 predicted proteins | sample TARA_B110000438 | Tara Oceans TARA_B110000438 (sample SAMEA4398413) | marine metagenome | biome: Polar Biome; feature: [MES] marine water layer (ENVO:01000295) within the mesopelagic zone...; material: water (ENVO:00002006), including particulate matter (ENVO:01000060) such as......
AAGCAGCAGGGATTGTTACTTGTCATCAATGGAATTCAACATCAATAACTGCCCGAATGAAAACCTTAGATATATTTGAGAAATTTAGCAAAATTCTATATGGATATACTTTTCAACAAGTAGGTTGCTTAAATTTATCAAATGAAGAAGATTATAATTTAGGATCAGAATTAAGAGACTTGCAAGAAAGTTTAGGTGCATTTTCTGAAACTTATATAGGAAGTCAATTAACAGAAAAATTTCCAGATGTGATTTTAAAAGATAATGAGTATGGAGTATTAGACCCACGTGGAGGATTTAGTGAGCCACATTTTTATATTCCAGCTTTAAAGAAAAAAATTGAAAATATGGGTGTAAAAATTTATGAAAATGAAGAATTGAGAAATTTTAATTTTCAAGGTGAAAATATAAAAGAAGTCATAACCTTTTCAAAAAATGAAACTCTTGAAAAAAAATATAATTGTGATTATCTTGTAATTGCTGTGAATGCCTGGACAAATTTAGCATTATCCCCTATTGATTTTAAAATACCGATGAAAAACTTTATACATGAAAGATTTGTAACTAATCCTTTTGATAGAAAACTAAAATTACCCGTAATAAATGATAGAGTATTTCAAAGTTATGTAAGAGGCACAGAGGATAATAGGATTATGGTGGGAACTACTCAGCATAATCCTGATAATTATAGTATTGAAGATAATAATTTTAATATAAAAGAACTTAAACCTTTCCCTAATGCACTAGAATTTCTAAGGGATTCTTTTAAAGATCGTGTTCCAATTATTCAAAACAAAGATTGGGATTATCACACTGTAGGTCTTATTAGTGTTACAGCCGATGCTACACCCGTAATTGGGCCTATACCTAATATGAATGGTGTATTTTTATGTTCAAATTTTCATAGTGGAGGATTTGCTTACAACCCTGTTGCTGGAATGTTAATTTCAGAGCATATTTTAGAAGGAAAAACAACTATAGATTCTGATGCTTATTTACCTAGTAGATTTGAAGGTTTTAAAACAAAAGAATATTTATCTAAAATACATAAACTTGAAGATTTAGAAATAAAAAGACATTAATATTAATATATGATTCTTAAAATAAATGGAGCTTATAATGGAATTTACTTCTTCGGTCAAAGATGGCTTTAAAAATTATAAAAATTTTAAAGGTAAAGCAAATAGATTACAATTTTGGTGGTTTTTAATATTTGTAGTGTCGGGAATTATAATTTCTTCAATTATTGATAAATTGATTTTTGGTGCAAATTTTATATCACCAAATAGCTCAATTGGCTGGATTGGTATTATTTGGGATCTATTCATGCTTATCCCTACACTATCAATTGGCGCTAGAAGACTTCATGATACAAAAAGAAGTGGTTGGTGGCAATTATTACTATTAATAATTATTATTGGTTGGGTTGTTTTATTTATTTGGTGGTCTCAAGAAAGTTACGAAAATGATCCTGAAAAAAAACCAATTGGAATACCACAATAAAATAAAAAAGGAGAACAAATGAATAAAATTCTTGAAAATAAAGTTGCAATCGTAACAGGTGGTAATAGTGGTATTGGCGAAGCCACTGCTCACCTATTAGCTGAACATGGAGCAAAAGTAATTATAATGGCTAGAAGAGAAAATGAAGGAAAAAGAGTAGAAAATAGTATTAAAAAAGAAGGTGGTGAAGCAACATATATTCAATGTGATGTAGGTAATGAAAACATTGTTAACTCTGCAATATCTAAAGCAGCAGATGTATATGGGGATATTCATATACTTTTTAATAATGCTGGTCATGGTGCTGCTGGAGATTTTCCTGAATCTACAACTGAAGACTGGAACGCAGTTATAAATGATAATCTAAATGGCACTTTTTTTGTATCTAGAGCAGTTTGGCCTTTTATGGTTAATTCTGGAGGAGGCGCAATTGTAAATATGTCATCTCTGGCCGCTCAAAGGGGCTTTTCTCCAAAAATGAAAGAAGTATTTGGAACTACAGCACCATCATATTATGTTGCAAAAGCTGGAATTGATGCACTAACAAGATATATGGCAGGGGTTGGAGGAGATAAAAATATAAGAGTTAATTGCATTAGGCCTGGTCAAATTATGACTCCAGGAGCTACTCGAGGAACAATTAATGATCCAGATGGAGGTCATCATGTATTTGAATCTATGTTTGATTTAACACAAATAATATCAGGACCAGGTTATCCAAAAGATGTTGCTAACCTTGTTCTGTTCCTTGTAAGCGATCAGTCTAGATTTATTACTAGTGAAATAATTAATATAGATGGAGGAGTAGCTGCTAAAATCTAGTACTCAATTTTTTCTATGAAGCAAATAAAAATAAAAGGAATAAAAACTATATTTTTTGATGTTTTTGGGACTGTTTTTGATTGGCATAAATCGATTCACCAAGAAAGTATTAAATTTGCTTCAAAACATAAACTTTCTTTTGATGAGTTTATTTTTACAGATAAATGGAGAGCAGGATTTCGTTCATTACAATCAAAAGTTGCTAACGGTGAAAGAAATTATTTATCAATGGACGAAATTCACATGGAAGTTCTAATTGAACTATTAAATGAACTTAAAATAAAAAATATTAATAATGAAAATTTAAATAAGTTTAATGAGGCTTGGCACAGATTAATACCTTGGAATGATTCTCTATCAGGATTGGCTAAATTAAAAAATAATTTCTTGATATCAGCATTATCAAATGGTAATTTATCAATGCTAGTTAAGTTATCTAAAAATTCTAAAATACCATGGGATTCAATATTATCTACAGAATTTTTTGGAACTTATAAACCTGACCCTAAAGTATATTTAGGTGCAATAAACTTACTTGAATCTAAGCCTGAAGAATCTATGATGGTAGCATCTCATGCATATGATCTAGATGGAGCAAGCAAAATAGGTTTAAAAACTTGCTATGTGAATAGGCCTAATGAATTTGGAACAGGTGTAGGTGAAAATTACGGAGATTTATCAAGATTTGATATTGTAGTTGAAAGTTTTGAAGAAATTTATAAAAAAATAGAAAGGAATTAAAATGGCAGTTTATTCAATAAGTAGTATTGATGTTAAAGATTGGGATGCATATGCAGAATATATGAAATTAGTCCCAGCAGTTATAAAAAAATATGGAGGTAAATATCTAGTTCGAGGAGGAGAAATCTTATCAGATAATACCACTTGGAATCCTAAAAGAATTGTTATTTTGGAATTTCCTACAATTGAAGACATGAATTCTTTCAGAGATTCTGAAGATTATAAACCCGTTGCTGCGATTAGAATAAAAGCTTCAGATAGTGAATCTTTTGTTGTAGAAGGATTTAAGGATTAAAAATGCCAGTAATTAAACAGATATATAGATATCCTATAAAATCATTTACTCCTGAAATGAGAAAAAAAGTCTTTGTAAATAAAAACGGGAAAATTACTGGTGATAGAATTGCAGCTTTTAGAATTGGAGATGATGATTTTTATGATGGTAATTGGTTACCTAAAAAAAATTATTTATCATTAATGCATATTCCATATTTAGCCTTAATTAAATTGAATTTCAATGATTCTTTAACTGAAATAGCTATAAAAGTTCCTAATAATGAAAAATATATATATTCAAAAGATAAAACTTATATTATCGAAGAAAAAATTAATGATTTTTTAATTACAAAAGGAGTAAATAAAAAATTTAGATTAATATTCCCTAATAATGAAAGTTCTTTTCACGACACTAAATCAGGTGGAATAAGCTTACATTCTATAGAAAGTGAAAATGAATTAAACAAATATATTAAAAAAGTTAATGGGGAAATTTTTAGATCTAATTTAATTATAAATGGATGTGGTCCCTTTGAAGAGTTTAGTTGGATAGGAAAAAGAATCCAAATAGGAAGTTTAATTTTTAAAGTTGTTAAAGCTATTCCTAGGTGTAATGCGGTAAATTGTAATTTAGATGAAGGTATTTATGATCAAAATATTTTAAAAGTATTGCCTAATTCAAACTCTATAGACACACCTTCTTTTGGAATAAAGCTAGAATTGATTTCAAGTGGTGGAGAAATTACAGAAAATCAAGAAGTAAAAATTATTAGTTAAATTCTTTTTCTAAAATTTCACCAACCAAAATAGACATCATAATTCCCCATCCGCCGCCACCAGATGCTAAATAAACCTCATTATTTAACTTCTTGATTATTGGAAGATCGTTATCTACGGAAGGTCTTAAACATGCTGTTTGGCTATGAAATGGAAATTGTTCAATTCCCCTATACATTTTAGAGGCTTTATTAATTAATTCAGATGCAGCACTAGAGGTTATAGTTTTATCAAAGCCATTATCTTCAACTGTTGCAGCTATCCAAATTAGACCATCTCTTTTTTTTATAAGTGAACAAGGTCCATGAAGATGGAAATTAGTAAACTCATTATTTGGATCTTTTAGTTTAACAATTTGTCCTTTTGATGGATATATATTTATATTTTCAGATTTTTCTATTAATTGATTTGCCCAAGGACCAGTTGAAATAATAAGTCTTTTAAAAATATAAGAATTATTATCACTTACTAAAGTTGGATTATCTGTCAAATTATTTATCCCTAATATCTCATCTTGAATAATACTTAAACCTTTTTTTCTAGAATCTTCTTCTAAATAATTTTTATATTTTCTAGAATCTAAAAAAATCGTCCCATTAAATAATGATTTCGCATTATAAAAATCATTATTTAAATATGAAATATCATCATTTATAGTAGATAGACTTTCTAATGAAAAAAAATTTCTTTCAGGATCAATTGTATTAATTACATTATTAATTGAATGAAATTGATTTTGATCTTCATAAAAATGAATAGTAGGTCTAATTTCAAGATCAATAAATTCCTTAACACTATTATCAAGATTAAAAAATTTTTCATATGCAAATAAGCTTTTTTTTGCAACTTCAATAGGTTTCGTTTCATGACCATGACCCGCTCCTCCTAAAATAGGGTCTACCCTACCTAAAGCATTAGAAGAAGATTCATTAGGATCTTTAAATTTGTCAACAATACATACTTTTTGGCCTAAATTTAATAAATGTGAAGCTATAGATAAACCAAATATCCCAGAACCAATTATTAAATTTTCAGTCTTTATTTTCATTAATCAGTATGCCCTCCAAAAGCATTTCTCATAGCAGTTAAAATCTTTCCTGAAAAAGAATTTTTATTTTTAGAATTAAATCTCTGAGAAATAGAAGCATAAATACTTGGTATAGGAACTGAAAGATCAATAGATTCATTTATTGTCCATCTTCCTTCTCCTGAATCACTAACTTCAGAACTAAAATTAACTAATTTTGGATTTTTTTTCAACTCATCTGAAATCAAATCTATTAGCCAAGATTGTACTACAGATCCAGTTTTCCAATTAGATGAAATTTCATCTAACTTCAAATTAAATTCTTCTTTTTTTTCTAGAATTTCAAGCCCTTCAGCTATAGATTGCATCATTCCATATTCAATACCATTATGAATCATCTTAACATAATGTCCTGAACCAGATTTACCAACAAATAAACCTCCTCTAGATTCTGGAGTAGATAATGCAGAAAAAACATCTTTGATTTCTAAATATATTTTTCTATTTCCACCAATTGTTAAGCAAAAACCATTTTTCAAACCCCAAACTCCCCCACTAGTTCCACAATCAATAAAATTTATTTTTTTTGTATTACAAATTTCTGAGTTATTTATTGTATCTTTATAATAACTATTTCCTCCGTCAATAATTATGTCCCCAGGATCTAAAATTTTTGCTAATTTTTCAACTGTATTGTTTGTAGGATCACCACTTGGAACCATTAACCATATAATTCTCCTAGATTTAAATTTATTTACTAAAGTTTCTAAATTATCTGTAGTTTCAAAAGAAAAATTAATGTTTGATCCAATATCAATATTTTGATCATATCCGTAAACTGTAAAATCATTCAGACTTAACTTTTCTGCAATTTGACCTCCCATTTTACCTAATCCTACAACTGCAATTTCCATTTTTTCTCCTTTTATTTAAATTATTATAATTTTTTTTAATTTGTTTTTTTTTAAAATGACTAGAATTTTATATTTTTAAATTGTAAGCATGTATGAAAAATATGTTTATATTAAAGTAACGCTATCATAAAATATTTATATGAAATTACAAAACATAGGACTTATAGGATTTGGAGGTTGGATTGAGTCAGCATATTTACCTATATTAAATTCAAAAACTAATGCTATAAAAGCTATAGCTACTAGAACTGAAACCACACTTATAAAAGCAAAAAAAATATTAGGTAATGATTGCTTTTATACAAATGACTATAAAAAATTACTTAATAAACCAGATATAGATTTGGTAATTTTGAGTGTCCCTGATGAATTACATGAAAAAATAATGAAGGATATTATTAATTCAAAAAAGAATTGTATTTTTGAGATGCCTTTGTCAGAAAATATTAATTCATCTAAAAAATTAATTAATTTAATGGATAAAAGTGAAAACTCTTTTATCCCTAATTTAGAAGTATCTTACTTGCCTATAATTAAGAAATTAAGTGATTTTAAAAATGATAAATCATTAGGAAATCTATTGAATATTCATATGGTAATGAATGCTCCAAAATGGGGACCAACACCTAATTTGACAAAATCCGTATATTCTATTTCACCATGGTACATAGACCCATTAAATAAAATAAGCGGAAGTCTACCTACTAGAGTTCTATCTATTGGTGAAAAATTTCCAAAAAGTTTTTCGGAATCAAGAGCAAATATTATATTAGATTATAATACTCATTGGGCTTCTTGGAATTTCAATATGGAATCATCTAAAGAGTGGGAAGTCATTATTACAATGACTTTCGAGAATGCAGAAATAATAACTGACTTAATTAACTCAGAAATAACTATTTATAAAAATGAAAAAAAACTTCCAAAAATAAAAATCGAAAATAGTATATGGCCTGGGATGAATGATTTTTTAAGCTATGTAGAAAATACAGATCATTTTACAAATAATACCACTAAAGATTTAATGAATATTTCTCATGCCTTACAATTATCAAATAATTCTAATAATTGGCAATCTGTAGAAATATAAATAATAAAATCAAACTATTTACTAGTTTTTGAACTTCCTTCAATAGATATATTTGGCAACCAATTTAACCATTTAGGTAAGTACCAAGCTCTAGTCCCAAGAATTTTCATAACACTTGGTACAAGAATCGATCTCACAATTGTAGCATCTATTAATACTGCTGAACCAAGACCAAATCCCATTGATTGGAAAAATGCAATTTTACCAAGAGAGAAGCCTCCAAACACAGCGACCATAATTAATGCTGCTCCAGTTATAATACTAGCTGTTTTTCTCAAACCGAATGCAACAGAGTTATCAGAAGAATTAGTATCATCAAAATTTTCTTTAATTCTACTAAGCATAAAAACATGATAATCCATCGATAGCCCAAACAGTATGCTAAACATAAATATTGGTAACCAAAACTCTATTTGATCAACTTGCTCAAAACCAAAAATATTGATCATAAATCCTTTTTGAAAAACAAGAACTAGTAAACCATATGCAGCTCCAACTGATAATAAATTCATAATAATAGATGCGATAGAAATAGTTATAGATCTAAATGCAAATAGGAGCAGTATAAGACTTAAAGTTAGTACTATTCCTATAACATAAGGAAAATATTCATCGGTCATTTTAACTTGATCCACAACTTCCGCAGTTTGTCCTCCAACAAAAATTTTATACTCAGTTTCAGGAATTCCTTCAAACGCTAGTGGAATTAAATTTTCTCTAAGTTTTTCAATTGAATTTAGCGCAACTTGATCAAAAGGATCGCCAGGTATTCTCGAAGTTAATTCTGCATAATTTACTGAAGGTTCAGTTATAATTTCAGGAGCATTAAATCCTGTATCTTCTATCAAAAGAGATTCAAGATTTTTTATTGCATTTGAAATATTTGGAGATTCTATATTTGCATCAATTACAATATTTGCAGGAGCATCTGAGCCAAAACCAAATTTTTCATCTAAAAGAGAAAAACCTATTTTAACAGGTTCTCCATCAGGTAAAGCAGATATTCCTCCGCTACCTTTTTCTAAATCAAGATAAAAATATGAAAGAAATAACAAAAAACAACCTGCTAAAGTCATACTTATATATGGCCATTTCATAACTTGAATTGTTACTGTATTCCAAAAACCACCTTCCTCTTGATTACTTTCATTATTAGGAGAAAGAATTTTAAGAGAAAATCCTTTTTGGCGAAGTAAAGATGCGATTATAAGAATTAATAGTACTGCAAAAGAAACAATTAATAGCACAGGTCCTAAATCTTGGGTAAATGCCACAAATAAAAAACCTACTAGATAAAGTATTATTGTTATACCTTTAGGAACATAAAAACTATTAACCCTATCACCTAAAATTCCAAGAATTGATGGAAGTAATGTTATCCCAGCTAAAACAGCTACAAAAACGACTATAATAGCTCCTACTCCAAAAGCTTGAAAAGTTTTTTCAGGAATAATAAATAATCCAACTAAAGCTAAAACAACAGTCATTCCACTAAACATAACTGCTCTACCTGCAGAACTTCCAGAGCTTACTATTGCATCTATTTTTTCCAATCCTTTTACCCTTTCTTCTCTATATCTAGAAAGAATAAAAAGACAATAATCGATTCCTACTGCTAATCCCATCATAGACATAATGTTGGGAACAAAATCATTTAACGAAATAAACTGACCAATAATAGCAACTATTCCAATTCCAACAAAAATAGAAACTACAGCTAAAATAACAGGTATAAAAGCCGATGTGACTGAGCCAAACACTAGAGCTAAAATAATAAGCGCAACAGAAATACCAATAGTTTCTCCAGTTACTAAGTCTTTTTCAGCTAATTCTTGGAAAGTATATTCGATTGAAGCCGTTCCAATAAAATAATATTTGAAATCTAAATTAGAATAATCTTCTGTTAAATGAATTAAAGGAGACACTAAATCTCCTTTGACAAAAGGTGCCGAAATCATAACAGTTGAACCATCTGCAGAAGGATTTACTTGATAGTCTTTAAGTAAACCTACATTTTCATTAATTCCTGACTTATCTATTTCTTCTTGGACTATTTTAAAAAAACCATTAGCTGATGATAAAAATTCTTCTGATGGAAAAAGGTAACTCTCAGAACTTATAATTAATAAATTATCAGAACCTTGCTCGGTAGTTTCTTGTTGAAAATCTGGATTAGATTTATTCAGTAAGGATAATTTATCATTTTTCAAATTTTTAGCAAAATTAAACTCAAGATCTTTTGTAGGTCCCTGACCTCCATTAAGCGCTGAATCAAGAAAATTTTGAGAGAAAAATCCTGCAGCTATAACTATTAGAAACCATATACCTATTACTATAAAAGGTTTTCGAGCGCAAAAAGACACTATGGATTTTAATGACATTTTTTTTATTCCTTAAGATTTTTTTACTTTTTTTACAAAGTAACTATTAATATTCTACTCTTAAAAATATTCAATAGATTATTCAATATATTAATAAAGTGTTAAATTAAATAATCAAAAATAATATTTTAAATTTCAGCAATATATACAATTATTATTATGATAAATTTAGTTAAAGAATTTTTCCCTTTATGGATATTTATTATTTTAATGGTTAGCACTCCAGGTCCTGCTAACTTAATAATAATGTCTTCAGGAACTCAAAATGGATTCGTAAAATCAATTCCTTTCACTTTAGGAGTTATTTCAGGGAAGATTTTATTAAATATCTCTTTATCTCTTGGATTAGGAGTAATTTTATTTGAATACGAAATACTTTCAAAGATATTATCTTATATATGCCTTTCATACATGGTTTGGCTAGCATTAAAAGGATGGAATAATCACAATAACTTAGAAGGAAATAATAAGATAATGAAATATAAAGATGGACTTTTAGTTCATCCTTTAAGCCCTAAAGCTTGGGCAATGTGCTTAATTGCTTATTCAGAATTTACATCAAATTTTCAAGGTTTTTTTCAAATGTTTTTATTAATACCATTAAGTTTTTTAATCGCCCAACTAGTTTTTCATAACGCCTGGTGCTTTGCAGGATCAATTTTGAAAAAAACTATCGGTTCAAATTCTATATTAAACAGAACTCTCATAATCTTAACTATATTAATTGTAGTCTGGGCTGTATTTTTTATATAAAAATACAGCCCAAGTAAATATTAAAAAAATCCTTAGATTACCCTTTAAATTTAAATACTTAATCTATAATCAGTAAATATTAAGTATTTAAATTTAAAGGGTAATCCTATGAGTATAAAAAATATTTCTAAATTAAAAACTCAAGTCATTATAGTAGGATCTG
>TARA_B110000438_G_scaffold62406_1_pt1 | contig 10442 bp, 12 predicted proteins | sample TARA_B110000438 | Tara Oceans TARA_B110000438 (sample SAMEA4398413) | marine metagenome | biome: Polar Biome; feature: [MES] marine water layer (ENVO:01000295) within the mesopelagic zone...; material: water (ENVO:00002006), including particulate matter (ENVO:01000060) such as......
CGATACCCATTTTGCAGGTACCAACAGGATGATAAACCGTATCGGCACTCTTTCTTATGGCAGCTTCAATCTCTTTATCATTATTTTTATTTATATCTCCGTCAATAGGATCTTTAGTATATTTAGATAGAGGATCTTCATCCAAAATATCAGCCATTCTTTTATAGCCCTTAATCATTATCTGCATATCATCTTCATTGGATAAGAAATTTGGATCAATGATGGGAGAGGCAAGAGGGTTCTTGGAACTTAAAGTTAATGATCCTCTTGATTTTGGTCTAAGTAAGCAGATATGACAACTGATACCATGCCCCCATAACAAAGTCCTTGCATGGTCTACAGTTTTAGCCACACCAAAATGAAGCTGAATATCAGGAATATTTTCCTCTGCTGAACTTTTTATAAACGCACCAGCTTCGGCTACAGGTGATGCAAATTGACCTTTTCTAGTGAAAATGTATTTAATGAATTCCAGAGGAAATTTATATAAAAATGATTTTATTGAAAATCCTATTGCATCGATTGATTCAAAACTAAAGGTACGAACGAAATCAATATGATCTTGAAGATTTTTCCCAACACCAGGAAGATGTTTCTCCAATTTTATGCCTAGTTTTTCCAGTTCACTTTTTGGTCCTATCCCAGATCTGAGTAATATTTGAGGAGACCCAAAGGCACCCGCTGACAGGATGATTTCTTTACTGGCTTTGATGGTGAATTCTTGTTGCTTTTTATCTAAATACCTAACTCCGCTTGCCCTGCCGTTTTCGATGATTAATTTATCGACATTTACATCAGTGAGTACAGTTAGATTTGTTCTGTCTTTTATGGGTTCCAAATATGCTTTGGCTGCACTCCATCTTTTGCCTTTTTTCTGAGTTACTTGAAAAAAGCCAACCCCTTCTTGTTCTTGACCATTAAAATCATGGTTGAAGTTATGTAACTTGGCTCCTGATTCTACAAATGCCTTTGTAAAAATATTTTCATTTTGTATATTTGAGACATTTAGTGGTCCATTTTGACCATGATATTCATCGTTGAAAACTTCATTAGTTTCAGCTTTTTTAAAATAAGGCAGCACATCATCATACGACCAACCTTGATTACCAAGATTGCTCCAATTATCGTAATCATTTTTTTGCCCTCTTATATACAGCATTGCATTTATAGCACTTGATCCTCCAAGGGTTTTACCTCTTGGCTGGAAGCCCCTTCTATGCTCTTCATTCTCGATATTTGCTTGATGCAGGTCACCAATTGAATCGACAATATAGGATTCAGATTGGGGAAGGGCTACTTTCTCAAAAGCTCTTTGTGGCACAGTTTCATAGCTCCAATTGTATTTACTTTTTTTACCAACGATAAAAGGAAATCCCATTGGAGTGCTGATACGAATATCTTTATTTTTTGATCCAGCTTCGAGTAGGCAGACCTTATAAGAACTTATTGCACTTAATCTGTTAGCAAGAACACAGCCAGCTGAGCCTGCACCAATAATGATGAAATCATAATCATTCATCAGATTGTCTTCCTTTTTCAAGGAGATTATATTTTTGTTCTTCAAATTCTTCATCATTAAGAACATTTTCATCATGCAATTTTTTCAATCTTTCTAATTGATTGATTAGTGAGTCATCATTGTTACTGGATGTGTTTTGTTGTCTTGGAGTAGCTTGATTTTCAGTATTACTGGTAAATGACCAGACCAGAGCGACTACCCAACCTATAAATGTCCAGCCAAGTATAATATTGACGATAAATATTGGTATTTTATTATTATGCTTTCTTAGAAGACATACCATTGTTGGAAAAAAATAGATCAGAGAGATAACTATAAAACTACCGCCAAAAAACGCTGAAAAAGGATTTATATATTCAGCAAGTAATGAATATTCCTGCCCCCATGCTGATGAGTAAGCTAGCGATATTATTAATAGAGTTATTTTTATCAAAATATTAATACCAGTTAATTTTTGTTCTCAGAATACGCCACTGCAATATCATTTATCAATAAGCTATAGGTACTTTTTTCTAAATACATATTAGCTAACAATCTATGTAATCTCCTTTTATTTCACAATCTTCAACTATTATTCCTACCGCTTGCTTAAAATCATAATCTTGACTTAAGTCATACCCATTCATTCCAGCTACTTTTGCGCTTGCTATCGGCGTATAGATCTTGATGGTGATCATAACCAAACAGATCATAATTGTTAACAGGGCTGTATTTTTCATTTTTTTATACCTCTAATGTTGTCTATTAATGTAGTTATCTATTTTATGAGTTAGTAGCCAGATCCTGTCTCGCCCCCAACTTGAAAATAGTTCGTTATTTTTATGGTCAATTAATCGAAAACTTGGAACGCCCCATAATCCTGACTTTATAAGTTGTAGTCTGTTTTCTTCAATGGATTGCTGCCATTCTGAGTTATCAAGATGATGCTTAGCCTCATTCCAATCAAGTGAGCAGACCTCTATGGCAAGCTTTAGGTTTTTCTCTAAACTCATGTCCTTTCCTTTGGACCAAGCCAGACGACAAAATGTCAATAGATATTCTCCTAATTTATTCTGGGATTGTGCGTATGAGTTTAGCGAATAACCCCTTAAGACAGCCCTTCCTAAAGGATCATTAATAATCCCAAAGGGAATATTAATGCGATCAGATTCACGTTTTGCATCCATTACTATGTATGAAGCTTTTTTGGCTGGAACCACTAAGCTCCTCATAACCATTGGCATAATTGGCCTTATGATTGTTTTGACAGAGTATTTTTTTTGAAATGCCAGTATTTCTGGCAGAGCTAAATAGCTATAAGGACTTCTGATTGAGATAAAAAATTCAACAGTTAAGCCTGTCTTATTGATTTGATTGAGGGGCTTACTGTTTTCTTGAAAATGAGAAATATTAGGAGAATTATTCTTTTTAAGACCAATTGTTTTCATTCTTTCTTCTAAATAAGGCAAACGGTCAATGCCCCAATACCATTCTCCAGCGTAATAAAACATCCCACTTTGATAATGGCCTAATTTTTTTCTGAGCAATTTATTTTTCGCAAGTATTTTATCTAGCTCAACCTCCGATACTGGTAACGTTTTAGTTTGTGTAGATAAATTATGATCCCATAGTTGCTTGCCAATACGGAGCGAATCATTAACTAAATCTTTTGAGTTGGCTAACGCAAGCATCGCTTTATGTGTATCACTTTGTGACGGTAAACTAGCAGTGGCTGGGAAATCTAAACCATGATACGAGGCTATTTCTTTAGCATCTTTTAAAGAAAATTGAACTAGCTCCTGTTGTTTTGGCGCTGCCTTTTTGTCTGGGGCCCCAACTAGATGGATATGAATAGTTATTTGATAATCATTAATTATTTTTTTTAATAACTGAGAGGCAAGATAACTATAGGGATCATCTATTTGGAAAAAAAAGTGCACAACATGATTTTGCCTGTATAGCTTTCTTTTTATTTCATAATAATTTCTTCTGGTGTCACGAAAGAGTGAACTGGTAATAAAATTTGTGATTGATGGACTGAGAATTTTTTTTATTTTCATTTTTTTATCTGAGGTTTATTTATTATTCATAGTATTCTTAGTGATCTCTTAATATAATTGAATTTAGAACTATACAAAAGCGCCCGTAGCTCAGCTGGATAGAGTACCTGGCTACGAACCAGGCGGTCGGGAGTTCGAATCTCTCCGGGCGCGCCATATTTTAACCCCACACTGTGGGGTTTTTATTTTGCTCTTAAGAAGATAATATTCAGAGTTACTAAATCTATTTCAGGTAGAAGTTGATATGCATTTAAAAAAGCCATATGTATTGTTTATTGGTGATGTTGAGGATGATCTAGCAGCAAAAGTTGCTCATGGTATTGCTGACTGGCGACCTAATGAATGTGTTGGTCAAATTAAACTTCCAGGATGTAAAGCTAATATTGATTTACCAGTATTAACAATTGAATCTGCAATTGAAAAAGGGGCCAAGACTTTAGTTGTTGGCGTGGCCAATCGCGGTGGTGGTATATCACAATCATGGCATGGAACTCTTATTAAGGCTGCTGAATGCGGTTTGGATATAGCTTCGGGGCTCCACGAATTATTATCAACTGTACCAAACCTAAATATCATTGCAGAGAAAAATAATGTGTTGCTTCATGAGGCGCGTATTCCAGATGGTCCCTTCTTAATTGCACATGCTAAACCACGCTTGGGCCGCAGACTATTGACGGTTGGTACGGATTGTTCTGTTGGGAAGATGTATGCAGCGCTGGCGATTGAAAGAGCTATGTTACATAAAAATATCTCAGTTGATTTTCGAGCTACGGGACAAACTGGCATATTAATTAGTGGAAAAGGTGTGCCTATAGATGCAGTGGTGGCTGATTTTATGAGTGGTGCTATAGAGGAATTAAGTCCAGCTAATGATGCTGACCACTGGGATATTATTGAGGGTCAAGGATCACTATTCCATCCTTCTTTTGCAGGGGTCAGTCTTGGGTTATTGCATGGCGCCCAACCCACAGATTTGATTTTATGCCATGAGCCAACACGAACTCATATGCGAGGACTCCCAGAATTTTCATTACCCACGATCAAACATTGCATGGAGGCTAATTTAAATGCAGCCAAGCTTGTTAATCCAGATGTTCGTTTTGCAGGTATCGCTCTAAATACGGCCGCCTTAGATGATCACGAAACATCAAAAATAATAAAAGAATTCTCTCTAGATTTTGATTTAATAACCTGTGACCCATTAAAACATGGTGTCGATAATTTGATCGAATTTTTATTGCAAGGGTAAGTATGTTGAGAAAGTTATCCGTTACTCATGAATCATGGCCTTTAAAGAAGATATTTACTATCTCTAGAGGATCAAAAGCATCCGCTGATACTGTATATGTAGAAATTGCAGAAGGTAATCATGTAGGGAGAGGAGAGTCAGTTCCATACAAGAGATATGGCGAAACGATTTCAACAGTAATCTCTCAAATTATGACACTGAAAAATAGCATAGAAAGTGGTATGAATTCTGAAGAGCTACTGATTGCCCTTGAAGCTGGTGCGGCAAGAAATGCAATTGATTGTGCGTTATGGGACTTGCAGTCAAAAGTTGATAATATTCCTGTGTGGAAGAGGCTGAATAAACATGTTCCAAGTAAAATAACTTCAGCGATGACAATAGGTATGGAAACACCAGCAATAATGGCTGCAGATGCTCTCGAGTATAATAAATATGATGTATTAAAACTAAAATTAGGCTCTCAAGATGTGATCGAGTCTGTTCGTGCGATAAGAAGTGTCGCGCCTAATCCAAAACTAATTATTGATGCTAATGAGGCTTGGAATGAGAAACAAATTCGTGCTTGGCAAGAAGAGTTATTTGATCTAAATGTCTCACTCATAGAGCAACCATTACCTGTTGGTAAAGATGGATGTTTAAATGACTTTAATCACTTAATACCTATTTGTGCGGATGAATCTTGTCATACAGCTAAAGATATACCTCAATTAACTGATAAGTATGATTATGTTAATCTTAAATTAGATAAAACGGGTGGTTTAACAGAGGCCTTACGCGCTAAAGAGCAAGCATTATTATGTGATTTAGGTCTCATGATTGGTTGTATGGTGGCAACTTCTTTATCCATGGCGCCAGCTATACTGTTAACTGAGAATGCTGATTTCATTGATTTAGATGGGCCATTTTTATTAGATATGGACCGGCAACCCAGTTTGATAGTAGGATCAAATTGTCTTGTTTATAATTCGGATATTTGGGGCTAATATTGCGACTATTTATTCTCTTTGTCACTTCCTTCACTATGATTGCTTGTGCACCCTTAACATTAGAACCTCGACAAAGCTTAATGCCTGAAAATTTTATCGATATTGGGAGCTATCTACCCAATGCAGTTATAGATGCTAGATACGCTTCATCAAATAACTTCACAGGTAAGCCAGTTGACGGTTATTTAGCTAATAAATGTTTATTAACTAGGGATACTGCAATAGCCTTAAGGAAAGTACAAAAAGTTTTACTAAAAAGTAAAATGACTTTAAAAATCTATGATTGTTATCGCCCTCAAAGAGCAGTTGATGAATTTATTGCTTGGACTGAAGATCTCTCAGATCAAAATACTAAGGCAGAATATTATCCGCGTATTAGTAAAGATACATTATTGGGTCCATATATAGCCTCTCAATCTGGTCATAGCAGAGGAAATACAATTGATTTAAGTATCATGTCTCTTGATCAGGGTAACTCTAATGATATAGATATGGGCTCAAACTATGATTTATTTGATTCTATTTCTCATACTAAGACTGATTTAATTAGTTCGCAGCAACAAAAAAATAGACTCTTATTAAAAGACGCTATGGAAAAGTTTAATTTTCTTAATTATGAATTAGAGTGGTGGCATTTTTCATTCCAAAGTTCTGATACCGCTATTTATTTTAATTTCCCAATTGAATAATAATGTTTTAATTGGAGAATTAACGTGCTTTATCATTTGTTATGAGCTAGCTTATAGCAGTCTTTAGTGTCTTATTTTCAGAGGAGCTCCATAAAATGAGTAAATCATTTAATTTATTGAGTGTTATTGTCGCTTTTTTGTTTATTTCTGGTTGTGCTAGCAATTCTGGTGAGTATCCATCAGCTAGAACACCATCTTCTGCTCCGTCCTCCCAAAGTGGGGCTTTAAAATGTAACGCAGGCGAACTGCTCGTCTGTGAATCACGTTCTCCTCACAGAATAAGTGATGGTAGATATGGTCGAAAAAATAATAAAGGCAAAAAATGTTCATGCCAACAAGAAACAGATCTTAGGGGTTTTGATAGTAATGTTCTAGGACAAGGTCAATAATATTCCTTGCTAGGATTTGTTAAGTTAAATCGTTTTTATTTTGCAAAGAAATGACAACTTAAGTGACACCTTATTATAAGAAGCGTATATATAAAGTATGTTTTAAATTAAGGTGAGCAGAAAATGAACGTAAGATCCACATTATGTTTTATGGCTTTATTAGCTATGTCTCCTATGACAGACGCATTAGAGCAAAACGAAGATAGCCTAGAAGTTGCTCCTCCAACTGAAACGAATGATGCCCAGGCAGGCATAACAGTGAAAGAATTTGCAGATTTATTAAAAATGTCATCTAAGGATTTTGACTCTTTATTGGCTGCGGCTGAAATTGAGGTTTCGGGGCCGGATGATATTGTTGGTGATGATAAGAAAATTATTCTTATGAAATTTCTCAAAAATCTACCCGAAAAACATGAATTTGATAATACTGATTGCAAGCCAGATGAAATGTTATTTTGTGAGACAGAGAGACGGGTCAGTGATCAGCGTTTTGGCAGAAAAAAAATGGCAAATGATAAACTATGCGCATGTGGTCCAATGATGAGTCGATTCTGAGGAGAGAATAATAGAATATTTCACTGCGAATAATTCAAATTTGCAATTGTGTATAGTTTTTTCTCAATTATGTTTGACTGTATTAATCGTTTCAGTAGGATAGCTAGAATGAAAATTAAATACCTACTACTATTAATTTTTACGACCTTGATAGTCGGTTGCGTTGGTTCACTAGAGCAACCAGAATACCCATCAGCTAAAATCCCTTCAACCTCACCAAGTTCTCCAGATCAAGAAATTAAATGCAATCCAGGCGAAACATTGGTTTGCTTTACAGAGCGCCGTATAAGTGATCGACGATTTGGACGAAAAAAAATGGAAAGTGGCCTTTGTTCATGCACTCCCGACTTAACCGGCCGTTGGTAGTATGCTTTTTTTGTATCATCGGACTATAAGTTGGCTTGATTATTAGTATGACTTATATCAAAAAACTTTTAAATTTAGACTTAACATTACAAATAGTAATGGGTATTTTAATTGCTATTGTCGTGTCTCTTATCTCAAAAGAATGGGCTCATTCATTATCAATATTTGGATTATTATTTGTACAAAGTCTTAAGGCTGTAGCGCCAGTATTGGTGTTTTTCTTAGTGGCAAGCGCTATTGCAAATCAACCTCAAAATCAAGATCCAAAATTACGCCCGATTTTGTTTTTATATATTATAGGGACTCTTTGTGCCGCTGTTCTTGCAGTAATTATGAGTACATTATTTCCAACTAATTTACAGTTAAACGTCACAGATGTCGTCTTAAATGCCCCGCAAGGAATAAGTGAGGTATTAAATAATTTATTATTTAAATTAGTTGATAATCCAGTTAGTGCCATTATGAATGGTAATTTCATTGGTATTTTGGTTTGGGGTGCTGCAATTGGTATTGGTCTTAGACGTTCATCAGAAACGACTAAGCTAACGTTTTCAGATTTATCCCAAGCTATTACCCAACTTGTTCGTGTAATAATAAGATTAGCGCCAGTCGGTATATTGGGTTTGGTTGCTGGTAGTTTAGCCGAATCAGGCTTACAGGTTCTGGCCGATTATGCACGGATCTTAATGGTATTAATTAGCTCAATGTTGATAATGGCATTATGTGTAAACCCCTTAATTGTCTGGCTAAAAACGAGAAAAAATCCATATCCAGTGGTCTTCATTGCCCTTAGAGAGAGTGGGGTAACGGCTTTTTTCACACGCAGTTCAGCGGCAAATATTCCAGTCAATATCAGTCTTTGTGAAAAATTAGGGCTGCAGAGAAATATTTTTGCGGTCTCTATCCCGCTTGGCGCTATCATTAATATGGGTGGTGCGGCTATTACTATTTCTATTCTGACCTTGGCAGCTACTAACACCCTAGGTATTAGTGTGGATTTTTCTAGTGCGATACTGCTATGTGTAATCTCAGCTTTGTCTGCATGTGGGGCTTCAGGGGTGGCTGGAGGCAGTTTATTATTAATCCCTTTAAGCTGCAGTTTATTTGGCATTCCTGATGATGTTGCCATGCAAGTCGTGGCAGTTGGTTTTGTAATTAGTGTACTTCAAGACTCAGCGGAAACAGCGTTGAATAGTTCCACTGATGTTGTTTTTACCAGTGCAGTGAGCTCTTAAAGAAATAAGATTATTGCATTAAATATTAAAACAATGACCGTAAATAGTACGGTAATAAAATGAAGACCACGAAATGTTGATTTTTGATCGTTATCCTTGGCTTTGTTAATTAACGGAGTAAGCATATAACATATTGTTGGTAATGCTGTGTTGATGCAACCAAGGACAAAATTCTTGTTTATTCCAGGATGGTAGTAAGAGCTTATTAATAAATAAGCAAAACCTAGGAATGTCAGTAACAAGAAAAATTTCGGGAAAATTGCACGCAAAAAAATCTTCGTATTCGCCTCATCAAGGTGATTAAAAACAGTTCTAGTTATAAAACCAGTTTGAAATATAATTATCCCTACGATAATCCCAGAAAGCATTATTAAATAATTCATAATTTTAACTCTTGTCTATTATTTATCTGAAGGTTTTAATTAATTCAGCACATTGATCTTCACAACTTGGACCCATGAGGTGAACGCCATTTATACCTGGCATATCCATTAGTTTTTCGATTATTTCTTCACATATCTTTTTTCCTTCTTGCAGAGGTGAAGAGGCTTGATCCAAGCGCTTTATGATTGAATCTGGTATTTTTACACCATACAAATTGTCCCTCATCCAAGTGGCTTGTTTTGCTGACTTCAAGGGCCCAAGACCAATAAGAAAATTAGCATTCTGATTAAGGTTATTATCCATAATAAACGCCGAATACTTTTTACATAAATCTAAATCATAGCAGTATTGTGTTTGCACGAAGTTGACACCTAATTTCACTTTTTCGATAAAAAATTTAGAATGTTGATCTCTTATAAAGTGATCATGAATACTGTCTGCGCACCCAGATATAAGTGGTATAGGTTCTTTTATTTCAACTCCATCTGTTAGAAAACCATCGGACATAGTTTTGAGGAGATTTATCAAATTAGCACTATTCATTTCATTGACAGCTTTAGGACCATCTTCCGGAGGACGGTCTCCAGATAAGCACAGAATCTTATCGATCCCCAATGATAAAGCGCCCAGTATTTCTGATTCTAAGGCAATGCTATTCCTATCTCTTCCTGTGATTTGTAAAATTACCTCTAGGCCACTTTTTTGTATCTCTCCTGCTACTACTAAGCTACTAAGTTTGGGCTTGCAATTGGGTGCATCAGTAATATTAATGGCATCAGCCACTCCAATTAAACTCTCAACTCTAAGAATGTTTTCCTTTAAATTAGTGGAAACTGATGGTGTCGTTTCTGCTGTAAATACAAAAGGTTTATTGTTATCTTGAAAAAGTTTATTTGCCATCAGTACGCCCTTAGTAAGTGTATCTTTTAAATAATTGTATATTGAACTTGACAAGCAGTCATATTAGTTAATATATTAATAATTAATATATTAACTAAAGCCAATATTTATGGCAATAAAAGAATTAAGTC
>TARA_B110000438_G_scaffold152753_1_pt1 | contig 10436 bp, 7 predicted proteins | sample TARA_B110000438 | Tara Oceans TARA_B110000438 (sample SAMEA4398413) | marine metagenome | biome: Polar Biome; feature: [MES] marine water layer (ENVO:01000295) within the mesopelagic zone...; material: water (ENVO:00002006), including particulate matter (ENVO:01000060) such as......
TGTTTTGATCTCTCGAGGCACTGAAGGAAGAGGGGGCCTTGCCTTCTACGATGAAGTTTTCATTCGGGCCCGCAGCTTGGGGCCATTGGTCGGAATACCCGTCAATTGGACACAACAGGAATACCGTGAAAAGCAGGGGAATGAGCTTCGCCATGTTAGGCGATTAGTTGGCGGATTATTTCTCCGCCGAATTGGCTGAGTTGCTTGTAACGGCCACCGTGGAAGTAGGTCAGTTTATTGTCGTCCAGTCCGAGAAGGTGGAGCAGCGTTACATGTAAGTCACGAATGGGATGAGCCACCTCGACGGCTCCCGAGCCCAATTCGTCGGTTGCCCCGACGATGGCACCACGCTTGACCCCTCCGCCAGCCATGAGCATGGTCATGGCTTGGTTGTTGTGGCCGCGGCCGATTGCGTAGACTCCCCCTCGACGGTTGTTGTCGGGGGTTCTCCCGAATTCGCCGAGCCAAAGAACAAGCGTATCCTCAAGCATGCCCCGATCCTTCAAGTCCTTGATTAGGGCTGTCATGGGTTGGTCCACACTCTTAATGCGGGCGGCGTGGGCGCGCTCGAGGTAGTCGTGGCTATCCCATCCGCCCGAGAAAACCTGCACGAAGCGAACGCCTTTCTCGACCAGTCGACGGGCCATCAGGCATTGCTTGCCGAATTCTGACGTCTCTTTCTGGTTCAAGCCATAGGCTTCCTTGGTCTTTTCCGTTTCTCCACCCAAGTCGATGACGCCGGGAACCTCCATTTGCATACGGTAGGCCAACTCGTAGCTTTGCATGCGGGCTTCCAGATCGTCATGCTGGGGGTGCTTGGCCATATGGCGTTTGTTCAGGAAAGCCAGTTCGTCAAGTGTCTGCCTTTGGTGTTCCCGGGGCTTGTGGGAAGGAGCGTTCAGGTCGAGGATGGGTGAACCGGCAGGCCGGAGTCGCGTGCCTTGGTACTGCCCGGGAAGAAAACCGTTTGACCAGTTGCGCGATCCTCCTTGCGGCAGGGCTAGCTCGGTCATGACGACGTAGCCGGGAAGGTTTTGATTTACGGAACCCAGCCCGTAGTTGGCCCAAGCTCCAAGGGCCGGGTCGCCCCCGAGTCGGCTGCCCGTGTTCATGTGAAAGAGGGCTTCTGGATGATTGAGGGACTCGGCAAAGCAACCACGGTAGTTACAAAGCTCGTCGGCGACTTTAGGGAGGTGTACCCATTGGTCACTCATGTCGAGACCCGACTGGCCGACTTTACGTGAACCGTAGGGGCTGCCGACATAGAACTTGTAGCCGTTGGCCAAGCTGCCGGGACGCTTGGATTCAGTTTTGTGAAGTTTGTTGAGTTTGGGCTTGGGGTCGAATGTGTCGACTTGGCTCGGACCGCCTTCCATGAAGAGCATGATGACGTTCTTGGCCTTGGGTTCGTGCATAGGCTTTTTCGCCCCGCCAATCTCCTTGGCTACCAAGTCGGTCATGGCCAAAGCCCCGAGAGACGAGGTCAGTCCATAGAGAAAATCACGACGATTGAGTTCGGGAAAGAGAAATGGGTTCTTCATATCAGTAGACGTACATAAATTCGTTGGTATTGAAAAGTACGAGGCATAGGTCGGCGAGGGCTCGTGTAGAAGGTTTGACGCCAGAGGCTTTTTTGTCTGCCTTGTAATTCTCAAAGGCGGGAAGAATTTCCTCGTACTCGAAGGGAAGTCCGGTGGTTTCCTCGACCAAGGATCGGGTGATGGACATCGGGTACCGGGGCTTTTCGGGCTTATGCATTTGGTGGTGTTTCTTCATCTTGTCGACGTATTGCTCGAGCCGTTCCCACTCCTGCTTGTCCGGAACCCGGCCAAAGGCTAATTGCACGGCTCGCTTGACTTGCAGGTGTAGGGTGTCGAACTCTTTTTCCACACGCAGGGCAAAGGCGATGGCCCGGTCGTTCATCAAGTCGCTGTTTAGGAGAGTGAAGGCCTGGGGACTAACCGACTCGGAGACCCGTTCCTCGCATGAGTCGTTGGGGTTGGGTTGGTTGAACAGTTCGAGAAAAGGATCGGGTTGTCCACGGACGCGGTAGGCGTATATGGTGCGTCGGTTTCTTTGTTTTGGCCAGGTCGATGGTTGGTAGGCAGGAGCAAGAGAGAACTGGATCATGCGTGGTTGAAGGGCGACTTCCATATTGATTTCGGGCATGATGGGGAGTCCACCCACTTCCCGATTCAACTCACCCGTACTGATTAGCATGCCGTCGCGCAATTCCTCTGCGGTGAGTCGTCGTGGTTCACGGTAGGCGAGCAAATGGTTTTCGGGATCATTGTTACGGAGTTTTTCGATCTGCGGGTGCTCCGTGCCTTGGCGGTATGTTTTGGAGAGCATGATGAGCTTGTGCAGGCGCTTGAATTCCCAGCCATGTTCCACGAAGTCTTTCGCAAGCCAGTCAAGTAGCTGGGGGTGGGTCGGTCTCTTTCCCTTGGCTCCGAAATTGTTGGGGTTGCCGGCGAGCGGCTTGCCAAAGTGCATCTGCCATACCCGGTTGACGATGGAACGAGCGGTGAGCGGATTTTTTGGGTTGGCGATCCATTTCGCGAGGGCCAACCGCCTGCCCTCGGTTTGCTTGCCTATGACGAAGGGGGTGACTGGTGCTTTCGAAACGGGTAGTCCCAAAGCGCTGAGTACGCCCGGGAGCACGGTTTCTCCGGGGGCCTCGAGGGCTCCGCCAAGGAGGATATGATTGTCGGGTAGCGGTTTTTTCTCGGTTTTGGTCGCCATCCGAAGCTTGCGGGAGTCGAGCTTGCCCGGCACGGGGCCATTGTAAACGCTTTGGGCAAGGGCTTCGTAGCGTTCGAGCCGGCGTGTCCAGATCCAATCGTCCTGTCGGCGAACTTTTAACCTGCCTTGCTCGATTGGCGAAAGACCGACGTAACGGGGAGGCTTTTCCTCGTCGGGCAGGCTTCTACGCTTGTCTTCGCTGAGGTATTCCTTCCCCCTTGCGGCATACCAAGCCTTGGCCGCCTTTTCCTGCTTATCGAGAAGAGCGTGATACTTTTCCTTTGCGAAGTCCAGCATGCCCTGGCTGGCTTTTTTGCCTTGTTCGAGACCGATCAAGTTTTCCTCCTTGGCAAAGGGTGCCGGGCGCTCGGAAAGCTGAGTTCCTGCAAAGATTGCGTAAAACCGATAGTAGTCGCGCGTGGGAAGAGGATCGAACTTATGATCGTGGCACTTGAAGCATCGCATGGTGGTGCTGAGAAAGGTCTGTCCCACTGAATTGATCACGTCGTCGAGGTAGAGCTGCCGAGCTTGGGGCTTCAACACCATGGCCGGGTCCCATGGGCCCATCCGAAGAAAGGAGGTCGCAACGAGAAGCTCGGGGCTTTTCTCGCCCTCGGGTTGTTTTTCCCAAAGCTCATCTCCCGCGATTTGTTCGATGACGAATTGATCATAGGGTTTGTCCTGATTGAAAGATCGTACGACATAGTCCCTGTAACGCCACATATTGGAACGTTCGTAATCGTTCGAAAGTCCCGCGGTGTCGGCGTAGCGGGCGACGTCGAGCCAGTGCTGGGCGGAACGTTCCCCGTAATGAGGGCTATCGAGTAAACGATCGATGAGGTCGCTCCAGGCCTTGTCGGCGTCCTTGTCCCATGCGAGGCGAAACTGGTAGATTTCATAGGGTGTGGGAGGAAGCCCATGCAGGTCAAGGTAAGCACGCTTGACGAGGGTACGGAAATCAGCCTGCGGAGCGGGGGATACTTTTGCCGCTCTTAGTTTCCCTTTCACGAAGGCATCGACTGGATGGGATGAGCTTTCGGGTGCTTTGGGTTTGACCACCGGTTGGAAGGCCCAGACGTCCTCTGGCTTATAGCGCCTGTAGGTCCACTCCTCCGAGAGTCCGCCGCTTGTCTTGACTAGCATGCCTTCTTCCGTAACCGGCATCGATCTTTCCTCCTGCAGGTGGCGGTTCTGGGTGGCTTGATCGGGCCAGGGAGCGCCAAACTTGATCCAGCGCCGGATCCATTCAATCTGCTCGTCTGCCAGCCGATCGTTTTCCTTTGGGGGCATTTCATAGTCCTCGTCCTTCCATTGAATCGCGGTCATGATGAGGCTTTTTCCCGGATTAAAGGGAACTAGAACATCGTCCGCGGTCTCGCCTCCCTTGAGCAACCCCTCCCGCGTGGTGAGGTTGAGCTCACCTTTCACTTTCTTGCCTTCCTCGCCGTGGCAGGCGTAGCATTTGCTTTCGAGTATTCCGCGTATCTTCAAAGAAAAGAGGCGTTCCCCTTGAGCCCTTTGATCGACTTTGTTCTGTCCGTTAAGAAGAACAGGCAAAAGAGCAAGAGCTGTTAGAAAGAGTCTCATCAAATGATGTTTTTCTTGATCCAGGATTGAGCGGCTTGCAAGTCACGCCGATGAATGGCGTCCACAATAGATTCATGCTCTTGGTAGATTTCCATGTAGTTGGTCAACCGGGAGTAGGCCATTCGCATACGAACGGTAATGCTAAGCCAAATGATTTCCATTTCCTTGGAAGCTTGGGATACCCAGTAACGGTGGAGGGAAAGATCGGTTTCCGCCACCTTCGGAAGATCGGATTTTTCGCAGGCGAGCTTTAGATTTTCAAGCAAACGATTTAGGTGGGTGTCATCTTCCGAATTCCAGTTGGGCAAGACTTTGTTGAGACAGTGAATCTCCAAATCTCGTCTTAGTTTTAAAAGTAGGTCGCGGTCTTCCTTGTCGGGAGGAGAACCAACCCGTACTCCCTTGTTTTGCCTGTAAATCAAGACTCCTTCCTGAGTGAGTTGCAGGAGCGCGTCACGAATCGGACCCCGGCTTATACCGAAGCGTTCGGCCAAGGAGTGTTCTCGGACGGGTTGGTTACTTTCCCATTGCCCCGAAAGCACTTCAGCTCTCAAGGTGTCGCAAATTTCATCTCGTTTTATGCGAGGTTTTTTTAGGGACACAGACATACTTGCATTGTCTCTTTTCGACCCGCAGGGTCAACTCAGATTGTTAACAATCTGAGCTTTTGGATACTTGGGTTAGTTTTGGTATGCCTTCCAACGTGCCTCGAGGGCCTTGGCATCCGTTTTTCCATCCAGGATCACGATGCAGAAGCGCAAGGTGATGCTCTTGCCTGGTTGAATGGACCAACCGGTTTCCTGAACCGGTACGTAATTGAAGAACATCTTGCCGTTGTCCCAAGTGCGGATGCGTTGAGGGGCGTCATGGTTCTTGGGATGACAAAGAACGGCCACGGTGGCGTCTTTGCCTTTCCCCTTCTCGGCGGGGCCATGCATGGCGACCCAGCGGGCTCGGGTGGCGTGGCTGTTGGTTCGGTCCAGTCCTTCGGCAGTCAAGTAGTCGCTGTTCTTCTTGTTCCATGAAAGGGGTGCCCGGTAGGCGAGACCACCGCCGTATCGGTAGGCGGGAAAGATCAACGGCTTCTTTGTAATGTTTTTTTGGGTCAGGTCGTAATCGATTACGTTGGCCCCATCTACGAAGGCCGCATCTACGGACAAGGTTTCCCTCAGGATGACCGTGGGCTCTGCGTCGATGCCGTCGAGGTAGCCGAGATGTTCCTGAATCACGGTGAAACCAGCGTCTCGAGTCTCCTTTACCTTGGCATGCCGGATACGTCCGGTGCGGCGTCCTAGGTTCCAGAAGTCGGGACCTTTCTTACCGTCGTATTTGGTGTTCACCCAAGCATGCCAGAGTCCGATGTGATGATAGTGGTCGGCGGGATGAATGCCAGTCACGATGCCTCCGGATGGGGCGTGCAACGGGTAAATGAAACCGCTGCGGTTATAGATCTGGTCGACGCCTTTCGGGGGCGGTACCTCCGCGATGTGATAGGTGAGGATGGGTGTCTCGCCTCGCACGAGGGTTATCGCCTTTTCGGTTTGCTTGAGGGAGATATTATCCTTAGCCCCTGCTATGAATGCGGCGAAAGCGAATGGCGCCAATAGTAGTAAATGAAGGTTGTTTAGGCTTTTCACATTCTGGAAAAGGACTCGAGACTAAGGGAAAAAATTTAACTTAAAACCAGATTCTTAAGCTGGTTCCCAAGGTCCAGCCTTCGTACACGCGTGCCCCAGCGGAGGAAAGGTCGTCGTACTGAATACCAGAAATTACCTTCAGGTTTTCACCACAGAGATAGTAATTCAATCCCGCGTAAGCACTGTGATGGTTGTCTCCACGTCCACCATTGATATCTAGGGTGGAATCTCTAGCTTCCGCCACGCGGGCATAACGACTGTTTAAGCGTACACCCTCTTTTTCATCGGAACCTTCGTACTGGTAGCGAAGCACGAGCTTGAGCCGATCTTCCAGTAACCAATACATTGGCATAGCCACGATGCCTCCAAAATCGCCTCCGCGGTCCGGATTGGTTTGGGGACCGTTGTTTCCAAACCCGATCGAGGTGTGGAGGGCCCAAGGTCCTTGAGCCAGACGATTGACGAAAGCAATGGCGTAGTCGTTGCCTTTGGCTAACCGCTCTTCGGAAGTTGTGCTGTCTTGACTGTAGAAAGACAGCCAAAAATCTTTTGTATCGAGACTGCTGCCTTCTGAGAAGTCGCCCAGCCAAGATGCATAGTACATGATGCTGTCTTCCCAGCCCCCGATGTAATCGTCATAGGTTCCGGAAAAGACAGCCGTATCGAAAGTGTGTTTGCCCTTCTTCCACTTGATCCAAGCCGCCAAAGGGTTGCCGTTTTCATCATCGGAAGGCCAGAGCTTGTTTGAGAAATCCGAGCGCTCTAGAGCGTTGGTCAAATAGGCGGATCGTTGCCATTCGTCAGCCATGCGTGCGGATCTTCTCCCGTAACCAATTTCCAGGGCATCGGCAAAAGGAACATTCCAAAACTTCCCAGCATCAAAGGTCACGTTGGCGCTTCTGAATGTTTCGTGACCCCATTGACGATAATCGCCCGGATAGTTGTGACGGTCATTGGATAATTGGCTAACCGCTTTGAATTTCCAGTAAGTCGCAAACTTTCCCTGCAAGCCCATCCAGAATCGACGCGTTTCCTCCATTGAATCATCAAAGGACTTTCCATTTCCGTCCTTGCCGTCAACATAACCGTATTGGTGCATATAGCTCAAAAACAGCTTTATGTTCTGCAGACTTTTTGATTCGGGATTATCGTAAAACTTACCTAAGTTTTGAAGCTTTTCGCAGGCAGTTTCTTTTTCTTGAGCGATAAGTTTTGGGAAAAAGAGTGAGAATGCACAGCAGGCCAATAGAACCGTCAGTGACAAAGTAAGGTTTGTATGTTTCATGGATTTCAAATTACATGGTTTGTTGATTCGCAGAATAACATTCGCGAGCCTTTAATTTACATAGTTTCATTTTCATTCATAATATGACAACTCTCGAATACCTAACCCATGGTTTTTTGTCTCGTCATTCGGGGGACAAGGAATTGCTTCAAAAGCAATTGCATTGGACTTTAAGAGTTACTGTAGCCCTCTGCTTTATCGGTCATGGAACTTGGGGTTTAATAACAAAGTCCGGTTGGTTGCCTTTTTTCGCGTCTCAAGGAATTGAAGCTGAGCTTGCTTGGACTTTGCAGCCCTTGATAGGAGGTCTTGATATTCTCATTGCTTTTCTCATTTTGAAGAAACCGAGTAGGGCCATTTTGATGTGGATGTTCCTTTGGGCGCTGTGGACTGCTATTCTTCGTCCACTTGCCGGGAATTTAGAAAAAGTCCAAGTCGATGGTGTATGGATGGTTCAACTAGCTGCGGACTCTATGCACGTGGCTAAGATGCAGACATGGGAATTTTGGGAACGGGCAGGTAATTGGGGCCCTCCATTCATCCTGCTTTTGATGGGCGGAACATTTGCCCTTACTAAAAAGGATTTGCTCTCTCCTTACAAAGAGCCGGTTCTTAAGGAATCTACCATCGACACACTTTTTTTCCTTCTTCGATGTTGCTTAGCCCTTTTGCTGATTGGTCACGCAGGCTTCGGTTTTGCTGTCGAGAAGCAAATGCTGATTAATCATTGGCAATCGATTGGAGTCGATGCCGACATCTCATTCATTCAAAATGTGGGTTATGCAGAGTTTGCCCTTGGAACCTTGGTTTTTGTCACGCCTACCAAACCGTTTATCTTGTTCGCTCTGGTTTGGAAACTATTTACCGAATTCCTTTATGTACCAGCGGACACCGTTTCGGGCATGGGCGTCATTAATATTTTCGAATGGATCGAACGTTGGGGTGATTATGGAATCCCGTTGGCCATGCTCTACATTCTTTCTTATAGAAAAGCTTCTTCGGCTAAAGCATGATCTTGATTTGAGGTTTGTTTACTCAAGGCTTTTCTTGGTTTTCCCTATGATTAGTTCGAAGATAGTCAGTATGGTGTAGAGCAAGTGAAGCATCAGGGAAGTTTTCATGTTGTCTGAACTTTAATCCAAGGCATGTGGCGGGCAAGCCCGAGGTTGCCCACTGGAACTAATATTCAAGAAATAGGGGCCGAGGATTCGGGGGGTTCCTGACCAGATGCGAGTCTTTGCCGGAGCACGCGTTGTCCGTAGAAGTAGGACACGATCGCGGCGCTCCATGCGACTAGGAAGAAGCCCCACCAGACACCTGCTTCCTCCATGTCGAAATGGAATGCCAAAAGGTAGCACGCGACGAAAGGACCAATGATTTGTCGATAAAGGCAGATGATTATTACGGAAATCGTTTTTTTCAATGCCAACAACAGGTCGACCATCTGGTTATGGATCACCCAGGCGAACAGTAGCATTGCGGTCACTCTGTTGAAATCGCTCCCCAGCTCGATTACCTTTGGATCGTTCGAGAAAATCTCCATCAAGGGCTGGGCTAGAAAGTAGAGGAACATTCCTCCGGCCGACATTATAATAAGGCCGTATTTCAAGGTGATGTTCAAGGTCTCCCGAATCCTTTCGGGCTTGTTTGCCCCATTGTTTTGACCAGTCAGCGAGAAGACTGCGATACCGAGACCGAAGGTGGGCAGAATGATGAAACTTTGAATACGAATTCCGATACCGTAGGCGGCAACTCCCTCGGTATTGAATTTACTGAGAAAAAACGTGGCGATGAATACGAGCACGGCAATGCTTCCCGTCTCGAAACTTGCCGGTACGCCAAGTCGAGTTATTTCCCCGTAGGTTCGAGAAGGCTTCAACTCGGCAAACTTTGCTTTTTTCCATAACTCTGTGCGGCGTAGCTTGCCAAACATGTAGACTGCCCCGAGGAACTGTATGATGATGGTGGCGAGGGCAAGCCCCTTAAGACCCATGGCCGGGATACCGAATCCACCGAACATGAACCAGGGGTCCAGAACGCAGTTCAGAAAGAAACCCGCGATCAATACGTTTCGGAAAGGCTTGGTGTCACCTTGTGAACTCAGACCTGAGTTGAAGATGCCTTGAAGGTTTCCGAAGAGTGTGCCGCAGAGAATGACGTTCATGTAGTCGACGGCCATTTCGAGATACTCGTCTTTTGCTCCCAAGAACTGGAATAAGTGGGGCGAGACTAGATACAGGGTTATCGCAACCACCACTCCGACCATGCACGCGAAGGAAATCGACTGAAGGCAGATGTGATGAGCCTTGTCTTGATCTTTTGCCCCGAGAGCATTTGTGATGAGGACTGAGCTGCCTGCGGAAATTCCGCTGTTCAAGGCCATTTTTAGGAACATCACAGGGAAACAAATGGAAAGTGCGGCCAACGCCTCGGTGGAAATGAAACCGGCGAAGAAAGTATCCACCAGGGTGTACATGGTGTTGAAGAATATACCGACGCTGGCCGGTACTGCGATTTTTCGAACCAGTCCGGGAATGGGATCGTTCGTCAGGTCCATCCCAAAGAGAGTGTCAAGGATTGCTGTTTCGCAAGACTTTGTCCGTGGGTGCCCACTTCCGTTGCCAAGCGGGGTAATCCTTCGCCATCAGATCTTTTGCGTAATATCCCAACCAACTGTATCCATTACGTCGCTCGTAGGAAATTTCGGCCAAGGTTTTTCTCGGCTTGCCGTCTCGGCTGCAGAAAATGGGTTGGTTCGTCCCGATTGCGTAGAAACGTGCCCATATGGGGGGAGCTGAGGCATCCTCTACCACCACCTTGTCCCATCCCTTGGTCGTGCCCTTTGCTTCCTTACGAACTTCTCGGATTCCGGTGAGCTTGGCCTCGTCGAACCAGCGAACGGCTCCTTGGACTGCGGCAATGATTTCGGGCGACGGTTCGTCAATCTTCATCAGGAAGCGAACCACGCCGACTGACTCCGCTCCGCTGATGGAAGGCAGTTCATAACTTCGTGCTTTTCGAGGCACCAAGGTTTTTTCGTCGTGCTGGGCGCACCACGCGGTTCTTTTTCCTTTCACCACGATCTGGCATTTGAGGATACAGGGGATGCCTTGTTCAACTGCCTTGGCGCAACGCTCACGGAGCTCGTCGCTTACGAACGGATAGGCTTTCTTGTCTCTGGA
>TARA_B110000438_G_scaffold142558_1_pt1 | contig 10426 bp, 9 predicted proteins | sample TARA_B110000438 | Tara Oceans TARA_B110000438 (sample SAMEA4398413) | marine metagenome | biome: Polar Biome; feature: [MES] marine water layer (ENVO:01000295) within the mesopelagic zone...; material: water (ENVO:00002006), including particulate matter (ENVO:01000060) such as......
TGTAAATGTTTTTCATAAAGCTTTTTGACTTCATTTTCATAATCTAATTCGTTTGTTAATTTAATATCTTCTTGTTTTTTTAGAGTTAACCAATAATATTTTGTCCCTGTACCAGATTCTTCTAAAATTGAAAAATTATTTTTAGATGCAAGAGATACAATTTCATCATGTGTAAAATGAACTCCATTCCAAGTATTAATTTCAATTTTTTCATCCATACCATTTAGTTGAATTCTAAAAATTCCACCAGATTCTAAAACTCTAGAAACTTCTTGAAAATAATTATTAATGATATTTTTTTCTGGAATATGTTGGAAAACAATATAGGAATAGCAAAAATTAAAAAAATTATCAGCAAACATTGAAAGATCAGATCCACTATTTTTTTGAATTTTACAATTAGAGATTTCTTTAATATTTATCGAGCATTGATCAATCATATAATTAGATACGTCAACACCATAAATAGTTCCAAAAATTTTTGACATGTGTATCAGTAGTCGTCCATTTCCACATCCGATTTCAAGAATTTTCATATCTTTAGAATCATTATGGTTAAGAATTTGTTCAAAACGATTTGTGTTTTTCCCTAAAATATAATCATCGCAATTAGATTTTCCAGAATCCCAAAATTCTTTTTTGGATTTATTCTCATTAGAGCAGATGGCAAAGTTAATGTCAGATTTTGCTCGTTCATTCCAATCATTTTCCATTATTTTTTCAATTGAAATATTATCATCCATATCAGTGGGATGCCTCATATTGTATTCCCGAGAATTTTTTAATATTTTAGGTAATTCAATAGTAGATATTTTTTTTGATAAAAGTTCTTCAAGATAATAATTCATACCATCTTCATCAGGTTCCCTTCCCAATATTTTGAGATAATTTTCTCGTATTTCTTTTTTGAGATGTTTTGAAAGTAATTTGTCTTTTACTTTATCTAAGTAATTTTTAGTCATAACGTTAGCATCACATCAAATTTTTAATTATTTTTTATTTGCCGATTAAATGAATATAGTAAACCTGAAACTAAAATCAACATTAATCCAAAAGAAAACAAGCCTAATGAAATTAAAGTAAATGGAATTGAAAAATATCCTACTTCATTAAAAATATCTAAAACATAAGCAGAAATTATAATTCCAAAAATTAGAGATATTATTCCGGGAATACCTAAAAATTTTAGAGGGCTTTTAATTAAAATTGATTCAATGATTGAACCAAGCACATGAGTAAAATGAGAAACAGGGTTTTCAGTTGATGTAGGATAACCAGTATCGTATAATACAGTGACTTTTACTTCAGTAATTTTTAATTTTTTATCTATTGCATTAATTAAAATTTCAGAATCTGCACCAAAACCATTGTTTGAAAAATTTATTTCTTCAATTGCTTTTTTAGAATATGCTCTAAAACCGCTTTGAGTATCTCGGAATGGAGATTTTGAAGCTAAGTTACTCATATTATCTAATAACTTATTTCCTAATTCTCGATACTTTGGCATTTCATCATTATTATCAAATCTATAACCAATTACCATTTCATAGTTATCCTTAGAAATTGGATCACAAAGCTTGGAAATTTCATCAGGTTTGAATTGACCGTCACCATCCATTGTAACTATTATATCAAAATCATGATGTTTTACATATTTGAACAGTGATCGTAGAGCAAAACCTTTTCCATAATTTTGTGAATTTGTTATTACATATGCACCAGCATCTTCAGCTATTTTGGAAGTTTTATCTTTAGAACCATCATCATATACTACAACACTATCTACAAACTTTAATGATTCTTTTACTAAATCAGCAATAACATTTTCCTCATTATAAGCAGGAATGCACAATAAAATACTCATACTTTTCAATTTTTTTCTACCTAAAATGTTTATTTGTTTCTGACATACAGAAAAATCAGAAATACGACTCTATTTTATTAATAATTCCACCAGAATTTGTCATACATGTGCAAAAAGATAGAGGAATTAAAATTGGCAAGTCATGTTACATTGAACCTTACGTTCAATTAGATTTAATGTATCCACATTTGATTGAAATTAGAGATAATGTCAACATAGGAATTAATAGCATTATTTTTACACATGTAAATCCAACTGCAAATCTAATTTTAAAACGTGAAAAATATTTATGAAAAACGGGTTCAGTTGTTATCAAATCAGGAGATTGGATCAATTTAGGTAGTACAATTATAGCTGTGTAACAATTGGAGGAAATTCTGTTGTATCTGCTGGAAGTGTTATAACTCAAGATGTACCAGATAATTTTGTTGTAATTGGGAATCCAGCAAGAGTTGTAAAAAAATACATGTAATAAAATAAATTATCTGATTTTTAGAAAATAATTTTAAAATTATTTAAAAAAAGATATCTCGTACAGATGTAAATTTAAAATTTTTTAAAAGTGATATTAATTTTTTTTCTGTATTTTTAAGTCCCCAATAATAATGCCAAGAATATGTAGATACTTTTGGCATATGCTGATCTATATCTTTAGGATGTAAATAACACATAGCAGGAAATCCTTTTTGATTTAATTGTTTAATGCCTTGTTCAATTAGAAATTGTGGAAAAAATCTAAGCCAAAATCCTCCGGCTACAGGCATATTACCAATCATAGGAAAATGTAATGTTGCTGGAGGGATTTCGAGAAAGGTTTCTTGAATAGATTCTTCTAATGGATTTGAATCAGACACATAGTAGGGTGTCCTTCTTCCTTCAGGAATTCCATAAAGAGGCGTTCTAATTGGAAATAAACTCGAATCGTATTTGTAATATTTTTTTACGATATCCAGTGCCCAAAGATTTTTCTTATCAATTGAAAAAAATGGAGCTCTAAAACCTAAAATTTTCTCACCTGACAATTTTGAAAGAATTTTTTGTGAAATAGAGATATCTAATTCAAATTCTTCTTGAGATATTTTACGTGCATCTAAATGATGATTTCCATGACTTGCTATTTCATGTCCCTTTGAGACAATTAATTCAATTAATTCAGGATGCTTTTCCCCAATATATCCAAGTGTAAAAAAAGTTGCAGTGGCACTATATTGATCAAATAAATTTAAGATTTGTTTTGTTAATCTTGTAACTCGTTCATCAAATTTATCCCATTCAGAAAAAGGTAAATCACAAAAATAATCCTCGAGATCAATAGACATTATATTTTTCAACAAATATCAGCATTACTCTAGGGCTTAAAAATATTAAAAATCGGCAAATATTTTTTCTTTTATCATAGTAAATTATCATTAAACATAGATTTTATATTATTTTTTATTAACAAAACAAACGTGATTGTTACGATTAAACATCAAAACAATAAAGATCATTGAAATAAGCCATTCCTTTCTTCATTTCTATTTCATTAAACTCTATATTTTTCCATATTCTTAGATTACCGGAATATACTATCTATTGATACAATGTTTTACTTGTTTTATTCACAAATAGGTCAACGAAATATAGATTTTATTTAATACCTTAAAAGCAAAGTAAATTAGAAAAGTAATTTTTTATAAATATAATTAACATATTTACAGATTAATTCAGATATTTTTATATTTTTTAATTGCTTTAATAAATTCATTAGAAACTAATTCAAAATGTTTTTTATGTTCATCTAAAAATAAATTTAATTCATTCATCGATATTTCTGAACTAATCAAAAATCCACCATGGTGAAATTTTTGTGCAAATAAACCAGAAATTTCCCATACATCACACTCAAAAGTATTTTTTTCCATAATTTTGAGAAATTTTTTTAAATCTGAATAGTCTATTTCTTGCTCTAAACACATTTTGATAGTATGTGATAATTCATGAAAATTGTTAACTAAAAAAACTGATGGCAGCATAGAATAAATCATTTTGGCGAATGTGATTGATGGAATGTTGTGATATGCTGCCTCTAAACCAACCGTACTTGATATAGTTATAACTAAACTAGATCTTTTTAAAATCTCTTGAGCATTAGTAAATGGATGTATTAGTTTAACATTTGGTAATTCCATTATTTTTTTATAATCTGAAATACTTCTCCAAAACCGAAATTTCATATTGTAATGTTCTTTTACATATAGTTTGTAACCAATGGGTAATGTCTTAGCTATATTCATGATGACATTAATTTGATCAGAATAATACGGAGCTACTAATGAAGTATTTCGTTCTGGTTGTACTTGTAATGGAAAAAATATTATTTTCTCATCATTTATTTCTTTATAGAAATTTTTATCCATGAAATATTTTCTAATTTTACTTTTTATTGTATTTAGAAAAATTACTTGAATTGCTTTAAATTTTGTTACACCTTTATGGTCATATGCTTCTTTGAATCTTTTATCTAATTTTTTAAATATCCATTCTATTCCTACTGTAATTTTTTTAAATATAGAAATAGTTGAACCTCCTGAAACAAGGTTTTTTGTCTGTGCGAACCTACTGTGTGTATCTAAAAAAATTTTTTCGTCAAAATTTTCTAATTCTGATTCTGTAATTTCCACATCCCAATTTTCATCAAATTCATCTTCATCACTTACTATTGAGGCTCTATTTCCTATTCGTGTAGGGGTTAGTGATAATATTTTAATTCCTTTTTTTTGACACATTTCTTTTAGTAAGTGATTTCTGTGAAAATCTGTGACTTTAATTATTAGAAAATTTGGTTTTATATCATTTATAATAGATTCAAAAAATTTACATTCTTGTTCTAAAATTGATAATATTTCATCTTTTTTAAATATGTGATATTGGTTATACTGGTAAAAAGTTCTTGATGCATATGCAAGACTCCATAAATCTATTTTATATTCATCCTCAATTTTCTTTAAATAATTTATATCTGGTTTTGCATTTGAATTTTTAACATGATCCCAAAAGAACCACTCTTTTTTAAAATCTATAATTTTTTGATTTTTAAATGAAATATCAAGTGGAGGTTTCATATCATAAATGGCATATAATTCAAATTCATTTTGTCTTTCAATTTCTCGTGCAATACCAAATTCTGTTGCCTCAGGTTCAATCCAAAAAAGAATTTTGTCTTTCAATTTCTCACTTCTTTTTTCATTTCTTTTTCTATCAACTGAAAAATTCTATTTAGGCCTTTACCATCCACGTTATGTTTTGCTTTTGTATTGAGATTTTTTCGTATTTCAAAATTATCACATAGTAATTCTATTGTTTTAATGAATAATTTTTGTTTAATCTGAGGACCATACCCTAAATTTTTTGCAGCTTTTTTTATGTGTATATTCTTAGCTAGAGCCATTTCATGCATTTCTCCACATGCTATTATGCTAGGAATTCCTATTGTTAATGATTCAATTAATGTAGTTCCACCTGCAGTTATTGCTATATCATGCTTTTTTATTTCAGAATGCATTTTTTTTACATCATAAAGTAAAGTGATCTTTTTTGAAGATAATTTTGCAAATTTCTCTAATTCTCTATAATTTTGTGACATCGGTCCAATAATTACTGTTATTTTAAATAAATAATTCATTTTTTCTAAAAATTTAATTAATTTTAAACTAACATTTCTTGTGTCTGCTCCTCCTTGCAATAATATGATGGATTTTACTTTTTTTCTTATTTTATAGGTTTTACGAGATTCCAGAAATTCTTTTCTTATTGGACAAAATTCAATTCCTTGAAAATTTTTCTTTATTTTATGATAATTATGAAAAATTAGTGAATTAAATGACAGATCTACATACTGAATTATTTTCCCTGTATTCTCAAATGTGATTAATAATTTACATATTTTTTTTAAATTTTTTATATATGTTACACTTGGAGAGAAAAATTTTTTAGAAATGTTGAGAATGATTATATCTGGTTTAATTTTTTTAATAATTTCCTTTTCATCATTTTTTGTTTTAAACCATTTCCATATTCCAAATTTAGATAATTTATTTTGTAATATTTTATTTTTTGGAGTTAAAAAAAATATTTTGTATCCTTTTTCTTTAAATTTTTTTGCTAATGTAATTGAAAGAATAATATGACCCATTCCAATCTCGTTACTTCCATCTGTTTTTATTAGAACTGATTTTCTTATGACTACCATATCTATTATTCTTTTAATTCAATATTAATGAGTTTAATTTTCTTAAAACATTTAATTTAGAACTTCTAATTTAATGGTATATGGAGATTGCGGATATTAAAAAAATAGAATCCAATATTGATGATTTTTCTGAACAAATGTATTACTTGATGAAATCTATGTATCCGATATGTAGAAGTATTACTGGTAACGGAGTACGACAAACTCACGATATTATTAGAAAAATCATTCCTATAGAAACCAAAGAAGTTCCATCAAATACGAAAGTACTTGATTGGGTTATTCCAAAGGAATGGAACATAAATGATGCATATATAAAAAATTCATCTGGAAAAATAATAATAAATTTTAAAGATTCAAATTTACACGTGGTAAATTATAGTAAACCAATTAAAGCAAAATTATCATTAAATGAATTAAAAAAACACATTCATACTTTACCTGAACAACCTGATCTAATCCCTTATGTCACTATGTATTATCACGAGGATTGGGGTTTTTGTATGTCTCACAAACAATTTTTACAACTAGAAGAAGATGAGTATGAAGTAGTAATAGATTCTTCATTAGAAGATGGTTCTTTGACATACAGTGAATATTATCTTAAAGGTGAATTGGATGATGAAATTTTAATTTCTACCTATACTTGTCATCCGTCTCTTTGTAATGACAATCTTTCTGGTGTTGTACTTACTACATTTTTAGCAGAAATTTTAACTAAACTGAAAAGAAAATATTCATATCGTTTTTTATTTATACCTGAAACAATTGGGGCAATTACTTGGTTAGCATTAAATGAACAGAAACTTTCAAAAATAAAATATGGTTCAGTTGTAAATTGTGTCGGAGATTCTGGCGATTTTACTTATAAAAAAACTCGTCAAGGAAATTCCTTGTTTGATACTGCTGTAATTAACGTTCTAACAAATTCTAATCATAATTTTTCAATAATAGATTTTACCCCAACTGGAAGTGATGAAAGGCAATTTAGTTCACCTGGATTTAATCTTCCAATTGGAAATATCATGCGAACTTTTGATCATAATTTTCCAGAATACCATACATCTGGTGATAATTTTGATTTAGTTAAAGGAGAATCTTTGGCTGAGTCTCTTTTAGTTTATCTTAAAACAATATTTATTTTAGAAAATAATTGTTATTTTTTGAATAGTATTCCAAAAGGTGAACCTCAATTAGGTAAAAGAGGGTTGTATAATTCTGTAGGTAACAAACAAAGAAAGAAAAATAGTATTTTAGCTACGCAATGGATACTCAATTTTTCAGATGGCTCAAATTCTCTTTTAGATATTTCTGAAAAATCTAAAATTGATTTTGAAACAATAAAAGAGTCAGCTGACTTATTAGTAGAAAATAAATTATTAAAAAAAGGTTCTAGAAAATGAATTCTATTTATTTAGAAAATAAAGCTGTTGGTGATGGTAATCCATGTTACGTTATTGCTGAAATTGGCGGTGCGTTTGCAACTTTTGATGAGGCAAAACGATTAATCGATACAGCTAAAACAATTGGAATTGATGCAATCAAATTTCAAACTTTAGAAGCTGATACAATAACTACAAAAAATAATTATTTTGATATGGAAGCAACGGGGAAAACTCAACAGTATGAAATCTTCAAACATTTTGAATTGTCTAAAGATTTGCAATTTGAAGTAGTAAATTATGCAAATAAACAAAAAATTCCTATTTTCTCAGCACCAAGTCATATGAATGATCTAAAAATTATGAATGAAATGGATTTACAAATTTATAAAATTGGCTCTGATCTTGCATGTCATATTCCATTACTAAAAGAAATTGCAAAATTAGACAAGCCAATTATTTTATCTACTGGTATGTGTACTTTAGATGAAGTACGAAATTCTGTGGATGCTATTATTTCTCAAGGGAATTCTAAAATTATTTTAATGCACTGCATATCTAATTATCCTTCAAAAATTGATGAACTTAACCTAGAATCTATTAATACAATGAAAAATGAATTTGATCTTCCTGTAGGTTATTCAGATCACAGTGTTGGAATTATGCCTATTTTTTCATCTGTCGTAATGGGTTCAAATATCGTTGAAAAACATTTTAGAGATATTCAAAATTCTCCTGGTCCTGATGATGTGCATTCATTATTACAAGAAGATTTTGAAAAATTAATTTATGAAATTAAGAATTTTGAAAAATCAAAAGGAACTGGTGAAAAAAATCCAACATTCTCTGAGCAGAAACATAAACAAACAAATCGTGTAAGTATTGTTGCAATAAGGGATATTCCATCAAATACAACAATAACTCAAGACATGATCGATATTAGACGACCTGGTAATGGGATACAACCAATTCACTATGAATCACTTTTGGGGAAAAAATCAAAAATTGAAATTAAAAAAGAACATCCACTTGAATGGGATATGATTGAATAACTTCTATTTTTTTAATGTAATTTTTTAGATTATTTACTCTAGATAATACCTAATTTTTTTGAAAATTAATATTACTTGAATTCACCATAATAATTGAATTGATTACAGCTATAGTTCAAGCAAGAATGGGTTCATCTAGATTTCCTGGAAAAGTCTTAGAGGATTTGAATGGGAAACCAATTTTACAGTATATTGTAGACTTTTTAAACAAATTAAAAAATACTACTCATATTGATAACTTTGTTATTGCAACACCTAACACGAATGAAAATCAACCGCTTTGGGATTTTCTCGACAGTATGAATATAAAATATTTTAAAGGTTCTAATTCTGATGTATTAGATAGATTTTATCAATGTGCTAAAGAAAATAATTCTGATACCATTGTGCGAATTTGTGCTGATGTACCATATCTAACTGATTGGAAAGTTATTCAACAAATTGAAAATTTTAAAAAAGATGGCTTATTCTCTTATGGCAATGGTGCATGGGTCTTCTCATTTGATGCACTTGAAGAATCATGGAAACATGGACATCATCCTGAAGATCGAGAACATGTAACAACCAGAATGTTTGATGCTATTGATTACCCAGATGATTTAGAGCGTATACGAAATAAACAGATTTAATCATGAGTTGGATTTCAAATTGAAAGCTGTTTTACATCAACCCCAATATTTTCCATATCCTGGATTTTTTCATAAGTTGATGCAAGCTGATATTTTTGTTCTTTTAGATAATACTCAGTATGATAAACGTTTTACAAATAGAAATCAGATTATTTCTTCTAATAATTCTATTTGGATAACGGTACCTATTGACAAAAAACAAAAATTCTCCCCAAATAGATTAGTAGAAATTAATAATTCAATTGAATGGAAGAATGAACATTGGAAAAAAATTAAATATTCATATTCTAATTCCGAATATTTTTCTTTATATGAAGATTATTTTAAAGAATTATTTTCTATGGATTGGAATTTTCTTTGTGAATTAAATTTTGAAACTCTCAAACAAACTATGAAGTGGTTAAATATAAAAACTAAAATTATTAAAGAATCTGATTTAAAATTAGAGGGTAAGGGAAGTCAACGACTAATCGATGGATGTAAAAAAATTGGTGCTGATACATATATTTCTGGTAAAGGACTTCCAGGGAAAAAATATTTAGATGAAGATTTATTTGGGGAAAAAAATATTAAACTTGAATATCAAAAATATGTACCGCTAGAATATGAACAACATATGTCTGAAACATTTACTCCAAATTTATCCATACTTGATCTTTTATTTAATATCGGTCCATCTAGTTCTAAATTTATTCAAAATTGTACTGGATAAAAAATTATTTTTTAATCATTAATGTTGGGATATAGTTAAATTTACTTTCTATCTTAATTTTGATAGTATTGAAAAATTCTAAATCATTAAGTAAATTGGAAGGATTAAATGTTTTAGTTACTGGTGCTGATGGATTTGTGCCTAGCCATCTTTGTGAATTATTAGTAAATAATCAATCAAATGTTACTGCGTTAATAAAAAGAAATTCTTCAGGATTTTTCAAAAATATTGATCATATTAAAAATAAAGTTAAAGTTGTATGGGCAGATACTCAAGATCCAAATCGTTTAATTGATGTAACAAAGAATGTTGACATAATTTTTCATTTGGCTGCTCAAAGTCATGTGGGGCATTCTTTACACAATCCATATGAAACTGTAATGAATGATATATCTTCTACCTTGAATGTATTAGAAGCAGCGAGAAAAAATGATGTAAAACGTGTTGTTCATGCTGGTAGTTCTGAAATTTATGGAAAACCAATCCAAGTTCCAATTGATGAATCTCATCCTCTTAACCCTAGAAGTCCTTATGCAGCTGCTAAAGCTTCATCAGA
>TARA_B110000438_G_scaffold24549_2_pt1 | contig 10425 bp, 4 predicted proteins | sample TARA_B110000438 | Tara Oceans TARA_B110000438 (sample SAMEA4398413) | marine metagenome | biome: Polar Biome; feature: [MES] marine water layer (ENVO:01000295) within the mesopelagic zone...; material: water (ENVO:00002006), including particulate matter (ENVO:01000060) such as......
TATCATTTACCTCCGCAGCAGAAATTGATTTAATGCCGGTTCAAGAAGTTGAAGATATTATTGAGCTACAGGCTGGTGTAGTTAAAGATGCAGATGGCAATTTTCATCTGAGAGGAGGTAGGCATGGTGAAATAGCATATTTAATTGATGGTGTTATGGTCTCTAATCAGTTTAGCGGTGGTAGCTCAGTTGGAATACAGAATAATTGGATACAAGAGCTTCAGGTCATAAGTGGAGCCTTCAATGCTGAATATGGTAAAGCCCAATCTGGGGTGGTAAATATTGTCACTAAAGATGGTCCACAAAGTTTTGGAGGAAGTTATTCATTGAGTATTGGAGATCATTTAAGTAATAACAAAAATATCTTCTATAATATAGACCAAGTAAGCATTAATGAAACAGATACTAATTTTGAGTTTCATGGTCCCCTAAAATTTTTTAATAGAGGATCATTTATGGCTTCTACAAGATTGTACAATTCAAATGGTTGGTTATTTGGTCAAAATAGATTTGATATCGATGACACTGTTCCTATTCAGCAATTTATGCAAATAGCTCAATTAAATATGACTGATCAAGAGCGACTTTCAGGGATTAAAATCCCAGATACGCTTCAAACTGGAGATGGATTTTTTGTGCCATTGAATAATAAGAAAAGCAGTTCATATTTTTCAAAAATAACGTTATATCCGTTAAATAAATTAAAATTATCATATTCATTGATATACAATAGTAATGAAAGTAAGGCATATAGCAATTATAGAAGATATACACCTTATGGTGTGCCAACTGGCTACCAAACAGATATAAGCCAAATAATTAGCCTCAATCATATGTTGTCTAATAAATTATTTTATACTTTAAACATTTCTAGTCATGCAAATAATTCACAAAGATTTTTATATGAAGATGAAATGAGTGTTAATTATCAAGGCGTTCCTTTTTCATCAAATGGGTTTTCTTTTGGTGGAACGAGTAACTCACGTAATAAGGTTATGAATGGTTCAAATAATATTAAGTTTGATATTACCAGACAGGCAAATCAATATAATCAAATGAAAATTGGATTTGATTATATAGTGCATAGTCTTGATTATGAGTCAATGACAACTATTACTAAAGGACCAGTAACATCTCTTCCGGAGTTATCAATTCCTGAACAAAATACTAGCGGAAATAATAAATATAATAAATCGCCAATAGAGGCATCGTTTTTCTTTCAAAACAAATTGGAATCTGATGAGCTAATAGTTAACGCTGGGCTAAGGTACGATTATTGGGATGCAAAATCACTTATCCCTATTAATCCAAGGGCTACAACTAAACCAAACGATGGTATTAGACTAGATACTGATTTTGAACCATCCAAAACAGTCATGCAAATCAGTCCTAGGTTTGGGATGGCTTATAATTATTCTGACTGGGGAGTGGTGCACGTTTCATATGGCCATTTTTTTCAGATACCTCGTTTTGGGTTTGTATTCAATAATTCTGAGTTTGAAGTTGAATTAGGCGGACTCCAAACAGTTATGGGCAACGCAAACCTTAAGCCAGAGAAGACAATTACATTTGAATTAGGACTTCAGCAACAAATCAATGAGTCAATATCTTTAGATATCGCCATCTATAATAAGACAATAAGAGATTTACTCAGTCAAGAAATAATTAATACTTCTGATGAAAAAGTTTATGCTAGGTATATTAACCGAGATTATGGAAATGTTAGGGGAATCGCTGCTTCCTTGGATAACAGAAATAACAATAACTTTTCGTGGGGTATCGATTATACTTACCAGATTGCTAAAGGTAATGCTTCTGATCCCAATGCTGTTTTTGTCGATTTCCAGACAACGCCTCCGAAGGAAAGTGAAAAGCAGGTGGTGCCACTTGATTGGGATCAACGACACACACTAAATGGTGATATTACCTTTGGTGACTCCAGAATCCTGAGCATGAGTATAATTGGCAGGATCTCAACAGGCCAACCTTATACGCCTACAAATCCTGGGAGTGAACTCACTACACAGTTTGAAAATAGCGATAACAAACCTTCTGTGTATACAATTGATCTAAATACTTTTAAAACGGTTAATATTTCATCTTATAAGTTTAGAGTATTTATAAAAGTATTTAATCTATTTGATCGATTAAATCAAAAAGCTGTTTACACTAGTACGGGTAATGCGTATGAGCCATACCGCACAGAAACAGAGCGAGGATTTTTATTGCAGAACCCAAACCTGACACTTAGTGAAATTAATTTAAGACCCAATTATTTTTCAGAACCTAGAAAAATTATATTAGGTATTAAAACAAATTTTTGATTATGCGTATAAAACTGATTATTAATTTATTGATATTGAATTTTAGTATCTTGTTAGCTCAGGATGGATCTAATGCAATATATAGAAGAACTGGTATTCATGATGGCAATCTTGTCTATACTAGATATTCTAACTTCGGAAATTTGGGTAGTCGATATGAACCTCCAAAAATGGAATGGCCTAAAGGGTCAGGTACGTGGTATGGTTATGAGTTTATTATGATGGCTGGTGCAGAGGTTACTGATACCAGTAACAACATTATACATATTATATCGGAAAACTATACAAATGCTGGTTCATTTGATATTTCACCAGATGAAACTCATACATATGGTTGGGAACCATTGCCTGGGTATTTTAATACAGGGTCAGATAATCAAGACGAGTATCCTGCTATGAGTCATAAGCCTGAGACTTGGCCAGACTCATGGCCGCATGATTATCCTGGTTTAGTTGGATCAAGAGATGGACTTTGGAATGGTGAGTTTGGAGCTTATACCAGAGCTGACCAAGAGAGTTATTATGTAATGGATGATAGATATAATGATGAATTTGGTTATTATCCGTTCATAAATAATTCAATTGACTCAACAGGATTCCCACTAGGTCGAAGAGGTTTAGGGCTTCAGGTTGGTGTCAGAGGATATCAATGGGTTCAGGTTCAGGCTGAAGATATTCTTATTGTAAGATATGATATAAAAAACGTAAGTGACAAAATACTAGAGGATGTTGTTTTTGGAATGTATGTTGACCCAGCAGTGGGTGGGCAGGGAGATTCGATGGATGACGATGCGGAGTTTGATACTGATGAAGATATTACTTATTGTTGGGATTTAGACGGAATTGATAATCAGGGCAGGCCAGGAGTAGGTTATTTTGGTTATGCATTTTTAGAAAGTCCTGGCAATCCGTTAAATGGATATGATGACGATCATGATGGACTAGTAGATGAGAGTCAAGATAACGATCGTGGTCAACAGATATTTGGACCTATTGGTGACTTTGGAGATCCAAAATTACATTGGGAAGGTGATGAAGATGGTGACTGGAGGACATTTGAAGATATAAATTTGAATGGTGAGTGGGATGAAGGAGAAGAGGTTTGGGATGATACTGGGTCCGATGGAATTAGTCCAAATCAAGAAGGATATACTGGACCTGATCCTGATGGTACTGAGGTCAATGGCTTACCAGATCATGGTGAGCCAAATTTTGGTAAAACAGATAATGATGAATCTGATCAGATTGGATTAACTAGTTTTTTATTAAGGCCTGCTGGTAATAGTAGTGATGATGAAAGAACTTGGAATGAGATGACTCCAAGTGTTTTTGCTGGTGCATTGCCAAGCAACTTAGCATTTACATATGGGTCTGGATATTTTTCAATGCCTATAAATTCAAAAAGAAAATTTGCCATAACCTGCTTATTTGGAAATGATTATGATGATATTATTCGCAATAAAAGGACTATGCAAAAAATTTATGATGCTGATTATAGCTTTGCTAAACCACCAAGGACGCCAGTAGTAACGGCAGTATCACAAAATAAACGCGTAGTGCTCAAGTGGGATAGTAATGCAGAAAAGTCAATTGATCCTATTTACGGAAAAGATTTTGAGGGGTATTTAATTTATAGAGCGACTGACCCATCTTTTAATACCGTAAAAACAATTACAGATACTTATGGAAATCCTATTTTTTGGGAACCAGTTGCTCAGTTTGATATAAAGAATGGTTTATCTGGTCCACACCCAATACCTATAGGAGAAACAGGTGCTCATTTCAATATGGGTAGTGATACTGGCCTACAATACTATTTTATAGATGAAAATGTTGAGAATGGAAGAACATATTATTATGCAGTATGCTCTTATGATAAAGGCTATGATACAGATTTCTTTAATCGTGGTTTAACTGATAAAGATCAACTTACCATAATATCTCCCAGTGAGTGTGAAAAAAATATTCATACTAATCTTGTTGGTGAAGTAGTTGCAATGGGTAGGAATTGTGCAACAGTTGTTCCAAACGCACCAAGTGCAGAATATGTACCAGGAGAAATAGGGAATGTTGAGCATAGTGGGTTGGCAACTGGTACTATCAATGTGAGTGTTCTCAATCCTGATGAATTAAAAGAAAATAAAATTTATCATATAACATTTAGCGACACCACTATTTCCAAATTGACCAAAAGTATAAGCATTGAAAATATAATTGATAATACTATCGTATATGAATCTGAAAATTATGATGAAGATTATCTGAGAGCCAGGTCAATTGAAGGCCTCCACTTTGATTTGGTAAATGATTCTTTTCCTGTACCTAAGTACTATGGTTGGGAATGGGGGAATGGTTTGGAAAGTGTAGATGCTTTTGTTGAACTTGATGATGCCCCGAGAGCAAACGCGATACCTGAGAACTTTGAAATTCGAGTTTTAGAGTTTGGTGCAGATACTTCTTATAATCCGTTAGCTTTTCTTAGAGCACCAGTCAATTTCCAAGTTTGGAATACAACTTTAAACGAAAAATTTAAATTTTCCCTTAATGAACGAGTTAATATTGACAGTGTTTTAAATGGAGGAGATGAAATTATTATTCTTTTTGATGTACAAGGTTTTAACTACAAATCTTGTTGGAAAATCACGATGGATACATTGTTGACAATGAATCCTAGTCCAGGAGATATTTTTAAACTAACTATAGCAAAACCTTTTGGTTCATCCGACACATATGAGTTTCAATCAAATAGCTCATTTTTAAGTAATGAAATTGCCAAATCAAATTTGGATAATATTTATGTGGTCCCAGACCCGTATGTTGTGACTGCATCTTGGGAAAAGCCATTATATTATTCCTCTGGTAGAGGAGAGAGAAGGATCGACTTTGTTAATTTACCAAGTACTTGCACGATAAATATATTCTCAATGAGCGGAAAACATATTAAAAAGATTAATCGTCAAAGTGCTGTTCAAAATGGTGCCGAGTCATGGGACTTGGTTACTGAGGATGGATTAACTGTTTCTTATGGTGTTTACATTTACCATGTTGATGCTCCTGAAATTGGCACCAAGATAGGAAAATTTTCATTAATTAAGTAATCTTATGAGTTTGTTCAATCATTTAGTAAAAGCTTTTTTAGCATTTTGTTTTAATTATTGTTTATTTGCTCAATCAGGGGAAGATGATTTTTCGGATTTCAATTATACGAATGAAATATATAATCGGGGATCTTCAGCAGCAGCGTTCTTAGAAATAGGTGTCGGTGCCAGAGCTACTGCGTTAGGTAATGCTTACACTGCTGTTTCTGATGACCCATCAACTGTATTTTGGAATCCCGCGGGACTATCGTGGGTTGGTGGTCTGCAAATCTCTTTCAATCATGCAGATTGGTTAGCTGATACAGATTTTGAGAACGTTAGTTTTGTGATCCCTATAAATACTAACAATGCAATCGGAATGTATTTCACATACTTAAATTATGTTAACAATCAAAAAGTTAGAACGATATCACAACCAGAAGGTACTGGTGAATATTATGGAGCATCAGATCTTTCTCTAGGTGCTGCTTATTCAAGTAGGTTAGGTAACAGGTTCTCTTTTGGATTCACTGGAAAATATATTAGACAAGAAATTTGGCATGAAATAGCACAGGGATATGCATTAGATATTGGAATTTTTTATAAGACAAAGTATGAGGGTCTAGTTCTAGGAAGTAGTATTTCAAACTTTGGTTCTGAAATGAAATTAAATGGACGTGATTTAACGCGAGCATTTGATGCAGATCAATTAAATTATTCAAATGATAAATTAAATGTTTTACTATCAACGGGGTCATTCCCTCTACCGCTAATAATTCGATCCGGACTTTCTTATTCAAAAGCTATTTCATCACAAAGTAAAATTTTAATTTTAATGGATCTCCTACATCCGGCGAACGATTCTGAAAGTATCAATATAGGAATCGAATATACTATTTTTGATTTGTTTTCATTGAGAACGGGTTTCCATTCATTATTTAATTCAAAAAGTATATCTAGGGAGACTTTTGGTATTGGAATAAAATCAAATGAGAAATTTATTCTTCCAATTAATTTAGACTATTCCTATTCCAATTGGGGGGTATTGCATATGGTACATCGTTTTTCCATCGGATGGTCATTGTAAAATTGTCTAATTCAAAGAATGAAAACGTGGAGTTTATTACTTCTAGGATATCTATTTTTGTATTCATTCTTTTATATAATGTTGCAGTTGCTCAACAATCCGTAATCTTTAGATTTAATGCAGATTATGATAATGGTAGTCCACTTCAAAATGATTATACTCACAATGTTGATATTTCGACTAGGGTTGATGAAATAGAAGAAGTCGCTAGAGGGAATGAGGAAAGTTGGGGCTATTCAAGTCGAAAAACAGCATATTTTCCAAATAACTCATCATATGTTAGTAGCTCTGAAACAGTCATTCAATCGTATTTTGGACCTCATACATTATCAGGGGAAATATGGATTAAGCCATTTGAAAATTCAGGGCGAATATTAAGCTGGGGTGCAAATGATCAAAATAACATTGGGTTAAGATTTTTTGAAGCTGGTCTTATAATAAATCATAGAATTAATGATATTGATAATCAAATTGAAATAGAGTATCCATTCGAAAATTTAGAATGGTATCATTTAAATTGGTTTTCAAAAGTATTATCAGATTCAATTAATATGGGTATATATATTAATGGTGTGTTAATGGCAGATAATATTATTTCAACTTCACCTAATGGTTATGCAAATTACAATTCAACTGTGACTATTGGTTATAACAATATATTGGAACATCAAGGTTTCAGGGGTGAGATATATGCGTTAAATATCAAAAATTATTTTTATGAGAGTCAGTATAATAGTGCATTTATTCCTTTTGATGGTAGTTCATATTTTGGCATCCCGAAATATCATGATTATGAAGTTGGATCTAGTACTGATAATGTTGATCAACGAGTATCTTTTAATCCAAATGAAATAAATGGTGCTGTATTTGTACCATATCAGAATGATGATTTCATTCCGCAAGGTGTAACTAATTCATTTGAAGACGATCAATTTGATTCTACATCATCTGGTATGGTCTATATATCACTTTACCACAAAACACTGGGTGGTTTAACGGGACAAAAAAAATCAATAGTTGTTGAATTGAATCCATTAAATAATTATAAAATAAGAAGATGTTTTAGGTTGAATGGCTACTTGAGTACTGCGCATAATGGTGGGATTGCATTCAAGAATAATAAGATTTATGTCTCATCTATTTATAAGATAGAAGCATATGAGATCCCACCTTATGAAAATGGCAGTGAAAAATATATTGACCTTTATTCTAATCAAGAAAATATATATTCTGTGGATTGTCAATCATCATTTGTTACATATTTTAATGATACTCTATGGATAGGTGAGTACAGAACTTCATCTGAAAGTATTCCATATTTGCTCGGCTATCCTATCGATGAGTTTGGTATTGTTTTGTCTGGGCAAAATCCTATCGTTTATAGGTTGCCTCGCAGATCACAGGGTGTTGCATGGAGATATCTTGGAGAGAAAAAATATTTATATATTAGTCAAAGCAATGGTGGAAATAATTACGGGAAAATTTACAGATGCCTCACGAGTGGATTATCTATTGGAGAGGAGCCAGTAATTGATACCGTATTTAATATCCCATCAGGCGCAGAGGATTTAAGCTTTAATCAGTATGGCGATCTACTTACAGTATCAGAGTCAGGTGCAAATTATTTCCATGATTCATGGGGAATTTTTTATCCATTTTATTATAGTATACCAGATACAATAATCAATGAAACATCTAACAATAGCTTAGTTGTTGCTTCCCTTCAAGATACTTCTGCTAATGATTACGAGATAAATGTTTACCCTAATCCAACTAATAACTTCTTAAATATTAGTTATAGGTTAGATCATTTGAGTGGATGGAAAGAAAAAAGTAAATATATAGATTTAAATATCTATAACCTCTTAGGCGAATTAGTTTATAACGAAAGCAAAGTGATTAAAGATGAAATTTTCTTAATGCATCGAGTTAATGCATCTAAATTCAGTTCAGGTACATATATTTTCACCATTTTTACTAATGGTGAAAAAATTGGCAGTGAGTTTTTCATAAACTTAAAATAGTCATTAAACTATCTCCATATAGTATAATTATGATAAGAGTTCATAACAAGCTACCTATAATAATTTTATTTATAATCTTTGCATTTGGCATTTTTAAGTTCGTCAACAAGAATGAAGATTATTTAATTCTTGCAACTATAGGTGAAGACAACATTACCGTTGACCAATTTATTAATAGTTATAGTTTTGGTTCTTCAACACTAAAACCAAACCCAAACCCAAAACTATTTTTTTTAAATGCCATGATAAATGAAATAGTTTTAGCAAGAGAATTATCAGAAAATAAGCAACATAAAATTGAAAATGATGATTCTAGAATAGAACTATTAAAGCAAGAATTAGTGGTTGAAAATATTTTCAAAATTGAAGTAGAAAATAAAATTAGGATAACTAAAGAAGAGGTGCTTGAATCAATCTTAAATTCTCGAAAGAAAATAAAAATCACTTATTTATATAGCTCTAGTTTTGATAGAATAGTTCAATGCAGAGATTCACTGCTGAATGGTTACGAATTACATCAATTATTAAAAATAAAAACCATAAATGATGATATAATAATTAAAGAAACAACTTATATGGAAGAGTCTCAAATAAATGAGCCATTTAAAAATGTAATATTTAAACTATCTCCAAAAATATTTTCCAAAATAATTAGAACAGATTTAGGATATTACATTATCAGAATTGATGACGTAATTAACAACTCTTTTTCTGAAATGGAAATTAAAAACCTTAATCCTACGCATAAAAAAATAATTTGGAATAAAAAAGGTGAACAATTAGCAAAAGATTTTGTTGACTCATATATGTCGCCAAAAAATATAACTGTAAAATCAAAATCATTTAATGATATGTCGGTGAATATATTTAATAATTACAAAAAATTTGGTACGATACCCCTAGATAATACAAGCTATACAGAACCCAACCTGTATAAGGATTGGCTCAGTGACACGCTCATAGTTCATAAAGGTGGTATAATAAAAACAAAACAAATTTTAGACTATATTAAAATACGCCCTATTCAATATGACAGTAGAAATATTGAGTATTTCTCAAATGATTTAGAAAAAAAACTTGCCGTTATTATTCGGGATTACTTTTTGATTTCAGAATATACAGATAGTTATGATTTTGGTCATGAAGATATAATAAGTCAGATTAACCAATGGAAAAGAAAATTAATTGTAGACGATTATCTTCAACGGCTTCAAACTGCATTTATTAGCGATAAGATAGAAAGAAAAAATCAGTTATATGAATTATTAGATAAGAAATTAGATAGCCTGAGATCAAAACATAATATTTCAATAAATTTAGAACTATTATCTGATGTTGATGTGATTGATGATGTGAAAGGCCATATTCCGGAATTACAACTATTTAAACTTGGATTGCCATATCTTAGGAAAGCCTACCCTACCCCCAACTTAATGTTCACATATGTTAATTAGAAAAAGAAAAAAAGGTTACGATTGGTATTAAATATTGAAAACAAAAGATAAATTATTTACGTACATGTCAACATATTATGTATATGTAATTGAGCTAGATCCAAAGGCCGCTGACTTAAGGAGTTTTATGAAAAATCCCATGAGTATCCATTAGTTATTCATCAGTGGTGATGACAGAGATGTATGTTAAGTGCAAATTGTATAGACTTCAATATTACTTTCCAACATTAAGAGAGCCTATTGCTTTGAGGTTAGTTCCAACTACTGAAGATCTATACTTTACCAACCTATTACAAAGTGTCTAAATAATGGCTAAAAGTGGCATAAGCGGCACTCAAATAAGAGAAACTCAGATAATCATAATATATAAGTATAATACTATAAATACTTAAAGACGCGGAACTGCCCTGACAAGGCAGATGTCGGGAGTTCGAATCTCTCAATGCCCACTCTTCAGAA
>TARA_B110000438_G_scaffold22235_1_pt1 | contig 10424 bp, 10 predicted proteins | sample TARA_B110000438 | Tara Oceans TARA_B110000438 (sample SAMEA4398413) | marine metagenome | biome: Polar Biome; feature: [MES] marine water layer (ENVO:01000295) within the mesopelagic zone...; material: water (ENVO:00002006), including particulate matter (ENVO:01000060) such as......
TACAAAATCCAAAAGACAAGGAGATCTATCAAGGAACTCAAAAAGTTCTAGTTATCGTAATGATTATCGTAGAATCGGTTCCTCAAGTATTTGGTTTTCTTGAGCCTAGTGCTGCAATTGTTAGTGATATTGGACTTACTTGGGCTCGAATGACTATCATTACTCAATTAGCAATCGGGTCTTACTTGGTTTTTCTAATGGATGAAAGTGTATCCAAATGGGGTATTGGTTCAGGTATTTCATTGTTCATTGCAGCTGGTGTTTCACAAGCTATCTTTACAGGAACTCTAAACTGGGAACCGGCACCTGGAAGTCAAACGGATACGCCGTCTGGAACTTTCCCAATGATTTTATGGTATCTTAAAAATTCATCAACTTCTGATTTGAGCAATGGAGGGTATGAAGCAATGTTGCTGGCACCTCCGAATCCGCTTGTTGCATTACTTGGTACTTTAGTTGTTTTCTTCATAGTTGTTTATGTTGAATCATCAAGAATTGAATTGCCTTTAGCTCATGGAAAAGTAAGAGGTGCTAGAGGAAGGTATCCTATTCGCTTAATTTACGCTAGTAATATTCCTGTTATTTTAATGGCTGCTTTATTGGCAAACGTCAACATGTTTGCTCTTCTGTTTTGGTCACATCCAACAATGTCTACGTGGCCTATATTTGGCCATAATTGGAGACTTGGTGCTTTTGATACTACTGACGGAAGTAATCCAGTGCCTACTATGGGATTGGCATACTATGTTAATCGTCTGGCTGGTTTACAGGATTGGTTTCTTCCACTAGTAAGTCCGGAGAAATACGGGCAGTATCTAGGAGGTCACGAACCTTGGCAGCTTATAGCTCATATCGTAGTTTATATGGGAATTATGGTTATAGGATCTATTGTATTTGCTAAATTTTGGATTGAAACTACCAACATGGGGCCTGCCGATGTCGCTAAACAAATACAAGGTTCGGGAATGCAAATACCTGGATTCCGTAGAGACCCGCGAATTGTTGAAAAGGTTTTAGAACGTTATATTCCTACTGTAACTGTTTTCAGCGGAGCAATGGTAGGATTCTTGGCTGCAGGGGCTGATATGATTGGAACTGTGGGGCAATCCTCAGGTACTGGAGTACTGCTTACTGTCGGAATTATGATTAGAATGTATGAACAGATCGGAAAAGAACAGATGATGGAAATGCATCCCGTTCTTCGAAGCTTCTTTGGCGAGGAGTAATGCCAATTTTCGGTAATTCTAAAATCGGTAATTCCTGCTTTATTGACTCTGATGCATTGATTGGTTATCCGCATAATGCCGAATTAGATTTATTAAAAACTAATCCTGAGAGTATCGTCGGATGTGAAATTGGAGATAATTCTAAAATTCGCCCCGGTGCAATTTATTCTACTGCAAAAATTGGACAGAATACGAGAACTGGGCATAATTATCTAATTAGAGAAAACACAGTTATTGGAAATAACTGCCTAATTGGTACTAATGTTGTTATTGATAATAACTGCCAAATAGGAAACAATTGTAGTTTTCAAACGGGAGCCTATATTCCGACTGGGAGTAAAATTGGCAATCGCGTTTTTTTGGGACCAAATGCCACACTTACAAATGATAAAACTCCACTTAGAACTGAATACTTATTAGAAAAAATAACTATTGAAGATGATGTTACTGTGGGGGCAAATGCAACCCTAATGCCTGGAATAACTCTTGGTCAAGGTTCATTTGTAGCTGGAGGTTCTGTTGTAACAAAAGATATCCCTGCTTGGCATCTGGCCAAAGGGTGTCCTGCCATTTTTACAAAGTTACCGGAAAGCCTAAAAAAACCCAATAGATTAGGCAAATAGATATGGGTGTTGTAATCGTTACGGGAGTGCCTGGAGTAGGTAAGAGTACAGTTATGAAAGCTGCACAAGATTATGGATATAAAATTGTGAATTTTGGTAGTACTATGTTTGAAGAAGCTCAAAAAGAAGGTGTGAAGAATCGCGATGATATGAGGAAATTACCTGTCGAAAAACAACAAACTTTACAAAAACAAGCTGGAGAAAGAATATCTCAAATGGGAGACGTTGTAGTAGATACGCATGCTTCTATTCTAACTCCCTCTGGATACATGCCTGGATTGCCAGAATGGACCATAAGTGCTCTGAATCCAAATATTATTGTTTTGGTAGAAGCTACAGCACAAGAAATTGCAGGAAGGAGATCTAAAGATCCTTCTAGGTTAAGAGATGCTGATGATATTGATATGCATCAAAAAGTAAATCGAGATTATGCTGCAACTGCAGCGTCTATTGTTGGTGCAACTGTTTCTATAGTTAAAAATCATGATAATGAAATAGATATTGCAGTTGAACAATTTAGGAAGGTTTTGAACAAATGAGTGAAGAAAAGAATTCTGAAGAGGAAGTACAGCCGCCTGCCATGGGTGGTATGTTGCTAACGATGCTTTTTATGATTTATATCTTATTAAATCCAGAAATGAGAGTTGGGATGGGAAATCTTGCTGAAAATATTTTAGAACCTCAAATTGGTTTTGAACATGAATATCCTGTACTAACATTTCTATTTGCAGGGATTTTAATGATTTCTCTGACTACAATTATTCGACACATACTAATTGACTGGGAAAAGGTAGCTGAAATTCAAACTAAAATGGCCGCCTATAACAAAGAAATGAGTGAAGCTCGCCGCAGTGGGAATAATGCTCGTTTGAATAAATTAATGACTATGCAACCTCAAGTAATGGTTCTTCAAAGTGAAATGATGTCTAATCAAATGCGCCCGATGATGTTTACTATGCTGATAGCTATGCCGATTATCTTCTGGTTATGTTTTGGTGAAAATAATTTTGTTGATAGAATGGACCTACAAGTTATGTCCTTGCCGTGGGAACCTAATTACAGTTTAACGGATAGATTATGGATTCTTCCGCATGCTATCCTAGTTTATTCGGCTCTTTCATTACCTTTTGGACAAATTTTAATGAGGATACTGAAGTTATCTTCTCTTAATAAATCAGAAAAAGTGGAGCAAATTTAATCTTTCAAAAAAATATTTTTCTTGCTTAATAATTTTTCTCTTCCAATCAACTTCAAATTCTTTCATTCGACTTGATAATATCATATATATTGATCCGTTTGGATTGAGATAATTTTTTGCTTGTGTTAGAAGTTTTATTGTAAATTCAGAACCACTAGGTCCGCCTTCTACAGCTAAAGCTAGCTCAGGATCATTATAATCGTCTGTTGGAGGGAGATAAGGTGGATTGCAAACAATCATGTCAAATTTTCGATTCTTAACCGGATTGAACATATTTCCTTCAAGAACTTCAATATTAACGTTATTATTTTTAGCATTAAATTTAGTAGCTTCAACGGCTTTGGGATTCAAATCCACAGCTGTAACTTGATGGCCTCTTTGAGCTAAATGAATTGAGATAATGCCAGTTCCACTTCCTATTTCTAATACATTTCCATCAAATTTAGGAATATGTCTTGAAATTAGCCAAGAATCTTCAGCGGGTTCATAAACGCCTTCGAAATTAGTAATAACTATCTCTTCCACAAAAGACCAAAGGAAAGGTTATATAACCCTATATCTAAACATATATAACTTATGGTTTGGAAGAAAGGTCAGAAACCTGAACAATACTTGTTCACAATTACTGAAGAATTTGCAAACGATTGGAATATTTTAAAAGAAAGGGCTAAAAATAATAACCAAAAGATTAGCGAAGCTTTGAGAAACTCCGTAAATTCCAAAAATCAAACATTACGTAAAAAAAAAGCCCTCGTTTTGAGCCCTCATACTGATGATGCTGAATTGGGTTGTGGAGGCACTATTGCTAAAATGATTGAAGAAGGATGGGATGTACACATCATTTATTTCAGTGCAGTTGCTGAAAGATATCCTAATCTTGTTGAAGAAGCTGCTGAATCGAGTAAAATAATGGGAGTTACACATGAAATACTGGATTTCTATACTCGATTCTTTCCCAGAGATCGTCAAGATATCTTACAAGCTCTTTATGATCACTCCAGATCTATTCAATATGATGTTGTTTTTACACCAACTACTACAGATATACATCAAGACCATGGCGTTGTAACTGAAGAGGCTAAACGAGCCTTTAGAAATTGTACACTTCTAGGCTATGAATTGCCATGGAACAATTTGTCAGTATCACTGAATTGTTTTATACCTCTTAAAGAAAGGCATATCAAAAAAAAGATTTTAGCATTGGATTGTTATGATAGTCAAAAGCACAACCCCTATTTTAATGAGAAGTTCTTTAGGTCTGTTGTTAAGATGAGAGGAATACAGCTAGCAAGTGATTTTGCGGAAGGCTTCGAAACAATTAAAGTGAGGTTAGATCAAATAATATGAAACGTATAGCAATGATTCTAGGACATGACCTTCTGATACCAAATGAAGATACGCGCGTTTATCGTGAGGCCACTAGTCTTGTAAATTCTGGATTTGAAGTTACAGTATTCTGCTGGGCTCGTCGCATGGACAAATATACTACAAAATGGGAAGAAGAGAGAAACGGAATTAAGGTTGTTAGAATATTTGAAGATTTGGTGGGTGGATTTTTCTCAAAAGTAAGGTGCTTCAAAAGAGCTATGAAACAACTTGAAGCTAAAATAAAAGAATATAATCCCGATATTGTGCACGCTCATGACTTGGAAGTATTGGATGTGGCATTAAATGTAAAAAAACTTACAAATGCAAAGGTCATTTTTGATTCTCATGAAGATTGGCCAAATATGGAAATTGTCCAAAATTGGTTTATTGGTAAATATTATGAAAGAAAACAGAGAAAGCTTATTGGAAAAGTAGATGCCCTTTTAACAGTCTCAGATGAATTGGCCGTAAGATTAGGAGGAGGTACTGTCCTATACAATTCAGAACCCTTAGAAGTTGTTCAGCAGCCTGTAGAGAATCATAGATTTGGTTTAGATGGAATTGTAGCCGGATATATTGGAGGGCTAAGAAAACCTATTTTAGAAGAGATCATCGATTCTGCATCTAAAGTTAACGCACTTAGCTTACTTATTGTTGGAGGGCCTCCTAAAGGGAGAGGAGGATACAATGAAATGATAGAGGAATTAGAAAAAATGGCTGAAGAGAAAGGAGCAAATGCAAAATTTACTGGCCCTCTTCCATATAGCATGATGAATGAATGCTATGCAGCTTGCGATATTCTTATTGTAGGGCATTACGTTGATAGAAGATTAAGAGATTACGCACTTCCTAAAAAATTATTAGATGCAATGGGGTACAAGGTACCGGTAATTGTTGGACCCTACGATGCTAGAAGAAAGATTGTTGAAAGATATAATTGTGGACTTGTGTCTGAAGAATGGACCGATACACTTACGACTCTCGCGAATGATAAAAACCTTAGAAAGAAAATGGGAGATAATGGATTCAAAGCTTTCAAAATGAATTATGCATGGGAACTCCAAGAAAAGAAATTACTAAAGGTATACAAAAACTTGTTAGAAGGCGACGCTGGTGAGGAAACGTGAGAGTTCTACTAACTGGAGTTGGATGTCCGGGCGCACATGCTCTGATTACAAATCTTAAAAAACAAGATCCCGATATGTTCATTTTAGGCACAAATGCTACTGAACAAGCTATTGGAAAATGGATTTGTGATGATTTTGCAATAGTTCCCTGGGCTTATGAAGAGAGTTATGTTAATTCTATTATAGAACTTGTTAAAGAACATAATATTGATATTGTTTTTCCCCAAACTTCATGGGAAATGTTTCACTTATCAAAAGCTTCTGTAACTATAGAAAAACATTGTAAACTTTTAGCATCTAAACACGAGTTTGTTAATATTTGCGAAAATAAATTCTTAATGTATGAACATTTTAAAGGAAAAATAGAAGTTCCTGAATATTATCTGGTTCGGACATTTGAAGAATTGGAAAAAGCCGCTTTGAAACTAGGGTACCCTGAGAAAGATATTGTTTTCAAACCACCTGAAGGAAAAGGTGCAAGGGGCGTCAGAGTAATGACTGAAAAATCTGATCGTTACGACTTACTATTCAATGGCCGCCCTTTTGCTAAATTTATATCGATGGATGAATTGAAAAATACGGTTTCTGAAAAAGAGATTCCCGAGTTGATGATAATGGAATATTTAGAGGGTGATGAACTCAAAATCGATCCCGTAGTAAATAATGGTAAAATGTTAGTTTGTTCTGTTAAACTTAGGATGAATTTTGCATCCGGACTTGGAATGAATTATGAATTCATTGAAGATAATATGGCTATTAAATATGCCAAAAATGTGATGGAATATTTGCCTATGGATTATTGCGTAGATATTAGTACTCGAGGTGGAGTACTAATGGAAATAAATCCCCGGGTTTCTACATATATTTATTCTGACACTTATTGCCCCCCATATTTTGCCTTAAAATTGGCTATGGGAGAGATGGGGGAAGATGAAATTCAAAAATATCAAAAAAACATTCCAATTGGGAAAAGACTATTCCGTTATTATGGGCAAATAGATTACTAATATTATCTGGCCCAAAAGGGTTGGTCCTTTCTCTTAATTTTCTGCATATCCGTGATTATATCTTCTTCAATAGGGCTTAATTTTACGCCAGCTTCCCGGATTTTAAAAATAGCGCGTTCATCCATTTCAATATACAATACATCGCCTTCTGATATCTGTCGGCCCACTGTTACGTTGTTAATTGCAACTGCAACTTCATCTCCTTGAATGGCTTCTTTGAGAACCTGTTCACCCGATCTTAAGGATTTAATGCGCCCAACTACTTCATTATCGTTCCGTAAAACTCCCTGATTTAATGCAATTCTTCCACCTAATACTCTCACTCCAACAACTGCCGGATCTCGAGTCCTAAAAGTATGGCCTTCCAATATTTCAAATTTACCGGGATGAGCAAAATCATCTCTCAAATGTTGAGCTTGTTTATCCTTGATCTTTACTTTCCATTCTTGGTAATCTTCTAAAAGTCGGTAAACAATATCTGATTCAAATAAAGTTACTCCGGTTTCATGTAACTCATTCTTTGCATCAGGGTGTATTTTAACATTAAATGCTAAAATAGATCTATATTCTTCTTCAGAAGGGTCTGCAGTTACGACATCTCTTCTTGATACATCACCTACAGAAGCTTTCACAATAGGAACGCCTGCAGCAGATAATTCATAAGCTAAAGCTTCGAGTGATCCAATTGCATCTGCCTTGATTACTACTCCTTCATCAGTACATTTTACATTTAATTTCATCGAATCCGTAAGCTTGTCTAAAGCCTCATCTATCTCTTCATCAGTTTCTGCACTGTAAAATGGAGCCCCTGCAACTACACCATCAATATTAGGGGCTACAACCTTCAAACCTGCTGCCGCACCGACAATTTTTACATTATCAAATTGCTGTCTTGGATCTCTTATTTCATCCAAAGGTTTAGGCTGCAGTAAACTTCGTACTCTCGTTACTATGGGTTCGGGTTGCGCCCCTATTATCAAGGTATCTGATGATTTTAGAATTCCATTATAAATTATAACACCTAGTGTTTTTCCGAGCCCTTTTTCTTCTTTAATTTCAATAACGGTACCTTCTGAAGAGCCATAACCTAGTAACAATTTACCTCGTAAATATCTCTGTGCAAGGCCCATTAAAATCATAAATAATTCTGGAACGCCCTCTCCCGTTTCTTTGACGGATGTTGGAACTAAGGCAATTGTTTTTTGAAAGTCTTCTATTTCCGAGAAAAGGGCTGAATCAAATCCATACGAACCTAGTGTTCCGATAATTTCATACATCTTTTTTTGAAAAGTTTGTTTAGCTGTTGAACTTTGTTTTGCATTGTTGGCTAAGAATGAGCCTGACTGTGTGTGCCATCCTGGTAATTTATCTACTTTGTTTAGTGCTAAAATAAAAGGTGTTTGTTGTTGTTTCAAAATATTTATAGATTCTATAGTTTGTGGTTTGAAACCTTCTGTTATATCTACCACTAATATCGCTAAATCGGCTAAAGCACCGCCCCTTGATCTAAGTGTTGTAAATGAATGATGGCCTGGCGTATCTATGAAAAGTAAACCGGGCAATGTTGTCGTCCCATCCTTCAATAAAGGTCCGCATATCTTAGAAACGGTATCATAAGGAACCTCTGTAGCGCCTATATGTTGTGTTATAGACCCTGCTTCTCGTTTTACAACTGTAGTGCCTCTTACATAATCAAGAAGTGAGGTTTTTCCGTGATCTACATGCCCTAGTACTGCAACGATGGGTTGACGTAAAGGAGCGTCGGGATCAATCTCATCATCTTCTTCAGATTCTTCTATTTCTTCAGATTCGTCGTCGACAGAATCATCTTCCGGCAAATCGTCAAATTCGTCTTCATCTAAAGTCATAGAGATTCTGTGCAAATTAGCCAGTTTTAAAAGTGTCCGGTCAAATTTCTTCTTTCAATATTTCAGCTAAATATTGATATTCTTCTAAAGAATTATAAAGATAGGAGGCTGTTCGAAGATATCTTCTATTGTGATGAGGCCATCCAAAAACTGGAACTTGAATATTATATTTTTCAAATAATAAAATATGAAGAGGATCGGGAGCTAGCACTGACTTTGCAATACTTCCACCCTCTGGCAATACGACTGCAGATAAACCCACAATCATTGAATCAGGACATAATTTTGGAGTTTCTATAACTTCATGGAGAATATTGCGTGCATCAATTGCTAATTTTTGATTATGGGCCATTATTGCTGGCCAGCCCCCTTCTAGTAAACTTCCAAGATACTCTATACTTTTAGGAATACATAACCATGGAGTTATGTCTTGAGTGCCCGGCCAATCAAATTCTAATCTTATTTTTTCATCAATATTTCCGTCAACTGAAGCCCCATGGCTAATTGAAAGAGGACGGGTTTGTTCTCTTTTATCTTCTCGAATATAAAGAAAGGCTGAGCCTTTGGGTGCGCACAGCCATTTGTGAGCATTGCCAGTGGCATAAGCTGGTTGTAATTTTTTCAAATCTAAGTTTACTATCCCTGGACCGTGTGCCGCATCTAATAAAACATCAATATTTCTATTCTTTAATTCCTCAATTATAGTCTCAAATGGAAGTCTCAAACCAGTAGGACTTGTTACTGTATCTATTAGTGCTATCTTTGTATTTTTTGTAGTGTAATTTAAAATTGTTTCAGTTACTTGATCTGAACTCTCGATAGGAAAAGGAAGAGGCGCCACTACTGTTCTAGCTCCTGCTTTTTTGGTAACGAAATCTACAGCATTCCAACATGCTTGATATGCGTGATCGCAAACTAGTATCTCATCACCAGGTTGTAAATCTAATGAACGTAATACTGTATTAACACCAGAAGTCGCATTGCTAACAAAAGTCATTCCCTCTTTGTCTGCATTAACAAAATTAGAAAGTGTTTCTATTGCAGTAGACCATAATTCCTTGGAAGTAAAGTCTAAAAAGTAAACCGGATCACTTTCTAATTGACTTCTTAATTCTTGCTGATATTCAAGAACTACTTTAGGACATGCACCATAAGAACCATGATTAAGAAAAACCGTTTCGGGATTTAAATTCCAATATTTTGATAAGTTACTTCGACTAGGAAGTTCCATGTCAACGGATTTTTGTAAATCTTTTCATTACTTTTCTAATTGGTTCTCGAGATTCTTCCGAAATAAATCCTTCTTCAATCTTAGAATCTAAAAATTCAATTGCATTATTTACTGATTCTCTAGCTCCTTTTGCAGCTAAAGAAGCCATGAAAGGTTCCGCTAATTTTTCAGAAACACCAGCTTGTAAGACTATCTCTCGCATAAAATACAGTAGTTCGGTTCGCCGACCTTCGTTCAACATTGCCTTTGGCTTATTTCTCTTTTGAACTTTTTTATCTTTTCGTTGAGGGGGCTGGGCTTTGGTTGGTCCTCGGCGCCTATGTCTCCCTCTTCTTGCCAGAGTTACTCGCCTCCCATTTCCTTAATGGCGGCTTCGATTTGTTCTTCAGACATTTCATCTCTATTGAAGAATTTTTTATTTCCAGTATCTCTTTTTAATTTCATTAGAATACCCCAGCGACTTGGTGGGCCACGTGATCCTCCGCGAGGGCCTCCTCGGCCTCCCCCATCTCTTCCAAATCTAGGCATTTCGTATTCTAAATCGGAAAGATTAATACTTTCTTTTATAGATTCAAGTGAAGTCTTGGACACGGTCATACTTCCCTTTTTACCTAAACTAATTCGCATAAATCCTCTTACTAAATTTGCTCTAGCATCTTTAAGATTAATTGTCATTCCATTTTCTACAGTTTCACACTCATCATTCCAAAAACTCATTATTACTGTGCCTGTTTCATCTCCAACTAAACCTTCACAAATTACAGTCCCGTTATCCA
>TARA_B110000438_G_scaffold266999_1_pt1 | contig 10422 bp, 11 predicted proteins | sample TARA_B110000438 | Tara Oceans TARA_B110000438 (sample SAMEA4398413) | marine metagenome | biome: Polar Biome; feature: [MES] marine water layer (ENVO:01000295) within the mesopelagic zone...; material: water (ENVO:00002006), including particulate matter (ENVO:01000060) such...
GATTTATTATCTTTATCTTTTAATTGTTCTTTTGAAAAATTAGTTTCCATTTATATACCCGTATACATTTTTCCAGGATTAAGTATTCGTTTAGGATCAAAACTTTTTTTAATATTTTGAGAAACATTAAATCGTTCTCTATTAATAGTAAATACATCTTCAACATAAGGGAGATAATCAGAGTTTTTTATCATTGTGACATAACCTCCATGTTTTACTACTTTTTTCCTTATTGATTCAAACATTTCTTCAGATAGCTGAAAAGCTTCTACCCATATTAAAGCTCCACCCCAATCTAAGTAATATTTAAATTTATTAGAAAATTGGTAGAGCAATTGAACACTTTCTGAAGGTGGAACAACTATTCTTATAATACTATTTTTAGAAGAAGAAAAAAATTCTAAACTTTTTACCTTATTCCAAAAAATTTCTGATTGGTAAATATCAAGTATAGAAATTTTTAATTTCTCAACTCGAAGTTCATAAATTAAATTTTTTATTCTATGATCAATTGAGCTTTTTGAACCCTCAATTCTAATTGCTGTGAGAGAACCTCCATATTTAAGATCATTTAATTTAAAAGTTTTTTCAATATTCATTGTACACTCAGGTACTTTTGGTTCATCAGGGAAAAAAGTTGCACCAGAAATATCATTTGAAGAACTCATAGCTTTTTCTAACAAATTCGTTGCTGACTCTATTTTTTGTTCATGAATAATCAACGTTTTACTTTCTTCAGGAGCGGGTAAAACTTTGAAGGTAATTTCCGTCAATGCAATTAAAGTTCCATACGATCCACAAATAAGCTTACTTAGATCATAACCTGTAACATTTTTAACAACATTACCTCCTGATTTAATAATTTCACCTCTACCGTTAACACCTCTAAATCCTAAAACATGGTCTCTTACACTACCTACTTTAAATCTACGTGGCCCAGAAATATTACAAGAGACATGTCCTGCTGCAGTTCCATAATCAGTTTTTTGATTAAATAAATACCCAAAATCAATAGGTTCAAAAGCTAACTGTTGTTTATTTTTTTTTAGCTCCTCTTCTATTTCCTTTATTGAAGTACAAGCTTTTACTTTAATATAAAGTTCTTCAGGTAAATATTCTATGACACCACTAAGTTTTGATAAACTTAACGTTTTTGAACACTGAAGTGGTTTTCCTATTTTTTTTTTTGAGCCTGAACCAACTAATTCTATAGGAATATTTGACTTATAAAATTTTCTTATAAAATTTGATACCTCTTTTTCACTTTGAGGATAATCAATAGTATTAGAATCTTGGGATATTGGGAAATTTTGTTCTTCCTCTATGGACATGCACTCTCCCTTCTTCTGCACATTTTCTTAAAATTGGATATACTTTTCCAGGATTAAGTAGTGAGCTAGAATCCAGCGCTCTTTTAATTTTTATTTGCTGTTGAATATCATTATTGTTAAACATTTCACACATCAATTCTCTCTTCTCAACTCCCACTCCATGTTCTCCGGTTAAAACGCCACCTATTTTTACACAATACTTTAATATGTCTGCACCAAATCTTTCTGTTTTTTCCAAAGAATTTTTTTCGTTTGCATCGTACATAATGAGAGGATGAAGATTACCATCACCAGCATGAAAAGCATTAGCAACAGGTAGGTTATATTTTTTTGATAATCTTCCAATTTCTTTTAATACGTCGGCTAACTTTCCTCTAGGAATGGTTCCGTCCATGCAATAGTAATCTGGGGCCATGTCCCCACATGCAGGAAAAGCTGCTTTGCGTCCAGCCCAAAATTTCATTCTTTGTTTTTCATTCTTGCTAATTTTAATACTTGAAGAGTTATTTTTCTTAGCAATCTTACTCACTTTTTCGATTAATTCTTTTACCTCTATTTCAACACCATCTAATTCCACTATTAACATTGATTCTGCATCTCTTGGATAGCCTGCTTTTACAAAATTGTCAGTAGCACGAATTAAAGCCTTATCCATCATTTCCATACCAGCTGGAATAATTCCACTTGCAATAATTGCTGATACACATCTACCTCCCGCCTCTATAGACGGAAACCCAATAAGCGCAGCTTTGATTGTTTGCGGTTTTTTTAGAATTTTTACCGTAACTTCTGTAATCACACATAACAATCCTTCAGACCCTGTGATTAGTCCCAATAAATCGTATCCTTCAGAATCGAAAGTTTTTCCTCCTAGTTTACATATAGTGCCGTCCATAAAAACAACTTCTGCACCAAGTATATTATTTGTTGTGGTTCCATATTTTAATGAATGAACTCCACCTGAATTTTCTGCTACATTTCCTCCTATTGAGCAGGCAATTTGACTTGATGGATCTGGAGCATAATAAAAACCTTTATGTTCTACAGCTTTTGTAATTGATAAATTTGTTACACCTGGTTGGGAAACAACACACCTATTTTTATAATCAATATTAATAATTTTATTAAACTTACCTAAGCATAAAAGAATGCTATCTTCTAAAGGTAAAGCTCCCCCTGACAACCCAGTACCAGCACCTCTTGGAACAATTTTAATTTTTTCTTGGTTGCAATACTGTAATATCTTACTCACCTCTTTTGTATTTTCTGGAAAAATTACAACTAATGGCTTCTGCTTATAAGCTGATAATGCATCTGTTTCGTAAGGACGAGTCTCATCCTCATGATCCAAAATATTTTCAGCTTTAACAATTTTTTTAAGATCTGCAATTATATCTGCTTTGTGAGATATTAGTTTTCGATCTATTTTTGGCATAGCTAATTTAGTCATAAAAATATACTACAACCTAAAAGCTGAAGGGTCAAAAAAGGAAAGATGAATTATTTAAGTATTTTATCTATTTTTTCAATAGCTTTGTTGATATTTTCTCTTGAAGTAGCAAAGTTAAATCTCACATTATATTTTGCATGTTTTCCAAAAGCTGTTCCAGGTATCATTGCTACACCAGCTTCTTTTAAGCATTTCTCAGTAAATTCTTCTCCATTCATTCCCGTTTTTTCTACATTAGGGAACACAAAAAAAGACCCTCCTGGTAAGCTACATTCAATACCTTTTAAGCTTCTTAACCCATCGACAATAAGTTCTCTTCTAATAGAAAATTCTTGCATCATGTTTTGAAGATGGCTTTCTGGTCCATCCAAAGCTGCAATAGCGCCATATTGTGCGGGAGTGTTAACACATGAGTGACTATTTACACAAAATTTAAATACGTATTCGATTAATTTTTCAGGCCATACACTCCAACCCAATCTCCAACCCGTCATTGCATATGTTTTACTCCATCCATTTAAAATAATAAGCCTGTCATAAAGCTCAGGATAATTTAGTAAAGTTGGAATTTCTTTGTTATCAAAGATTAGCCTGTCGTAAACTTCGTCGCTTAGAATCACTAAATTAGGAAATTTTTTTAAGCTACTTACAAACTTATCGATCACTAATTTTTCGGTAAAACCACCTGTGGGATTATGAGGATTGTTTAAAATTAATAATCGAGTTTTTTCATTAATTAGTGACAATATTTTATTAGGATTAATAGAAAAATCTTTATTTTCTGTCATATTATATGAAATTGCTTTTGCACCAGTAAAATCAATCATAGATTTATAAATTGGAAAACCTGGATCAGGATATATAATTTCAGCACCCAGTTCTCCAAAAAAGGAGATTGCATAGTACATCGTGGGTTTACCACCTGGCATAATGACTATTCTCTCAGGATCAATATTCGCTTTATATAAATTCTTTATTTTTCTACTTACAGCTTCCCTGCACTCAATTGTGCCATTTGGTAAAGTGTAACCATGATGACCATCTTTTAATGCCTTGATTGCAGCATTTACAGCATGCTCTGGAGATTTAAAATCAGATTGTCCTAAGCTTAAATCAATAATTTCTTTACCTTGATTTATTAATTTTTTTGTTTTTGCAAATATATTGTAAACTGCCTCGGTACCAAGTCTGTTTACACCTTTTGCAATTTTCATTTTTTTCTAAACACAATCTTAGATCGATTAAGTTCTTTGATAGATTTACAACCCATTAATATCATATCACGATTTATTTCAGCTTTCATTTTTTGTAGTAGTACTTCGACACCTTGTTGGCCAGCAGCTCCTAAAGCATACAAATAACCTTTTCCAAAACTGCAAGCTTTAGCTCCAAGTGATAACGCTTTTAGAACATGAGTACCTCTTCTGACTCCACTATCAAGGATGACTTCTATTTTATCTCCTACAGCATCCACAATTTCAGTTAATTGATCAAAAGGTGTTCGTGAGCCATCGAGTTGCCTTCCTCCATGATTTGAGATTATTATTGCAGTACATCCAATATCAATTGCCTTTTTAGCATCTCCTACTGACATCACACCTTTAAGTGCAAATGGACCACCCCATTTTTTTACACAATACTCTGCATCACTCCAATCCATTTTCGTTTCAAATTGTTCATTCATATAGTTCATGACCGATTGATCAATTTTACTTCCCTTGTCAGTTGTGTGAATTACATTTGATAACTCAAATTTTTTTCTAAACAAATAATTAAAACTCCACGTTGGATGTAAAGCAAAACTTAATAGGCTATCTAATGTTAATCTAGGTGGAGTAGAAAAACCTGTTCTGTGATCTCTTTCCCTATTGCCAGCAACAATAGCATCTACAGTTAGGCACATGCTTTTAAATCCAGACTTCTTACATCTTTCAATTAAATTGTTGGTTAACCCTTTATCTTTGTGAACATAAAGTTGGAATAATTTAGGACCATTAGTTAACTGCGCGATCTCTTCAATACTTGTTGTTGACATAGTTGATATGCCAAAGATTGTACCCATTTTTTCGGCAGCTTTTGCTGTAGCTCTTTCCCCTTCATAATTATAAAGGCGATGCATCGCGGTAGCTGATAGAAAAAGTGGAAAATCAATTTTTTGACCTAAAACAGTAGTTGATAAATCAACATCGCTTACACCTGTTAATACATTGGGAATTAAATCACATTGATTAAAAGAATCAGTATTTCTTTTCAAAGTTATTTCATCATCTGCGCCACCATCAATGTAATGAAAAATTGGTGATGGTAATTTTTTTTTGGCTAATTTTCTAAAATCTTCTAAATTATGACAATCTTTGAGATTCATTTTTTAATCTTTAATTAATTTTATTTAAATTAAAAACTTTTTAGAAAGTTAAGCATATAACTATTGGCACCAGGATTCTTGTTTCCTAAACTTGCATTAGATATATGATTATAAGACAGCCCCAGATGAGTGCTATCACTTACATCAAAAGACATTTGCACTTCAGTTTTAAACTCTAAAGGAGAACCTAAGTCTTTACCATTACCAGTATTATAATAACCTGGAGCAAAACTAGGTGTGATAGTTAAAAATCCAAGTTCATATTCTGCTTGTACACCAGTATAAAGATAGACTGCGCTATTTTCTGTAAAAAAGCCTCCTGTTATTGGAGACAATTTTCCCAAAAAGCTGTCTCTAAATAATTCATCGTTCTGATGTTGCAAGCCAATAAGCCCCGAAGCTTGTTTGTGATCACTAAAATCAAACATTCCAGTAAAAAAATTTAATTCTCTTTCGCTAGTATCTATATTATTTATTTTTTCATCAGCGCTATTTGCAAAACCAAAAAAAGAAAAACTTATAAGTACAGTGAAAAGTATAAAAGTGAATTTTCTCATATTTTAAACATATAATGATAGCTGGTAAAAATAAACAAGTTTGATTATTTGAAAAGGATTAGGTTAAACGTCGATTTTGCCTAATTAAGAGATAAGAGGGAGATGTAGATTACTTAAGTACTCTTAATCAGGCAATAAATACTTATTAAATCTATATTTTGTTCAAGTTTTGAAAAAAAAATGTTTTTTTTGTGGCAGTAAGCTTTAAATCAATTTGATTGTTTAAAATAGCCGGAACCTCTTTTTCCTGTAAAAATTTCTTCAATAAGAGGGTGTTTGATAGGTTCGTCTGAATCATCTTTAATTAAATTTTGTTCAGAAACATAAGCTTCATATGTAATTTCATTATTTTCTGCTAGCAAATGATAAAAAGGTTGATCTTTCCGAGGTCTTACATCTTTTGGTATTGATCTATACCACTCCTCAGAACTATTAAATTCAAAATCAACATCATAAATCACACCTCTAAAATCAAAATGTTTATGTTTGACAACATCTCCGATTGAAAATTTAGCTATATTTGCTGACATTTAATAATTATAACAATATGTATATTTATAAAAAAATCAACAGAAAAAACACACCTTCAATGCCACATGTGTTAACATTTTGTAATGAGTAAGCCTATAATTAAATTTGTAGCTGATTTTGGTCCATTGCTTATTTTTTTTATAATATATTTTAATAATGAAAATGATTTGAAATTAGCAATTCCACCTTTCATTATTGCAACATTAATTGCCTTAGTAGTAATTTATTTTTTAGAAAAAAGAATACCAATGGTACCGCTTATGAGCGGTATATTAATTTCTTTCTTTGGGGGGCTAACCTTATATTTTGATAATAAAATATTTTTCTACATGAAACCAACAATTATTAATATATTATTTGCCTCAATTTTATTTTTTGGAAAATACTTTACCCAAAAACCTCTTTTAAAAATTTTTTTTCAAAATTCCCTTAATCTAGAAGACGATGGTTGGACAAAACTTAATTATAGATGGATAATTTTTTTTCTTTTTATCGCTTTACTTAATGAAATTGTATGGAGAACTCAAACAGAAATTTTTTGGGTTAATTTTAAAGTTTGGGGACTATTACCAATTAGTTTTTTATTCGCTATTAGTCAGGTACCTTTAATAAATAAATACAAACTGAGGTAATAATGAATCATTTAAAATTAATTATTAATAATGAAAATAAAGTACAGGATATTTTTTTTAATAAGGTGGAACTTAAATTAATATTAAATTTATATGCTAAAATGGTTTCTGGTGGTGAATGGAAAGATTATGGTCTGACTATTACTAAACGTGAAGTTAGTTTTAATGTTTATTATAAAACTTCAGAATTTCCTGCTTATAGAATAACGAAAAATTTAAAACCTAAAAATAAAAATCAAAAATATCTAATCAAAGATGCACAAGACAAAATTATTAATAATTCAGAGAATTTAGAAAATCTAATTAATAAAATAATTTGGAGAAAATTTAAACTGGTCAACTAATTTATCGTCTTTGACCAAACAGTCTAAGTAGCATGATAAATAAATTGATAAAATCTAAGTAAAGAGTAAGCGCACCCATTACTGCTTTCTTTCCTATAATTTCACCTGAATCGCTCGCAAGGTACATATTTTTAATTTTTTGAGTATCGTATGCAGTTAGTCCGACAAAAATTAAAACACCAAGAATAGATATAATAAAATACATCATCGTGGATTTCATAAATATATTAACTATCGATGCAATAATAATTCCTATTAAACCCATCATAAGAAAAGAGCCTAATTTCGTTAAATCTCTTTTTGTCGTATAACCATAAATACTCATTGATCCAAAAGTTGCTGACGTTATAAAAAATACTCTGGCAACACTGACACCTGTATAAACTAATAATATCCATGATAATGATAAGCCCATAAGAGCAGCAAAAATCCAAAAAACAGATTGTGCTTTTGCAGCACTCATTTTTCTTATTCCAAAACTCATGTAAAATACTATTCCAAGAGGAGCCAACATTATGACCCATTTTAATCCTGAGAAAAATAATGCATTTCCAATACTAGTAAAACCAGTTATTGCTCCGTTAATATCAGTTACAACTGAAATTTTAAAAGAAAGTAAAGCTATAATTCCCGTTAACAGTATTCCCGTTGCCATGAAGTTATAAACTTTTAACATGTAGGCTCTTAAGCCTTCATCCACTTCATGCGTTTTTACAGTTGATGTTTTAGATTGAATATTTTGTTTATTAAATTCCATAATATTATTGAATATATATTGCTATTCTTAACAATTTTCAAGATGTTAGAACAGTTTAATAAAAGTTAAAAATAGTTTAACTAAGTCTATGAATTTTAAAAAATTAGGAAATACTGATTTAAAAGTGAGCACAATTTGCCTCGGTACTATGACTTGGGGAGAACAAAATACCCAAAAAGATGCATTTGAACAAATAGATTATGCTGTAGATCAAGGAATAAACTTTTTTGATACTGCTGAGCTTTATGCAGTACCAATGAAGCTCGAAACTAGAGGAAAAACTAGTCAATATATAGGAGAATGGTTCTCAACAACAAAAAAGAGAGATAAAGTTATTTTAGCAGATAAAGTGGCAGGCACTTCAGGAATGGATTGGTTGAGACCAAATAATGAAACAACTTCATTAAATAAAAAACAAATAAAATTTGCCTGCGAAAGAAGTTTGAAAGATTTAAAAACTGATTATATAGATTTATATCAAGTCCATTGGACAGACAGACCGTCAGGAGCTTTTTCTGGTAAGCTAGAATATGAACACAAAAATACTGACAATTTAGTGAGCATTGAAGAAACCTTAGATGGGCTAAATAATTTAGTTAAAGCAGGGTATGTAAGGCATATAGGAATATCTAATGAAACAGCATGGGGTACTAGCCAATATTTAAAATTAGCAGAACAAAAAAAACTTACGAAAATTGTATCGATACAAAATGCATATAATTTTTTAAATAGAGGTTTTGAGGTTGGTCTTTCGGAGATTGCGATAAGAGAAAAGGTGGGTTTGTTAGCTTACTCCCCTTTGGCATCAGGTTATTTATCTGGAAAATATAGAAATGGAGCTATGCCAAAAAATTCAAGGATGGATTTATTTTATGATTTTTGGCCAAGATATAGAACTTTAAATTCAGAGAAAGCAATTGAGGAATATTGGAATTTAGCTCAAAAATTCAATTTAAACCTTGCTCAAATAGCAATTAAATTTTGTGAAATTCAACCATTTCTTACCTCTGTAATAATTGGAGCCACAACAATGGAGCAGTTGAAAACTAATATAGATAGTGTAAATATTAATTTAGATTCAGAAGTTATTAAACAAATAGGTGAGATTCATAAAAAATACCCAAACCCATGTCCTTAAAAAAAATTATATCTGTAGTTCTATTTTTATTTATCTTCGATAATGCAAATGCTGAAGAAAACTTAAAAAGTATAGGCAAATATAAAGATTGGGAAAGTTTTATTTGGTTGCAAGAAGGAAATAAAATTTGTTTTGCTCAATCAACCCCAGTAGTAAGAGCACCAAAAAAGTTAAAAAGAGATCCATCAAGACTATTCATAAGTTTTTGGAAAAATGAAAATATTAAAAATGAAATTAGTGTAACCAATGGTTATCAATTTAAGCAAAAATCACCTGTTTCTGCTAAGTCAGGAAAAAAATCTTACGACTTATTCTCTAAAGACCGATTTGCATGGGTAGTTGATAATAAAGATGAATTTAAATTAATTACAACAATGAAAAAAGCTTCAAGACTTATGATTATTGGTAATACTGTGAAAGGTGATCAAACAACAGATCACTATTCAATGATGGGTTTTACTAAAGCTTATAATACTGCGAAAAAAAGTTGTAGTTAGAAAATAATGAAAAAAAAAAGAAAGATTGTGCTAGCCTATTCAGGCGGTTTAGATACTTCTATAATTCTTAAATGGCTTCAAGAAAAATATAACGCAGAAGTTATAGCTTACACATCTGATATTGGTCAAAAAATAAACAGAAAAAAAATTGTAAAAAATGCAAAAGCTCTTGGTGTTAAAAAAATTATCATTGAAAACTTAAAAGATTTATTTGTTAAAGAATATATTTATCCAATGATCCGAGGTCATGCAATATATGAAGGTTTCTACTTGTTGGGAACATCAATAGCCAGACCCTTGATTGCAAAAAGGCAGATTGCAATAGCAAAAAAATTTAAAGCATATGCTGTATCACATGGCTCTACAGGTAAAGGGAATGATCAAGTGAGATTTGAACTTGGTTATCATTATTTTGGCCCAAAAATTAAAATTATTGCTCCTTGGCGAATATGGAAATTAAATTCAAGATCAGATTTAATTAAATATGCTAAAAAAAATAAAATAACTATTCCGAAAGACAAAAAAGGAGCACCTCCCTTTTCTGTGGATGATAATTTATTTCATACTTCTACAGAAGGTAAAGTTTTAGAAAACCCTAAAAATGCTCCTCCAGAATTTATTTTTCAAAGAACAGTGGCGCCAGAAAAAGCTCCAAATAAAGCTTCATATGTAACTATAGGATTTAAAAATAGCGATCCAATAAAAGTTAATGGCAAAAAGTTATCTCCAGGAAGCATTTTACAAAAGTTAAATATCCTTGCTGGTAAAAACGGTGTTGGTAGAGTTGATCTAGTTGAAAATAGATTTATTGGAATAAAAT
>TARA_B110000438_G_scaffold53291_1_pt1 | contig 10416 bp, 7 predicted proteins | sample TARA_B110000438 | Tara Oceans TARA_B110000438 (sample SAMEA4398413) | marine metagenome | biome: Polar Biome; feature: [MES] marine water layer (ENVO:01000295) within the mesopelagic zone...; material: water (ENVO:00002006), including particulate matter (ENVO:01000060) such as......
TGGCACAATATGCAACTGAAAAAGTAAATCATCTTGGTGGAAAAGTAGTCTCATTATCCGATTCAGGTGGAACGATTCATGACCCAGATGGTATTAACGAAGAAAAATTATCTTACGTCTTGAATCTAAAAAACGTAAAACGTGGTCGAATTAAAGAATATACTGATAAGTTTGGAGGTACATATCTTGAGAATGAGCGTCCTTGGAGCATTCCCTGTGATGTTGCTCTGCCTTGTGCTACTCAAAATGAGATAAATGCTTCTGAAGCTAAAACTTTGATTAAGAATGGTTGTATTGCAGTAGCTGAAGGTGCAAATATGCCATCTGAAACTGAAGCGGTTGAAGTTTTCTTAGATAGTAAAATTCTTTTTGGTCCTGGAAAAGCTGCTAATGCAGGTGGTGTGGCAGTTTCTGGTTTAGAAATGAGTCAGAATTCAAGTCGTATTTCATGGAGTAGAGAAGAAGTTGATCAAAAACTACATCAAATCATGCAAAGTATTCATTCAGCATGCGTAACTCATGGTAAAACTGGCGAATTTACTGACTATGTTAAAGGCGCAAACATTGCAGGATTTATTAAGGTAGCTGATGCCATGATGGATCAAGGTGTTGTTTAATTAAAACAAGAGAATAATATATATAAAAACCCTGTTCATTAATGAATAAGGGTTTTTTATATACCGGAAGCCTCATGTTCATCCATAATTTCTTTAAGAGGCGCTAAAGGTTTAATAATTGAACCATCTCCCGTTTCACCATCAATTGTAACTGATAATGGGCGCTCTAAACGTATCCATTTTGTATACTTTGTTACAGCCATTACTTTTTGGTCGTTGAGCCAATTTAAGTCTAAGTAGTCTTTTTTCTTTTTATGGTTAAGTGTAAAATAGCCAATGCGCATCGAAGTGACATTTTGAAAAAAGTGACTTCCAAAAGATGGGTCTACAGGAAAATTTTCCATGCCAAATTCTATAATGACTTTAGCGTTTGAAATTTGATCCCACTCAACGGGAACTCCTAGCCATGGGTCAGCTGAACCCCACCTGCCTGGGCCAATCAATATAAAATTCTCTCCTTCAGCCATTTTATTATTTATATGTTCAATATCTTTGGCGATTATTTCTGTTTGGGAAGCATCAAAAGTAGTAGGGTCAACAATAACAATATTTTGAAGATTATCTATAAGTCCATTTCCCAGTGCAACAGAGCTCTTACAAAATAAATCATCTTTATTTATTGAATCGAAATTTTGAACGCGCTCAATTCCCCCAATGACCATCGGTTTTATTTGAAGTAAACAAAACTCGTTTTCTTTTTCATTGTTTTTATGCATATTGATTGCAAATTCAATTTCAATTGGGCAACCTAAAGCATTCTCACCCATCTTTAATACATCAATTAATATGTCTGGAATAGGAGCAGTCTCCCATTTTAAAAAAGATGGGAATGTTATCACCCTTGTTCCTGTATGTCTTAGCGAATCTCTTAAAACATTATCAGCTTCAGTTATTACACTTCCAGACCAATGAAGTTCTCCATCTTGTTCAGCTACTGAAAGTTCAAAAGAAGATGTATTTTCTTGTTTACCATCTTTAAGTAGGCGCGAAGCTCTTTTTAAATCTAAAGCGTAAAATTGATTTTGTGAATTATCAATAGTTGATCTAATCGAGTAGTATTGAGGAATAATCCCGGGATATTTAGGTGAGAACCTTAATGATTTTTCACCTTCAGCAATTGTTCTTCCTAATCCTAGAGCAAGATGAGCGACGCCCTCTTCTCGTTTCATGTATGATACAGGATAATAATTAAAACTTTGAGCAGAGCCACTTGCGCTTGGGTAGAATAATGAGGCATGTTCTTTACCTACCAGTTCCATAATTATGACAGCCATTTTTTCTTCTTCATGGTGGTGAACAGAGTTCTCAATAAGAGACTTTGGTTCCTTAAGATATGTAGAGGCATAAACTAGTTTAATTGCTTTTTTTAGCTGTTCAAGTCGAATAGTTTTAGAAGTATCTGAATTTGGAAGCATATACGTTGAATACATGCCAGCTAATGGTTGATATTGAGAATCTTCAAGCAAACTAGAAGATCGGATAGCTACAGGGTATTTTACTTCAGTTAGATATTTAGATAATGTTCTAGTTAAGTTTTTAGAAAGGTTACCTCTTAAAAAAGCCTTAATAATCGATGTATCTGTCTTATCTTTTGAAAATGCTGTTTTCCAGAGCTTATTATCTTCCATAAACAGATCAAAGTCATCGGTTCCAATAACCGCAACTTTAGGTACTCGCAATCTTATATTATCATATTTTTGATTTATTTTTGATTCAGAAAGTAGATTGATTGCAAAAGCAAGCCCTCTTGCTTTGCCACCAAGTGAGCCTGTAGATAACCTCACAAAGTTTAGACCCGCATCTTTTGCAGACGAAGAATACTGAACAATCCGACCTTCATTATTAGCCTGTAAAACTATATCAATTTGTTCAATTATTAGGTTGCGTAAATTTTCTAAGTTACTAAATGTGTGTACTTTAAGTGGTCTAAGTATGGAGGAAGCTGAGAATTCACCTCTTACAGCTAGCCAGTTTGAAAAATGGTTTTTAGAAGCGTGAAATTCAAGTGTCTTATCGGGAATTTTATTAAGTGATTTTTTTAATGATTTTAAATCGCTAGCTCTAGAAATTTCTTTGCCACGATTATTTCTAAAAATAAAATCTCCAAATCCAAAATTATTAACAATAAAGTCTTCAAGTTCTTGAAGCAAAGAAGATGATTTTTTATGAATAAATGATGCATTGATTGCTTTGGCATCTTCATTGTGGTGAGGATTGGTTGATTGCAGCATTATTGGCATATCAGAATCTTTTTTACGAATGTATTCAGCAAGTTTGATACCAGCGTGGTCATCCAATTCATTATTTTTTGGAAAGCGAACATCAGATATAAAACCAAGAATATTATGACGGTACTCATCATAATTTTTTATAGCCTCTTCATAAGTTGATACCAATATAATTTTTGGTCTTGCTCTAAATAGTAAAAGTTTATCTGTATCAGAAAGGCTTTTATTTATCAAATTTCTTGCATGTAAAAGTGCAGTTCTATATATGAGTGGAAGTATTATTGAATAATAACGCGGGTTATCTTCAACTATGATTATGGCTCTTATATCAGCAATCTTATAATCACGTTTAAAATTCATTTTATCTTCAAAATTCTTTATTACTGCTGGAAAAAGATTCGCATTGCCTGACCATATAAAAACTTTATCAATGCTTTTTTTCATTCTTTCTTGTGGTAATGATGTTATTTCTGATTCATCAAAAGCAAGTAGTACAATAGGCTTATCTGGATAATCGGCTTTGACTCTTTCGCCAAATGTAATGGGGTCCATATCAGCTATACGCATCATAACTATTACAAGATCATAGCTTCTATCTGAAAGCATTTTTAGGCCAGTACTTGCATTCTTTGCATGCCATACCCTAGGTGCATAAGATAGGTTCATACCTAAATACTCATAAAGAATTTGCTGAGTCAATCGCCCATCTTCTTCAAGAATAAATGAATCATAAGGACTTGCAACAAGCAATATTTCATGAATCCGATGAAACATGAGGTCTTGAAAATTAAATGATGATTTAGAGTCTTTAGGCATAATTAAGTGCTCAAATTACCGACTCTTAATAATGATAGGAATACAATTTATTTTATAAAAAATATCTTTAAGAACGACTTCAAAGTATGTACTATGCATTCGTAACTTTCGAATCTTTAAATAAATGAATAATCATTTAAATATAATATTTCTCTAATTAGATATTTAACAAAACGTATCAAAAACCGTCTTAGAAATAATAAAATAATTGTTAAAAACACTTAAATCATTTGGTTTCAAAGATAAGCGCGTGCTTATTAGAGTTGATTTTAATGTTCCTATTGAGAATGATCGTGTCACCGATGACTTTCGTATTCGTGCTGCTCTCCCAACTATTCAGTACTGTTTAAATGAAGGCGCAAAAGTTATTTTAATGTCACACTCAGGACGTCCTAATGGCATAGTAGATCCAAACTTAAGTTTAATGCCTGCTGGTGAAAAGCTAGCCGATTTACTTGAAATGCCAATTAAATTTTCTGATAATTGTATTTCAGAAGATGCTCATGATGTCACTCTGGGGCTTCGTTCTGGCGAGATACATCTTCTTGAGAATCTTCGTTTTCATATTGAAGAGAAGAATAATGATCAAAGCTTTTCTATTAATTTGGCAAAACATGGACAGGTATTTATTAATGATGCTTTTGGTACTGCTCATCGTTCTCATGCTTCCAATGTTGGTGTAAGTAAATATTATAATCAAAAAGGCATGGGGTTTTTAATTGAAAAAGAATTAGAGTTTTTGGATGAGGCGATGAAAGTACCTAAAAAGCCATTAACTGTTATCCTGGGTGGTGCAAAAATTGATACAAAAATTGATTTAATTAATCGATTTATTCAGATTGCGGACCAAATACTAATTGGTGGTGGAATGGCATTTACTTTTTTAAAAGCAAAAGGTAAAGATATTGGAACTTCTCTTATTGATCCATCCATGATTTCTGAAGCAAAAAGTATCTTAGCAAATGCTCGTGGGAAAACAAACTTAATTTTCCCAAAAGATTTTATTTGCGCAAAATCAATGAATGACAAGCATGGTTCAATTTTTAATTCAAATGAAATTCCTTCTGATTTAATGGGACTAGATATTGGACCAGAGACTATTGATCTATTTTCAAAAATTATTCTTGACTCAGGTACAATTTTATGGAATGGTCCAATGGGTGTTTTTGAAGTAGATGGTTTTCATAAGGGAACCGAAAAGATTGCTGATAGTATTAGTAGAGCAACAAAAGAAGAATCCAAAACTATTGTTGGCGGAGGAGATTCATCTGCAGCGATTAAAAAATTTGGAATGATGCGCAACTTTAGTCATGTTTCGACAGGTGGTGGTGCAGCCCTTTCTTTATTATCAGGCAATATTATGCCTGCTATTTATGCATTGGAGATCTAAATGAGCAATATATCTATTGTTGTTGGAAATTGGAAAATGAACAAATCAAATCAAGAGGGTATCTCTTTCGTTGGTGAGATTCAAAATCGTATATTGGATAAGGGTGATACGAACGTTATATTCTGCCCGCCATTTACATCGCTCTTTTCCATCGTTGAAACATTAGATAATTCTCTATTCTGTGTTGGTGCTCAAAATGCACATTATGAAAATAAAGGTGCATATACTGGTGAAATTTCAGTTAAGATGCTTGAATCAATTGGTGTTAAGTATGTTATACTAGGTCACTCTGAACGTCGACATACTTTTGGTGAATCAGATAATTTTATTAATAAAAAGATTATTGCCGTTAATAATTCAAATATTATTCCTATTTTTTGTGTTGGTGAAACACTTGAACAGCGAAGAGCTGGTCTTACTGATAATGTCCTTAAAAATCAAATAGAATTTGGTTTAAAAAAACTAGAGACTATTGACCCTGATAAGTTTATTGTAGCTTATGAACCTGTTTGGGCGATTGGAACAGGTGAAACAGCATCTGAGTTGCAAGTAGAAGAGGCTCATCTTAAAATAAAGTCTAATCTTAGAACACTTTTTGGCTCTAAGGGTGACGAGGTGCCAATTCTTTATGGTGGCTCTGTTAATGAAAAGAATGCAGAACCATTAATAAAGACAGAGGGAGTAAATGGATTTTTGGTTGGTGGGGCAAGTTTGGAAATTAATAGTTTTTGTAAAATAATAGATATAGTTAGAAATTTTTGAGAGGTAAAATATGTTAGGTTTTTTAATTACAACCCATGCAATTATAAGTGTATTGCTTGTAACTGTTGTTTTGATGCAGGCAAGTCAGGGGGGTGGTTTAGCCGGTTCAATTGGTGGTCAAACTACTAATGCTATATTTGGTGGTCGTAGTTCTGCGACTGCATTAAGTAAAATTACTACTTATTTAGCTGTGTCTTTCATGGGGTTAGCACTGCTAATAAGTCTTTTAGGTCGACCTTCTTCTGGTGGATCTGGTTCTGTTATTGAACAAGCCCAAGAAGAAGGCGCATTTGAAACTCCAATGGAGACCCTTTCTCTACCATCTACTACATTACCCGATAAGGACAATAACTAAATTGCCTTTAGGCCGAAGTGGTGGAATTGGTAGACACGCAGGCTTGAGGGGTCTGTGGGGGAAACCTCGTGCCGGTTCGAGTCCGGCCTTCGGCACAAATAATTTAATTACAGGAAGCTAGAATTATGTTTAAGAAAGTATTGCTCTCAACCTTTTTATTGGGCACACTATTTGCTCAGTCTCCAGATGAACTTTATAAAACAGCTCAAGCTAGTTTAGAAGCTGCTAAAGTTTCAAAAGCTGAAGAAGATTTTAAAGCAGCGATTCAGGCTGACCCTACTTTTGCGCCAGCTTATTTAGGACTTGCTCATGTTTCAATGCGCAAGGGTGACCTAAAAAAATCAGGTGAATATTTGAAGGAAGCAATTGAAGCTGATCCAGAGAACAAAGCTTTTAGAGAAGAATTTGAAACCATGAATGAACTTAATACACTCATGAGTAAAGGTATCCGCTCTATGAAAAATGGAGATGCGGATAATGCTTTCGAATCTTTCAGGGTGGCTTATGAAAAGTTTCCAAACTATCCTGAATCAGTTTTTAATATGGGTCTAACTCATTTTAGAAAAAAAGAATTTTCAGAAGCAGTTAAATATTTTAATAAAACATTAAAGATCAATCCTGAGCATAAAACTGCATCTGCTGCGATCAAAAATGTAGCAAAGAATTATTTTAACAAAGGTAATCAATCTTACAAACGAGGTGATCTCGAAGGTGCATTGGCTTCTTATGAAGAGGTTTTAAAAGTAGATTTATCTTTCTATCAAGCTTATTACCAAATTGGAGTAATACAATCTAAAATGGGAGATAAAGATTTAGCTGTAGCTTCCTATCAAAAAGCACTTAAAGTAAATCCTCAGTTTTATAAAGGATACTTTGCTTTAGGATTGGCAAAAAATGGTATGAATGATTTGGATGGTGCGATTAGTGCGCTAGAGTCAGCAGTTGATATTAACCCTGGCTATGATAAAGCATACGGAGCAATGGGAGATATATATATAAATGCTAAAAACTATGAAAAAGCTAAGCAAGTTTTAAACATTGCTATAACAGTAAACCCCAAATATGCTAAAGGATATGCTAACCTTGGTATTATATACGTTGAAGAAAAAAACTGGGAAGAATCAGTTTCTTCTTTGCAAATGGCCGTTGGCTTAAATGAGCAGGATGCTATGAGCTTCTTTCGTTTAGCAAGTGCGCAAAATTCGATAGGAAATTGTGAAGAAGCAAAAATTGCAGCTAGAAATAGTACAGAGTTGAAAAATAGATTTGGTGGCGCATGGTTTGAATTAGGTTTAGCAGAATGGTGTTCAGGGAGAGGAAATAAAACTGGTGCACTTAATGCATTTGAAAAAGCAAGAGGTGACAGAACGTGGAGGACAATGGCTGAATATGAAATTGACAAAGTTAAAAACCCTCAAAAATACGAGAATTAGTCCTCTTACAGTTTAAACTATGATTAAAGCAATCATATTTGATCTCGATAATACCTTACTTGATTTTATGAAGATGAAGCAGTTTGCGGTTAAAGCTGCAATAACTGCTATGAATGAAGCAGGTCTAAATATTGATGAAGACCAAGCTTATAAAGATATTTTTGAATTATATAAAACCAAAGGTTGGGAAAATCAGCAAGTTTTTAACGATTTTCTCATGCAAAACTTTGGGAAGGTAAGTAATAAAATATTAGCAGCTGGAATTGTATCCTATAGGCGAGCCAGAGAGGCAACCTTAGTAGTTTATCCTAACGTAAATAAAACGCTAATTGAATTAATTAAAATGGGGATAAAACTAGCTGTGGTTTCTGATGCGCCAAGTAGAGAAGCATGGATGCGATTATATTATTTAAATCTACACCATGTATTTGACCCTGTTCTCACTTATGATGACTCGGGTGCGCGCAAACCTTCGCCTAAGCCTTTTGAAATGGCACTTAATATTTTAAATGTTAATTCAGATGAGGCGTTAATGATAGGAGATTGGCCTGATAGAGATGTAGTTGGAGCTAGCCAAATAGGTATGAAAACTATTTTTGCTCGTTATGGAGATACATTTGACACAGTAGATTCTGGGGCTGATTGGGATGTAGATGACATATACGAAGTTGTGAATATTATAAAGGATTTAAACAACGAATAATCCATCCATTGGAACGGATATTGTTTCTGTTCAGCGTATTTATCAACTGCTTGAGAAACATGGCGATCGTTTTAAACAAAAGGCGTTCACAGCTAATGAAATATCTTTTTGTGATGGAAAGTCAACCCCTTCAATACATTTTGCAGGACGGTTTGCTGCAAAAGAGGCCATTAAGAAGTGTATTTATAGTTCCGGATATAAAAAAGAAATTGCTTTCATTAAAATTGAAATTTTACCGGATGTAAATGGAATACCTATAGTCTCATATATTGATGAATTAATTTATAAAGAAATAAAAGTTAGTATAGCGCATGAAAGTGACTTTGCTATTGCAATGGCCATATTTTTTTTTAAATGAGACTTCTTACAAAAGAGCAGGCACACAAATTAGATCAAATTGCTATAGATGAGCATAAAATATTAGCAACTACCTTAATGCAAAATGCAGGTAGAAATATAGCTACTTTTGTTCAATCAGAATTGATCAAAACGCATAACCCAAAGATTGGAATTCTTTGTGGCAAAGGAAATAATGGTGGTGATGGTTTTGCTACAGGCTCAATTCTTAAAGATCAAGGATTTAGGGTTTCAATTTATTGCTTAAGTCATATTAATGGTCTCTCAATTGATAGCCTTTTTTTTCATGATCTATGTATTAAAAAAGGTATATCTATTTTTTATGAAAATGATCTACCACAATTATTACCTGATTTTGACTTAATGATTGATGCTATAGTTGGCACAGGTTTTTCTGGAGAATTAAATCAAACATTAGTCCCCTGGATAAAATGGTTAAATGAATGCAGTTTGAAAATTTCTGTGGATATTCCTGCTGGAGTGAATGCAAATACTGGAAAAACTTCAAATATTGCAGTGAATGCAGATCACACAATTACTATGGGTTCAGCAAAAATTGGCATGATGTTAGAACCTGGAAAAAGTCATTGTGGACTCATTCATTGTGTTGATATAGGTTTACCAAAATTTTTTATAAATAAAAGTTCAGTACAGTGGAGTCTGTTGTTAGATAATCACATTAATTCAATGATCCAAAAAGTAGAAAAATCGACACACAAATACAAACAAGGAAAAGTTTTGATATTGGCAGGTTCTATTGGTATGACAGGTGCAGCATTTCTTTCAACCATGAGCGCGCTAAGAAGTGGTGCGGGTATTACAAAAACCTTTGCACCGCATTCGTTGAATTCCATTTATGAACAAAAGATTACTGAAGGTATGACTATTCCATGCGATGATTTAGGTAATGGATTTTTTATTGAAGAGAATTATGATACAATCATGAGTCATATTGACTGGTGTGATGTTATGATTATTGGACCAGGCTTAGGCTCTAATTCAAAGACTTCAAACTTAGTTTTAAAACTAATTAAACAAATAAACAAACCTATCGTAATAGATGCTGATGGATTCCAACCTTTTTATAATAACGTTAAATTATTTAAAGAAATAAAATCAAGCTTTATTATTACACCACACCTTGGAGAGTTTAGTAAATTAACTGGTATAGATAATCAAACATTAAAAGAAGATTTGCCACAAAATATCAATCTTTTTATGAAAGATTTCCCTGGGACTCTTTTGTTAAAAAATGCACCTTCTTTTGTTGCATGGGAATCAAAAGGGTGTGTTAATTCTACTGGTAATCCTGGGCTTGCAACTGCTGGGTCAGGCGATGTTCTTACCGGAATTGTTGCAGCATTTATTGCGCAAGGAAAAAGCATAGAAGAGGCGGCTAAAATAGGAATGTTCATTCATGGAAAAGCAGGGGATGAATTGGCGCTTGAAATCAGCCAACGTGGATTGATTTCTAGTGATTTACTTAATAAAATAGCTCAAGTTATATCAGACTATGAATCATAATAAATTTCGCATTCTTCTTTTAATTTATATGGCCCTAATACTTGCTTTATCATCCTTGCCTGCAGATAATTTACCAAAGTCATGGTTATTAAACTTTGACAAGCTTATTCATCTTATTGAATATTTTATTTTAGGTATTTTATTAATGAATAGTATGAAAAGTGTATCTACTAAAATGTTATTTGCTGTTATTCCAGTTGGAATTATTTTTGGTATAATGGATGAATATTT
>TARA_B110000438_G_scaffold201982_1_pt1 | contig 10413 bp, 7 predicted proteins | sample TARA_B110000438 | Tara Oceans TARA_B110000438 (sample SAMEA4398413) | marine metagenome | biome: Polar Biome; feature: [MES] marine water layer (ENVO:01000295) within the mesopelagic zone...; material: water (ENVO:00002006), including particulate matter (ENVO:01000060) such as......
AACATAATCGTTGGTTTGAAGAATAGATTCCATAAGAAATCCCCTTTATTTTTATATAATAATATATCGGTTTCTAGAATTCGATATATTAACTTCAAATGTGATTTTTCACTAAGAGACTTAGCTTAAGATCACCCCGATAGTCAAAAGACTATATATAATCACCATAAATTCATATCCTATGAAACTATAGCCGTTATACTATATTCTAAATGAGAATCTATCTCAATTATCTAGAGCATATACTTTGTAACAATTTGAATGATAATTTTCTGATTACTTCTATTCAAATTTTAACAGTGAGCTCAATCTTCTAAATTACCAAATACAAGTCTTCCATCCATAATTACTGCAACTGGTTTTGTCTTGTGAATCTCATAGCGATTAACCTCAAAAAGATTCTGATTTAATATTACCAAATCTGCTTTTTTACCAATTTCAATTGAGCCCAGCTCATCAGAACGGCCTAACTGATAAGCGCCATTTATAGTATATCCATCAATCAAGGTATCCAGCCTGATTCTTTCACTTCGAGGTGGAGCATACTTAGCTTTTTGACCACCTTCAATTGATTGACGGTTATGTCCTATTTGCATACCATGGAATGGATTGGCCTGCTCATCTGACCACCCTTCACTGGTTGTTATATCACTCGAGAAAGTGATGATGGCGTCATCCGCAATCATTGGTTGTGCTCGCATCTGCAGTAAAGCTTTGTCACCAATAGCTTTAAAAGTATTGTGATCAGCTACACTGCCATGCCAAGCGGGCGTGAAGGATGCAATTACACCAAGGTCTTTGAAACGAAAAAAATCAGTATCAAGCACTGTCTCAAGATGACAGATTGCGATTCTTATTGCAGGTGGTTCTCCAAGCGTTTTATGAGCACGTTCAATGGCATTCAGTATTTTATTTGTTGATTTATCACCAACCGAATGGATGTGAAGGTGTATTTTTTCTCTTGATAATTCGATAATTAATTTGTGTAATTGCTCTTCAGAAAAAAGAGAGTCGCCACTATTTCCAGGTGTATCAAGATAATCATCAAACATGTCTGCAGTGCGTGTTTCAATTACGCCATCATGAAATATTTTCAAGGTATCAATCCTTAATCGATCACTACCATAATTTCTATTAAGGGTCTTAACCTGATCAATGGCAGTATCATAGTCCTGAGGGAGAAAAAGAGTATAACTAGCATGATAACGAACAGGAAGAGGATTAATTTGATCTAATCTTGATAATGCAGCGTAAGTCTCATCGTCAATCCCAAAATTACCTGCATCAAATATTGTAGTAACCCCCAGATTTCGAAGGTAAGTCATAAATTCAATCATTTGCTGCTCTACTGCTGGTGTAATTGATAAAAAATTATTAATAAAAAGTGAGCTAGCTGATTCAGTTATCCATCCAGTTAAATCGCCAGCTTCATCACGTTGATAGAAAGAGAATCCAGGTGTGATGTCTTTCGTATCACGATTAATACCAGCTACTTCAAGAGCTTTACTATTTACCCAAGTAGAGTGCCCCCAATAGTCAAAAAGAACGACAGGACGGTCAGGTTCTATTTTATCAAGATCATCTTTATGAGGGCCAGCTGCTCCAAAAGTACCATTGTCCCAATAACCACCTAATATAAAATCTCTCTTGGGATTTGTTTCAATCATATTGGTGACATTACTCATCAGTGTTTTACGGTCAGTAACAATATCCATACTAAGAAAATTATAGGAGGCTGCAACCATGCCAGGATGTGTATGAGCGTCGGTAAGACCAGATATGACGAGTCTTTCTTCTAAGTTGATTATCTTTGAATTTAATCCAATGTAATTCAGGGCACCCTCGTCGTTACCAACATAGATTATTTTGTCATGCGAGGTGACTACTGCCGTTGCCCAAGGTGCTTTTTTATTTGATGTATATATTTTACCATTAGTGTAAGCAATATTTTGATTATCTGCGATTGCAGTACTAGCGAATAAAATAGCTATGATTAAAATAAGTTTATTCATTGTGACACCGTTGGTTATTGCATACGGTCATGTGCCACGCCTTCTCTCCATTCACATGCATTATGTATCTCATTTTCATTTATACATATACCAAGACCGTGTCGTTTGTCATCTCTCCAAGCGCCAATATACTTACCTCCCTCAAACCACGAATATGTACCTTGACCATGGCGTTTATTATTTTTAAATTCCCCTATATATATACCGTCAGGATATGTTCTTTGACCTTTCGAATAAAAATTTTCCTCTAACCAGTTACCAATTACTTCATCCCCATTAGCCATAATAATTTTTGCTTCACCATAAGGTTCACCATTTTTAAAATGACTTATATATTGACTACCATCTGCCCAAAGATAAGTTCCCAATCCATCATTGCAATCACCAGTAATACACTCTTGACCCTGAGTTAAGCTGGACAAAAAAATTAATACAAACAATGAAACTAGTTTTTTAAAATACATATTTGTAACCTAAGCTTCATCGGGATATTTTTAAAAGGAATTTTAAATTGCAATTTACCACTCTTCTATTTAAAAAAATTAGATCTGCTTACTAAAAATACAAATCCAATAATGACTCTACAGCTCGTCGGCCCTCTCCAGCGGCTCCACTCCAGTATTGGTGACCTCTTAGCTCTGAATGTCCAATGGCAACTCGACCATAAGGTTGGCGAATTACATCAGGCGGCGATCTGCTTCCATCATGACCAAACATAAAGCCTAGATCAGGATTAACGTAAGCATGCCCCCAACGATTTAAAATAATGCCCGCAATATCTTTAACTGGATCGAATCCACCAGCTGAAAACATTTTAGTCATTTGTTCTCTAATTTGCCGCTCATAATCTGTAAATGAAGTACTAAGTAACTCTCCTCTACCAACTGCACCTTGTTGTTTTCGATCCAAGCCAGGCTTGAAGATAGGCGCATAAAAAGTTAATACAATTGGTTCATCTGGATGCAATGGCTGTGATTTACCATTGATGATCATCGGTCTTCGAATATTACAAGTAAAACCAAATCCCTTGCTCCACATGGCAGCCGAAATGCCAAGACGCTCTAAAAAACGCCAATTTGTTAATGCTACATTAGCCACTAAAACAGGTGAATGACCAAACTTCGTGTAAGCCTGATGATATTCATTAGGTAAATCCTTGAGAACATGACGATTAACCCAGCCACCAGATGCCATTACTACTGCTTTTGCATTTAGTTTATTTAATGTTCCGTTATTGGCATAAGAAATCTCCACACCTTCTTTGTTCAAGGTCTTGTCTTTATGCTCAACACTTACCACAGTTGAGTTTAATCTTAATCGGACCGAATTATTATCATGATCGAGTCGATCAAAATTAATTTTTCCAAATAAGATTTCCTCAAATGAAGACCCCTCAATAGCAGCAGGATTAAGCTTTTTTACAAAATGCCTGGCAATGCCTGCATTACCTCCAGGAAAGCTCTGCAAAAAACCTGCATCATAGAGCTCTGGTTTTTTAAAGCCTGGCATATCAAAATATTTACCCCAATAAGCGCTAATTCCATCGCAGCCAAGCCCGATTATACTAGCCATAATCGGGTCATAAAAAGATGGTATCTCTGGAGGTAAGCCTAACTCCTTTTCATAATATGCTTTAAGAGTCATGTTATCTAACCATCGATCCATATCTTCATTATTTTGATTACCCATTTCAATGGAACGAACTCGTTTAAAAGCATTTTTAATCTCATTATTCCATGGAGTTGCTTCTAAACCAGTCTCCCAAACATCTTTTATCAATGGGGTTTTAGCACCATCAAAGAAATGACCTACATCAAAGAATCTCTCCTGCCATGTTAAATAATCATAATTATCAATTGGAATACGTAAATCAGTAGCGCCACCGCCTGGCTTCTCGTAACTAAACTCTCTTGGCATATTCAATGCTGAAAAGTAATCATCTGGGCCTCCGTTCGATGTGGGAAGACCAAAATCATTAGACCCTTGTGGACCCGAAATATGCACCCCATTAACGTTAAAATCGTTACGTTTTGCTTCTCCACCAAATATGGGGTGATTATCAAGAATAAGAACGCGACCAGATGGATTTAAGCGGTTAAAATGATAGGCTGCAGACAACCCCGAAAAGCCACCACCAACCACAACAAGATCATACTCTTCTCCAGAATCGATAGCATTTTTAGTCGCAGCGTTATATTTGCCTGATCGAATCTCATGTGCCGTCTTGATTAACTGTGGGGTGTTACCATGGGAATTGGCATAATCACCAATACCTCCAGGACCATACCAATCTGAATTAACATCAAAGGAATAATCACTATATGCATTCGGTTGGTAATTATTCTCTTCACTGCAGCCAACCACTGCACCACCGAGAACTAGGGATGAACCGTAAACAAAATCACGTCGAGTAATTGTTGCATCTAGACCTAGCTCTTTATCTATTTTACTAACCATTACCTTGAGTGTAATCTAAATATTAAGAACTTCAATACGAGAAGAATAGATTAATAGGATATAAAAGGATAAGTATTAATGAAGAGTAAAATTGATCGACGTAAATTTCTAATCGGTAGTACCGCTATTGGTCTTGCATCTGGGGTTATGAATCCATTGAACGCCCAACAACCAAAAATCATAAAAGGAAATATTAAACCAGTAGTCGTTGCATCTGATAATGGTTTTACCATAAAAAATGGGGGTAAGTTTAATTGTGTTGAAACTGCCTTTAATAAAATAATTAATGGTGATGATGTTTTGGATGCAGTGATTGAGGGTGTAAATATCGTTGAACTTGATCCTCTTGATGCTAGTGTAGGTTATGGTGGTCGGCCTAATGCTGAGGGAGTGGTTCAACTGGATGCTTGCTGCATGCATGGGCCCAAAAAGCAGGCTGGAGGTGTAGGTGCACTTGAGGGAGTTCGGACACCTTCATTGGTTGCCAAGGCAGTGATGCAGCATACTGATCACCATTTACTCGTTGGTCAAGGTGCTCAAGATTTCGCAAGAAATATGGGGTTTAAAATTGAAGATGATCTCAACACCAAAAGCTCAAGAGAAATGTGGTTAAACTGGAAAAGAAGAATAGATCCAAAGCATTATCTAGACCCTCTTAAAAGAGAATTTGCAGGTCGCAAAGCTGCCATTGAGATGATAAATGAAGGATTAATTCCAAAAAATGAATATTACGGAACTATAAATTGTAATGGTATCAATACAAATGGAGATATATGTGGAGTAACAACCACTAGTGGAATTGCTTGGAAAATGCCAAGTAGAGTCGGTGATTCCCCTATTCTTGGAGCTGGGCTTTATGTTGATGGTGATATTGGTGCAGCTGGTTCAACAGGGAGAGGTGAAGCAAATATCTTTAATCTTTGCTCATATTTGATTGTTGAAGAGTTAAGAAATGGAGCTCACCCTGTTGATGCAGGAATGACTGCATTAAAAAGGATACAAGATAACACTATTGAAAAGCGCCTACTTAATTCAAGAGATAAACCGAACTTTGATGTAATTTTCTATATAATCGATAAGAAAGGCCGATATGCGGGCGTATCATTGTATTCTGAGTCAGCAGAAGATAAACCATTTCAATATGCTGTTTGCACAGAAAATGGTTCCAAATTAGCTGATATAGAGCCACTTTTATATGGAAATTCAGCTTAACTAGGATAAATATAAATTCATTTTTTAATTACTGCTTAGGCTTGACATATGTAGCACTTTATTACTGAATATATATTGCATATCTATAATTAAGTTATTATTATAAATAACTAATTAATATGAACTTTATTATAAAATTTCATCGAAATTTAGCTACAAGAGCATCTAATAAATTTTCACTCTGATCCCAATATTGAAGTTCATTATCGCCATCAGCAAGTGGCCATGAAGAATACATTGCAATTACAATTCCAGCTTCAGGGGAAACTCGTAAAAATTGACCATGTATCCCAACACCATTCAAATCTCGCTCTTCGTTGCCTTTGCCCCACCAAAATGATCGGTAAAATGGCTTTGCATTCTCAGGCGTTTCATAAGGCCAACTTGAATCACCTGATTGAGCATGCATGTCCTCTATATAAGCAGCAGGAATTACTTGTTCTCCAAAAGCACTTCCCTTGTTGAGAACCAATAGACCCATACGGCTCAGATCACGTAAAGTTGAATTCATGCCTCTACTAGCTAGAGCAAAACCACTTTTATCAACAGTGATATAAGCATCATGCTCTGCACCCATTGGTCTCCAGATATTTTCAGAAATTAAAGTTGCCAAAGATTTTCCTGTAGCCTCTTCTAGAACCCATCCGATGACATCTGTCGAGCCCGAACGATAGTTAAATTTCCCAATATTTGATTCATTACGATCTATTGTTGGAAAAAAATCATACCCGCCAATAGCTAAGTTTTTAGGGCAATAATCAGCCTCTATCCAGCCCATTACACAATCTTGCAGACGAAATGTCGTAGTAAAATCTGGATAATCTTCTGTATAGTTTGATCCATCTTTCATATCTAATACTGTCTGTAAGGAGTCTGGGCCCCAGCCACTCTCTGTTAGCTCAGGTATATAGTGAGAAATAGTTTGTGAAAAATCAATAACGCCATCATTCTCAATCTTACCAGCCAGCAGACCGACAACTGATTTTGAGATTGAATTCATTAAATGCGGCTTATCTTCATTTAAGTGATTGTAGTATTTTTCGAAAACAATATTGCCATTTTTAAGGATTAATAGACCATCTATATACCAATCTCTTGCTATCTCATCAATCGATTGCATTTGGTTTTCATGGCTTATGCTAAAGTCATCAAGAAACGATTTATCCCTATTAAGGGTTAAGATACGATTATTATCATGCTCAATATTGACTGTTGGTAATATCTCACGGATATGGCTATAGCTCCATCTATTGATTGGTCCAAACTGAAAATTAGATAAAGTCAGATTATTCGGCCTATTGCTATTTTCCCCATGACTTATGCTTGTGACTAAGCAGCAAGAAAGAGTCAGTAATACTAGTGTTTTTTTCATGTCCCGCCCCCCCCCAGAGAGCAAAATTTATTATTTTTTTAAAAATCTTCCAGGTCGAGCTTTTGTAATGACACCATTATTAAATACTTGCTCCCCTGCCACCCAAACTGAAAATATACCATCGGAGACAGCATCAGGATTTCCTGGTGTTGCATTATCAATAATTATATCTGGATCAAACAGAACAAGATCAGCCATCTGCCCAATTTGTATATATCCTCTATCGGTGAATCCCATATGATCAGCAGCGAGTCCTGACATTTTTCGAATGGCCATCTCCAAACTCATTAACCCTTCTTCTCTAACATATTTACCAAGAATTTTAGTGAATGAACCCATGCCACGAGGATGCAGATCAACAAGCCCGCCATCACTACAGACGTTTGTATGCTCCCACAAAAGCAGTGTTCGAATATCATCCTCAACCATACTAGTGCCAATAATCATATCTGATCCATCTTTCATGAGTTGCGATTCCTGTGCAAGCTGCATAAATGTGGATACTGGATCTATTTTAAGTTCTTTCGCAATTTCAACGATAGTTTTACCAACATAATTTGGTTCTGGATCAAATCTTGTTAGCCAGATTCCCTCGGGTGGCGCAATTTGATCAAGTGCTAAAGTGACGGCATTTCTATCCGTAGGGTCCCTTTCTGGTAATAAAACCATCATATTTGATTGCCAGTATTCATAGGGGTATAGATCAGCTGTTATATTTATCCCCTCTTTGACCGCCTGATCTAATTTTTCCAATATTCTTGGTGCTTGATACCATAAACTTTTCTGCGCCAGCTTTAAATGCGATATCTGGACTGGCATCTTGGTAATACGACCAATTTCAATGATTTCATCAATGGCATCTTCAAACCATCTATCTTCACTTCTTATATGACTAATATATCGGCCACCAGCATTTGCAGTGATTTGAGCCAAAGCAATGACCTCTGAATGATTCGAATACATCCCTGGATCATATTCAAGACCTGTAGATAAACCAATCGCACCATTTGATAATTCATTTTTTAATAAATTTGCCATCAGGGTGACTTCATTTTCATCTGCCATGCGTTGAAAATCTTCTTTAAGAATTTCATATCGGATTGTATTGTGACCTACGTAAGAGCCAATATTTATAGTGACTCCTAGCTCTTTAATTTGTTTTATAAAATTATCCAATGGATAAGGGGAAAAACCATCTTGACCTATGATTACAGTAGTCACTCCCTGGCTTATTGCTGCAAGGGCATCTGGGTGGCTTAGAATATCTCCATCTGCATGGCTATGTGTATCTATGAAACCAGGGGATAGTATTAGCCCATCACCCTGAACAATAACCTCATTACTCCTTCCTTCTAACTGACCAATCTCTTTAATTCGTTTATCACTAATTCGGACATCTGCTAAATAGCGTTCAGAACCAGTACCATCGATAATATTGACATTTTTTATAAGTAAATCATCACTTTCTAAGTCAACAGAATATTGACTGCAGCTTATGACAGAGAAAGAATAAATTATTGTTATAAGGATTAGTTTTTTCATATACTCAATGAATTAGATCTTTTTTACCAGGGCCATAAATTACCTTTCCCGGTCTATTACCATTATGCTTACCTTCTTCAACGACTGTTATACCGTTTACGATTACAAACTTCATGCCAACTGAATACTGATGAGGGTTTTCAAATGTTGCCTTATCTATTATTTGATTAGGGTCAAATACTGCGATATCTGCATAGTATCCTTCCGCAATCAATCCTCTATCATGAATACCTAGCCTCTTAGCACTCTGACTGCTCATCTTACGAACCGCTTGCTCTAATTTTAAAATTCCTCGCTCTCTTACATAGTATCCCAATACTCTAGCAAAACTCCCATATTGCCTTGGATGTGGAGTGCCCTCACCAAATATACCAACTGGACCATCAGAGCCGATTGCAGTTGCCGGATGTTGCATTATCCTATCAACATCATCAGGATTTATAGCGTGATACACAGCTGTAACGCTTCCTTTTTCAAGAATAATAAAAACAGTTTCTGCTGCATTTTCAGCGGACGGACTCATGCCCATCTCAATTGTTATTTCTGCAAGATTTTTTCCTGTCATTGATGGATTCCAAGAATTTCTAGAAATAAAAATATTCTTTGGATTTCCCCCTCCTCTTCCATACAGAATTTTTTTGATAACTTCATTCTTAATTATTTTTCTAGTTTCAGAGCTCTTGATTCTTTGCAGCATTCTCTCATTTCCACCCTCTTGAGCCCATTGAGGAATTAAAGCCTTTAACCCAGTTTGAGAGGCAGTGTATGGGTATTGATCAAGCGTTACGTCAACACCCTGATTTCTGGCTGCATCCACTAAGCTTAAGCTTTCAATTGAGAGGCCCCAATTGTCTACACCCATTACCTTGTGATGGGTAATTTGAACCGGAATATCACTTTCTCGACCAATTCGAATCGTTTCTTCAACAGATTCAATTATTCCAGATGTTTCTTCACGGATATGTGATATGTATATTCCACCATACTCAGCGACAACTTTTGATAATTCAATGATCTCTTCAGTTAATGCGTAACTCCCTGGAACATAAAATAAACCAGTAGACATACCCAAAGCTCCATCTTCCATAGCTTCACGAATCAAATTTTTCATTTTTGTCATTTCAGCTCTTGAAGGTTTTCTGTCTTCTGTACCCATAACCATTTGTCTGAGAGTTCCATGACCAACAAATGTACTCCAATTTGGACTAATTTTTTTATCAGTTATTGCTCTATAATGACGGTCGATTGGAAAAGGGGATGCGCCATCATTACCCTCAGTTAGAGTCGTAACGCCCTGAAGAAGAGCACTTTCTGCTCCAGGAACATCAAATATACCTCGAAGTGCATGCGTATGTGGGTCGATAAAACCAGGAGTGACTACCAGTCCGTTAGCATTAATTATTTGGTCTGCGTTTTCCTCATCAAGGTTCCCAATTTTAACTATTCGGTCATCTTTTATACCAATATCGGCAAGAAACCATGGGTTGCCTGAACCATCAACAACTCTTCCATTACTAATTATGATGTCATAAGGCAATAAATCATTTGCAGAGCTATATTTTGCAAATCCAATAAGTATAAATACTATTGCTATATAAAATGATTTTTTAAAAATTTTATAAGGCATCCTAATTATACTTATAGTTTCATTAAATTTAAGGATCACACCCGGCTATTCATCGTTATAGCTTTTCATAATTTCTCTTGGCCAAGCCATTGGGACTTGTTGTTGAGGATTAAATACTCTTTTATAACCTTGAGAAGGGTACGCTTTAGCCGCAGCTGCAATTTCTTTTTCACTTATGAATTCACTTGGAA
>TARA_B110000438_G_scaffold101177_1_pt1 | contig 10412 bp, 7 predicted proteins | sample TARA_B110000438 | Tara Oceans TARA_B110000438 (sample SAMEA4398413) | marine metagenome | biome: Polar Biome; feature: [MES] marine water layer (ENVO:01000295) within the mesopelagic zone...; material: water (ENVO:00002006), including particulate matter (ENVO:01000060) such as......
AATTAACTTTTTCTACTTGAGGGAATAACAGATCATTGGCAAAGTAGTCGCCCATATTCCCAGATATACTACCTGAATATTTAGAATAATCTCCGTCCTTAGTTACAATGTTAACGATTCCAGACATTGCCTGACCATATTCTGCATTAAAGGTACCACTAATAAACTGTAGCTCTTGAATGGAATTGTTTTCAATCTCAACTGCTATTCCAGAATTATAAGGGTCTGTTACCGTAATCCCATCAACCATGTATGATATTTCACCTCCTCGTCCACCGCGTACATGTATCTCCCCGCCACTCATCACAACGCCAGCCTGTAAAGCTAAGACATCTTCGAACTCTTCAACTGGAAGCATTTCAACCTCTTCACTGCTTATATTTGCTTGTGAATAGGTAACATCAGTCTGAATCATTGGACGTTCAGCCTGAACCACAACTTCTTCAAGTCCAACAGCACTCTCATTAAGTTTGCCATTAATAGTCGAGGTGAGATCAACTCTGATACGAACATCATTCATTACCAGAGTCTGGTAACCGATCATAGTAAATTTTACATTATAAGTACCGGGAGGAATCTGGAGGATATAATAGTTCCCCTCTACGTCTGTTGCAGCACCCAGAGGAGTACCTTCAACCATAACATTGGCCCCAATTAGGGGTTCCCCTGTTCCTTTACTTGTTACGATTCCAGCGATTTTACCTGTTGTACCAGCAAATAAAACATGTGCAATCATTAGGATGCCTGCAAAAGTAATTCTAGTATGCCCAGTCGTCAATTTTGCTCCAGTTATAAAATTAGATATAAAGTTATATTTTATTTAACGAGTACTAGCTTTTTAACCGCTTGATAATCTTCCGTCTTCATTTCATAGAAATACATACCTGAAGGAAGAGCTGATCCGTTATTTGAAACCCCAGTCCATTTAATATTGTAGACTCCCGCATCCATTGTTTCATTTATCAGTGAGGTGACTTTACGGCCAACAAGATCATATATGGATATATTAACATAGGAGTTCTTAGCGACATCAAATTGAATATTGGTCTCAGGATTGAATGGATTTGGATAATTTTGATGAAGAGCAAATTTAAACGGCGTGATTCCTGACTCATCAAGACTAACCTGTACACCAACACCAATCTCAACGGAGATAATATTCTCTCCTGATTCGATTACAAGTTCATCCTCTATACTTAGATTATCATAAACACCAAATACACCAACCTTGACCGCTATTGAATCATTATAGCCACTAAAAGCAGATACATTACCCCTATAAGGTGATACAGTCAGCCATGTAAAGCTATCACCCATCTTGATCGCCATATTATCGATTGCAACACCGTATGCCCACTCTCCATTACAGTCAGTATACTGAAATCCAACTCTGAATGAACTTACTTCACTAATGTAAGGTTCTAGATTATACATATAAGAAGCCCAATACCAGACGCCTGTTTTCATACTGGAATCTATTACTGTCCAGGTTTCACCATCGTCGATGGAGACCTTTACCTTGAAATCATCAGAATAGGCCGCTTGGTCAGGACCACAGGGTCCAATAGGATTTGGAAAATAAAGATCAAAAGTCAAGAATGAAGGAGCACTTCCAGAGAAGGCCTGGTTTGAAACAAGCATAGGTGTTGCTGGATTAAATGGATCATCTCCTGCTGCATCATCATTATACAATGCAAAATTCTGCGAACCATCTGGTGGTGAAGGAAAAGGCAAATAAGTTGAAGAATTTTCAGCTGAATCACCTACAGTCCATTCTTCTCCTAGATCTGGAATATTCGTAAAGTCTCCTAGGGTCCCATCTTCAAATTGTGATAAAACTAGATCAAAGGCCGCGTCTAGGTTTGAAAGTTCAATAGAACTAATCGTGAAGTCCGCATCCGTGGTATCAAAATTCTCAATATTCATTATTTGTTCTTGGTAATCACCTGCCATTACCTCACCAAAATTGAGGAACTGTGGATCAACCTGAAACGGTCCAAGGGGCGTTGCACATATAGGAGCACTCATCTCCGACTCACCCTCTTCATAGACGGTTGTGACCTCAAAGCAATATTCTACATCATTTTCCAAGTTCTCCGCTGAAAATTCTTCAGTATCTGAAGTCCCTATTTGAACACCATCCATGTAAATATTGTAGTTAGAAAAGTCACCACAGACATCTCCCTCTCCATCAATACCTCCAGAGACTGTGATCTCATCAACAAACCAAGACTCTCCATAGCCAAGGGTACAGTAATAACGAAAAGCGAACAAAATCTCATTACCGGCGTATTCTGAAATATCAACCGTATTAAACCAATAATAATCACCAACGGAATCTGGAATAGAGGCATAGACAGAGTCCCAGGTTGCGCCACCATCAATGGAAATCTCTAAATAGTTATTGTGAGATGCATCACCGGGATAATTATAAGCCTCAATAAACTCAATAAATGCTGCAGTATACCCTGTTAGATCAGCAGAACCAATAAGCCTACTGTCAACAGGCGCATAAACACCTGTGGTTGTATCGGTCCCAGAATAACTAGCATACGCAGAAAAATCATCGTCACCACCATCATCGCAAGAATACATGCCCGAACCGCAATCCGCTGCAGTACCATCAGAATATCTGAACCATCCGCCAGAACAATCTCCACATATTGTGGAGTCATGAACAATGGTCATCTCTTCAATAGCCGTAGAACAAGAGAGAAAACATTCGTCAAATAAAACATCTCCAAATGATGATGTCTGGACCCAATCAAGATCAATCTTCTGATCATAGAAAATAGCATCAACATAAGCTGGAGGACAAAGGTCTTGGGCAACTAAAATTGAAAAAGTAAAAACCCCAATAAATAATTGATTTAATGATTTTATCATTTAATTACCTGTAAATATGTTCTAGGATACTTAATAAGATACTATCGATGACTATGATTTCAAAATAACAGAATTCGATTTGAGTTCAGTCCATAAATGATATTATTATATTTAAATAAAGCAATTAATTAAATAGTCCTCATTTTTGTAAAATCCATCCATGTCTCATACTTTTTATATAGTTCTAGTATTCTTATTTACAACAATTATTAATGGAAACAATGCTGAACGTCCAACAGCAATTCACAATCCAGATAATTTTAAAGGTAGCAGGACAGCAAAAATAGGTGATAATCCTTTCCCGACCAATCCAATGAGCGATAGAGCTCGTGGGTATCTCTTGCAGGGAAAAGCTCAAACAGCTATAGCTAACTATGGTAATTATATAGATATTGAAGTCAACCCAAATGGAGCCTGGGGAGATTATTCGTATCTTTATGAGGTTTCATTCCTGGCTGGTATTCCCGGGAACTCCAGTTCAGCAAACTATACATGGATTCTTATTGAAACTATATCTGATGAGGATGGATTCCCGTTGTATAGTATCTGGGAGTCACAGAATGCGTATGAGTCTTGGTATAAAAATGGTGATACAACCTTTGTTGGTATAATTTTTGAGACAGATAATGACTATGGAATATGGGAGCCTGATAGTATTTCAAAAAAAGAATCAACCAATGAAATTACAAGTGAGCATCAATGGATTATCAATCCTGACTCAAAGAAAATTGTCATTAGCACAATTGGCGAAATGAATCCAAATAGTACTAATGCGCGAATAGGACTTATTTATCCCTGGGCACTCAGGCCCAAACTAATCAGCCGTGAAGACCAGTTCGACTATTATGACTATGGTGAAGACCAGGAAGAATGGACTAAAGATGATCGTTATTTTTATTTTGGAGCAAATACTGCTGAATCATGCCTCTCTTACTACTCTCCGACCTACAATACAGACTGGCACGCAACAACCATGGCAAGGACCAATTCACATAACACAGATGTGGCAGCAGGAGACCTATTCGGAAATAGTTATGTAACCGACCCAGCAGATACTTATCCCCTCTTAGCACACTCCGCCTATGGGTCGACATGGCCAAAAAAATTTAATTCACTAACCGGAGAGATGGAATCTTTCTGGCCGGGGTGGTGGGCCCAAGACTACAACATAAACCTCCCTGGGTGTTCCCAATCCAGAAAAGACCCGGAATGTTGGGAGGATGTCCCTGGAAGATTTATCTCAGACATGGATGTCTACCTTGAGTTTGATGACCGCTGGGCGCATAGAGGAAATCAAGTAAATACAAACAATGAATATGAACAGACGGGATATCCAATGGGCCTCAAAATAATGTCTGAAGCGCATTCTTATGGTGTGTCCTATGCCGAAGATATATTATTTGTTACCGTAAAAGTAAGAAATGAGAGTGGTGACTGGTGTGCCGAAGATGAATTGGGAGACCCTGTTTTAGATGAAGATGGAAACCAATTATGTGGCGAAGCAATGGTGATGCCCGATGGTACACAATTAAATCGAGGTAAAGGGTTTAATTATTCAGGCGTAAGCCTGGGGTTTTGGAATGATGGCGTTATTCTGACAGGAGACAAATATGGGAATAGTAATTATTGGTCAAGCGCAGATGACTTTATGAAATATTATTGGGAGATTTTTGAGGTGAACAATGAACGACTTCTAATAAGTATGGCAATGATTGGTGACTATGATGGGTATTCCGGAGTTGCAGGATATGCAATGAACCCAAATATCCCAAGCCCAGGGAATGAGTTTGGACTTGTCGCAACACAATTGCTTGATTCTCCAAGAGCGACCGCACCTGTCGACCTGGACCATGATGGCGTAATCGATATATTTCCAGGAGAGCCATTAAAAATGACAGACTGGCATTGGGTTGATTGGTATCTTAGACCGGGCGTTACTCACCCTGAAAGCTTATCTGGCGACTGCTATGCTGGTACTCCAGGATGCCCGCAAGCTAGAAATAAAGAAGAGCTTTTTTACAAAATAATGGTGGGAGATACATCTAATTTGAGTGAAAGTGAAAAATCCTGGCATTTTCACACTGCTGATCCAGGAACAGATCTTCCAACAGACCTGGATCCACACTTTGATTCTCTTGAAGGCATTGAACAAGAAATGGTATTCCAACGTCCTCCTGAAGGCGTAGATCCCCTGGTTCTTATGACCTGTGGTCCATTTGATCTTCCAGTTGGACGTGAAGTTCCTTTTTCTTTCTGTATTATTTTTGGTCAGAATGAAGAGGACCTTATAAATAATGCAAGATTTGCACAGGTTATGTACAACTCAAAATATCAAGGATTCACTCCTCCAAACAGACCAAATGTTCATGCTGAGAGCGAGCTTGATAAGGTAAAAATTTACTGGGACAACTTATCTGAAGATTCAAAAGATGTTGTAACTGGATACTCAGACTTTGAAGGATATAAAATCTACAAAAGTAATGATGGAGGCAAATCATGGGGTGGCCCGGAAGATATGATATACGATACAGATGGAATATTTGTAGGATGGCAGCCTTTTAGGCAATTCGACCTTTCTGCAGAGGAAGATTCTTTGCATTGTGTCTATGAGAATAGTTTTGATTGTGAAGCAACATCATCCCGTGGTCACTCAATAAAGGGTCAGGACCCATACTTCCCATGGTTCTCACTGGGTAATGATACTGGCTTTGAATCCATTAGACTTACTGAAGAATTCCATACCTCTAATGGTAACACCTTTCAATACATGTTTGAAGACTTTGATGTTTTAAATGGGATTGAATATACCTACTCAGTTGTTGCCTATGATATGGGTGTGGAGCCCCCTTTCCAAACTGCATATCTTGAACTAGGTAACGGTCAATTTGAAGCGATTATAGATACAAATTATTCGAATCCAAATAAATGGGCAGATCCAGAAGGATATGCCTCTTTAGAGAATTCAAAAGGTACTACAGCACTTGATCGAAATTTTGTCCAGACTTATCCAGGGATTAGACCTCTTGAAAGTCTATCAAGTGTTAAAGTTGTTCCAAATCCATATTTTTCTAATTCAAGATTTAATGAAACAAAACATATTAGGCGTATACGGTTTACCAACCTGACCAACAAATGTACAATCCGTGTTTACACATTAAATGGAGAACTTGTTTCTACAATCTATCATGATAGTAATCTTTCGGGGAATGCATTCTGGGATATGAGGACCGTTAATAATCAAGAAGCAGCTCCTGGACTTTATATTTTTCATGTAGAAACTACTCATGATATTGAGTACGATTCATTTATTGGAAAGTTTGCCGTTATACGTTAGAACTTAATAAGGCGTAATTTTTGAATTAATGATTCTGAATAATCTATAAGAATGATTAAATTTTTATACTGTATAAGTCTAATATGTTAGTATAATTATCTTCATTCAATGAAAAAAACTTATCAACTCACACTTATATTTCTTCTTTTATCTCAAATGATTTCGGCAGCAGGTATTAAAAATAATAAGATACCCAATGCTAAGATAAAAATGCTGAATGGAGAATATGCAAAACTTTCAGACTTTAACCGGAATGGCCCTACAATTATTAATTTTTGGACAACCTGGTGACCATTGTGCTCTAGGCAGTTAGCCTATATTGACCAACTTAACTCCAATTTTAGTAGTGCTGGTTTAAAGGTTTTAACCGTAAATGTGAATAAACCAAATATTCTTAATCTAGTCAGGCCTTATATAAACAAAAGAAAATATAAATTTGATGTGGCTGTTGACCCAGGAGGTAAACTTGCTAAGCAGTTTGGAGTATTAGGGTTCCCAACATTATTTATTGTTGATAAAGAGGGAAATATAATCCATAAAAAATCAGGCTATGAAGATGGTAATGAAGATGGTTACCTCCAAGAACTCATAGAATACTTTAAAAGTGAGAATATTGATTATAAAGAATTTGATTATGAAAAACAGGCAAGTGAAAAGATAGAAACTTTAGTTAAGGTTGATTTTTAATTTCTATTCTTCATTTAATTCTACATTCGAAATCATATAAATATTCCACTTCCTCGCCCACTTAGTCGACCAAGCCCAGATAAACTTTAGAGGCTTCCCATAATATCCAGTGCCCTTTACAAAATGATATAGAGCTCTCTCAGTTCTCATGACATTGCCATCTTTATCTAGCCTATTGTAAGTAATATCTGCAACGGCGAACATATTACGAATAACACCAATCTGATTTATCGTGATCGACTTTATCTCGGTTCTATGAAAATTTGATCTGGACGAATTTTTCCAGTTACCAAATATGATTCTGAATTCTTCTTCTGATTTAACAGGTGTAATTCGTTGGGAATCAAAATGAAGATCAAATGGCATCGTAAGATGTTTAAGCATGGCGTCAATATTTTTCTCATCTACACTTGATAAATAATCTTCTAAGATAGAAAGAACTTTTTTTTCATATTTAAATGGCTTCGGTTCTTCAGCAAAAGCAATACCCAGTAAAAAGAAGACCGCTAAGGCAAATACTTTATTTATTTGTAAGGTAAATCTCACGCTTGGGCTCGAGTAAAAACTGGTTCATTTGGTAAGGAGAGTGTAGGGTCAAAGCTGTATCCTCCAAGGTCAAATGCCAAAATATCTTTTTTATCTTTTATTTGATTCTGAATAATATAACGCGCCATCATGCCCCTTGCACGCTTAGCAAAAAAAGATATTATCTTCATTTTTCCATTTTTTAATTCTTTAAAGTGCGGAGTAATGATTTCTGCTTGTAACGTTGGACGATTAATTGATTTGAAATATTCTACTGATGCGCAATTAATCACAACATTTTGTTGATGGCTTTCAAGTTCATTATTTAGCGACCTTGTAAGAGTGTCACCCCAATAATCATAAAGAGAGTCTCCTGCTTTATTTTTCAACTTAGTACCCATCTCAAGTCGATAGGGCATCATAAGATCTAGAGGTCTCAGTATTCCATGAAGACCTGAAAGTATACGCACATTTTTTTCGGCAAATTTGATATCTTTTTCGCTTAATGACTTAGAATCTAAACCAGTATAAGTATCTCCCATAAAAGAGTATACAGACTCTCGTGAATTTGTTACTTTAAATTCTTTACCCCAAGATTGAAAGCGCTCCCAGTTCAAAGTTGCCAAATTCTCACTAATTCCCATTAGAGACATGAGTTCAGGTGGGGCCATCACTTTTAGAATAGAGATTAATTCCTCTGATTCATTTAAAAAGGCCGGCCTTTGACTTCTGGAGGAATGGGCAAAACATTCTTTTGAAAGCTTCTTTGCGGGTGAAAGCACTGTTATCATACTAGTAGAATATATAAAGATCTGCTTTCATGATGCTTATATGTTTATAAGCTTTCTACCAGAACACTATTTAAACGTTCAACAAACCCGGCAGGATCTTCGAGCTTGACTCCTTCCTGGATCAACGCTTGTTCATAGAGCAATAGAGCAACATCATCAAATGATTTTTGTTTGGTCTTCGCTTTTAATTTTTCAACGATCTCATGACTTGGGTTAATTTCAAGAATCGGCTTTATCTGAGGCATATCTGCCTGCCCCATCGACCTCATTATCTCCTGCATCTGTGCAGTAGGGTCATGTTCATCAGCAACTATACATGATGGAGAATCATTTAAACGGTTTGAGATTTTTACATCTTTCACTCTCTCACCCAAGACCTTTTTCATCTTCTTGATCACTGGCTTAAGTGATTTTTCAATATCTTTATCTGTCTCATCAGAGAAATCATCTGCTGCACCACTTCTATTTACAGATTTAAGCTCCTTTTCATCATACTTTGGGATAGATGATATAATGATCTCATCTATTTCATCATCAAGCAATAAGACCTCTATTCCTTTCTTTTCATACATCTCTAAGAGAGGTGAATTAATAAGAGAGACCTGATTCTGCCCGGTAATATAATAAATAGATTTTTGGTCATCTCTCATTCGCTCAACATACTCTCTAAATGAGACTAACCCCTCTTCCTTAGTTGATTTAAACCTAAGTAATTCCGTGAGGGCATCTTTATGCTCAAAATCTTGGTAAACTCCTTCTTTGATAAGGCGACCATATTGATCAAAAAATTGGGCATATTTTTCTTTATCACCAGCAATGGTCTTTATTTTATCTAAGATTTTCTTAACAGAGTTTGATCGTATCTTTGACATAACCCTGTTCTGTTGCAAAATCTCACGACTCACATTAAGTGGTAAGTCCGAAGAATCGATAACACCCTTAACAAATCTAAGCCAGGTTGGAAGCAACTCTTTTTCATCATCGGTAATAAAAACACGATTAACATAAAGCTTCACACCTGATTTATAATCCGCACGGAAAATATCTTGAGAAGCTTTTTGCGGAATAAAGAATAAAATGGTGAACTCTAGATTCCCTTCTGCCCTAAAATGTACCCAGTCAAATGGATCTTCACCATCAGTGGAAAGGGTTTTATAAAATTCTTTATAATCTTTATCCTTAAGGTCATTTTTTGACCGGGTCCAGAATGCTTTTGCATCATTAACCTGTTCTGTCTTGACCTCTTTACTTTTTTCTTTACCTTCATCATCATATTCTATTTCAGGATAGGTAAGGAAAATTGGAAAATCAATATGGTCTGAATATTTTTTTACCAGATTTTCTATCTGCCATCGACTTGCAAATTCCTTACCTTCATCGTTTAAATAAAGAGTAATAGAAGTGCCAATTTCTTTTTTAACTTCTTTTTTTATCTCAAAACCTGATTTACCATCGCTTATCCATTTCCAGGCTTCTTTGTTACCGGCTTTCTTAGTCGAGACCTCAACCTTATCCGCTACCATAAAACTCGAATAGAAACCAACTCCAAACTGTCCGATCAAATGAGAATCTTTTTTTGCATCTCCAGATAATTTAGAGAGGAAATTCTTTGTTCCTGAACGGGCTATAGTTCCAAGGTTATCTTGAAGCTCTTTTTTACTCATACCTATACCGCTGTCAGAAATTGTCAATGTAGGTTCATCTCCATCGACAAATTCTAAATTGATCTTAGGCTCAAAGGATAAAGCTTTATAATCCTCTTTTGTAAGAGTGAGATATCTGAGTTTATCAAGTGCGTCTGAAGCATTAGATATCAGCTCACGTAAAAATATTTCTTTATGAGAATAAAGGGAATGTATGATTAGTTGTAGTAATTGACTGACTTCAGTCTGAAATGGTTGTTGGGACAATGCTCACTCCTGTAGTTAAAACGAATATTTAACGTTATTAATAAAAACCTTATGGTATAGGGCACGAAAATTATGCCTTTCTTACATAATAAATACATACAGATGTTATAATGAGCAAAGATATTTTATGGCCCGGAATCCTAAATAAAATGGAAAAAAGAGCTCATTAGGAAATAAAAAAATGTTTTATTACTTTTTAGTGAAGGGAGGTTCCGATTATTAAGAATATCGTATCCATATTTCTCATCTTATCTACAGGACAAAGTGGTGAAGTAGACC
>TARA_B110000438_G_scaffold170222_1_pt1 | contig 10410 bp, 13 predicted proteins | sample TARA_B110000438 | Tara Oceans TARA_B110000438 (sample SAMEA4398413) | marine metagenome | biome: Polar Biome; feature: [MES] marine water layer (ENVO:01000295) within the mesopelagic zone...; material: water (ENVO:00002006), including particulate matter (ENVO:01000060) such...
CACTTAATACTTTAGAAGAAATTGCAAATTATATTGTTTCAGATGGAAAGGGAATTCTTGCCGCAGATGAAAGTAATCCAACCTGTGGAAAAAGATTTGATTCTATAGGAGTGGAGTCAACAGAAAAAAATAGAAGAGATTACAGAGAGATGCTTTTTAGATCTGAAGGCATGAAGGGCAATATCGGAGGAGTCATTCTGTTTGATGAAACCATAAAACAGAATTCAGATGATGGGACATCTTTAGTTAGCCTTATCCTTGATCAAGGAGCTCTTCCTGGAATTAAAGTAGATCAAGGCCTTCAGCCACTTGATGGTTATCCAGAAGAAACTTTAACCCAAGGCCTGGAAGGTCTAGGAGAAAGATGCGATGAATATTTTAAATTGGGAGCAAAATTCACTAAGTGGAGAGCGGTAATAAAAATAGGCGATGGTATGCCTTCAGCTAAATGCATAGAGGATAATATGCAGGCTTTAGCAGATTACGCAAAGATTGTTCAACAAAGCAATATGGTCCCAATGGTAGAGCCTGAAGTGTTAATGGAAGGAGGCCACACTGTTGACCAATGTCTTGATGTGTCTAAAAGGTGTTTGAACGCCTTATTTAGCAGTTTAAAGAAGAATGATGTCAACATCGCAGGTACTATATTAAAGCCTAATATGGTTACTTCAGGATCCACGAATGCCAATCAAGCAAGTGTTGATGAAGTAGCAGAAAAAACCCTAGAATGTCTTAAATCGGAAGTTCCTTCAAATTTACCAGGTATAACCTTCTTATCAGGAGGCCAGTCGGATTTGCATTCAACCGCGCACCTGAATGCTATGAATAGTATAGGTGGATTTGATTGGAAACTAAGCTTTTCTTATGGAAGGGCTTTGCAACAATCGGCTCTAAAAGCCTGGCTTGGAAAGGAAGAGAATAAGTCTGCTGCACAAGCAGCTCTTTCACACAGAGCCCTAATGAACAAGCTAGCTGCAAAGGGTGAATGGAACGAATCTCTCGAAAAATAGCACCAGATTCTAATTGAAAATCTTAATACAAAGAGTATCGAGAGCATCAGTTAAAATTGATAATAAAAAAGTTGCTTCTATAAAGAAAGGCGCTTTAGTTTTTGTTGGGTTTGATCCAAAAGATTCTTACAAAGAAATTAAGAAACTTAGTAAAAAGCTTCTTAATTATAAAATTTTTTCTGATTTCAAGGGCAGAATAAATTTAAGTACTATTGAGTCTGAATCAGAAATCTTACTAGTTCCGCAAATTACTTTGTCTATCAATACCAAAAAAGGTCTAGTACCAAGCTTTTCACAAGCTGCAGATCATCAAGAAGGGCTGGTCCTTTTCAGGCAACTAACGGATCATCTTATGAACGAGTATCCCAATGTAAAGACGGGTCAATTCGGAGCCGATATGTCTATTGAACTGGTTAATGAAGGGCCTGTTACTTTCTTGTTTGATGCTTAGTAACTGTTATTTATTTTTTAGCGTCAGTCTTGCCATCAGAAGACCCAACTCAAACAAAAGCCAACTTGGTATTGCTAATAATGTTTGAGAAAGAACATCGGGAGGGGTTAGAAACATTGCTATAACAAAACATAAAATAATTACGTATGGTCTTTTTTTTGTAACATTCTCAACGGTTGTAATTTCAGACCATATCAACAAGTAAATTAAGATAGGTATTTCAAAGCAAAAAGAGAATGCAAATATCATTGTAAGAACAAAATCTAGATACTTACCTATGTCAGTCATGACCATTACTCCTTCAGGAGCAGAGCTTGTAAAGAAACCAAATACCAAAGGAAAAACAACAAAGTAGGCAAATAAGGTACCTAAATAAAAGAGAACGATACTTGAAGCTAGAACCATTAAAGAAAGTATTCTTTCGTTCTTATACATACCGGGTGCTATGAATGACCAAACTTGACTCAACAAAAACGGTATAGATACAAGCAATGATACATAAAAGGTTAAGCGCAAAGGGGATAGAAAAGGTGAAGCTACTTCCGTTGCTATCATCGAAGAGTTTTTTGGTAAGAACGCCTGCAGTGGCTCTGCTACAAATTCATATATTGAATTAGAAAAATACACTAAGGCAAGAAAAGCTATAAGTACAAAAATTGCAGATTTTAATAATTTTGATCTGAGCTCCGATAAATGGTCAATAAAATCTTGTTGTTTCTTATTCTCACTCATTAACCACAACTACTCTTTGTCCTGATGATCATCAGTTTTATTTTTTTTCATGATCTCTTCATTGCGCAAATCTTGATAAATTTCATCTAGGCCAATATTTTTAGAAATATCCTCTTTTGTGGAGGCAACTGTTTTTTTAATCCAGTTTATAGATCTGCTTGCCAATTTTACAACCTCTGGAAGTCTCTCTGGTCCTACAACTACAAGTCCAACAACTACAACTAAAAATAATTCAAGAAGTCCTATGTCAAACATTTAAAGAAAGTTAAAAGATTATTTATTATTTGGATCTTCTTTGTCATCTTTGTCATCGATGGCCTTTTTAAAACCTTTGAGAGCATTACCAAGGTCAGAGCCTAAATTCTTTAATCTTTTAGTCCCACCAAAAACAAGAAGAACAATTACTAATATTATTAATATTTGCCATATGCTAATTCCACCAAAACCCATAATTATTTCTCCTTAACTAGTCTTTTCTTGAAGCTTTCTCATCTAAGCCTGACGTACCGAATCTCTTTTCTAATTCATTCAGTACTTTTCCTGCAGATATGCCCTCGTAAGACAGCAATACCATTGTATGAAACCACAGATCAGCTGTTTCATGAATCATTTCTTTCTCTTTTCCTTCATGATCCACTTTTGCAGCTTCAATTAATTCTTCAGACTCTTCTGAAACCTTGGATAATATTTTTTCAATACCTCCATCAAATAAAGATTTGGTATAAGAAGAATCAGCCGATGACCATTTTCTTTTTTCTAAGATTTCAGCAATTTCTATAATAATATTTTTTTTCATTTAGCAGTTAATTGAATAGATAAATAATAATAGACCCAATTATTATTATTGTAAGAAAATTTATACTTCTTTTTTCATTAGAAATTTTCTCCATCAATTCAGCATGCCTGGTTTCACTGGCCTTTTGATAGGTTTCTATTTTACCGATTTGTTCAATAGCGGTTTCTGCTACCTGAGGAAGTTTTCTAGCCTTTTCAAGCAGTTGAGTTGCATTTTCTTTAGCCCACTCTTGCATTTTTTGTGGGTTATATCGTTCAGAAACCCAGGTTTTTAAAAAAGGATTTGCAATTGACCAAAAGTCTAATCCTGGATAAAGTTGTTTACCAAGACCCTCAATATTGATTAAGGTTTTTTGCAGAAGCATTAGGGATGGTTGCATATTTAAGTTGTATCTTCTTGCTGAATCAAAAATGAACAAGAGAAGCTCTCCAAAGTTTATATTTTCTAAAGGCTGGTCAAAGATGGGCTCGCAAGCCGCTCTTATGGTTCTTTCTAGTTCGTTTTGTCTTGTTTCTGAATCTACCCATTTTGCCTCTATAAGAACTGCTGCAACTTCAGAAAAATTTTGGCTGATAACGGCTAATAACATCTTACCTATTTGAAATTGCTCCTCTTCGCTAAGAGAGCCTACAATTGCGTAATCAACAGCTACATAAGAAGGATCTTCAGGATTGGTTGCGTCAATAAAAATATTACCAGGATGCATGTCAGCGTGGAAGAAGTTGTCAATGAATACTTGTTTTAAGAATATCTCAACACCCCTTTCTGCAAGAAGTTTGAAATCCACTCCAAGATCTTTAAGAGTTTCAATTTTATCTACAGGAACTCCAGAAATTTTTTCCATAACAAGAACTTTTTCTGTTGAGATATCCCAGTGAACATCTGGAACATATAATAAATTATTATCTTCAAAATTTCTTTTGGTTTGCTTTATGTTCGATGCCTCTATGCGCATATTTAATTCAGCTTCTATTACAAACTCATACTCTTGTACCAATTTTAAAAGTTTTAATCTTCTTGCATCAAAAAAATATTTCTCTGCCGATGAAGCCAATCTTTTCATTAAAGAAATGTCTTTGGCTATTAGCTTTTCTATGTTCGGCCTGACTACTTTAATGGCAACTTCATTATCAGTACCTTTTATTTTCGCTGCATAGACTTGCGCAATGGATGCAGCAGCAAAAGGAGTTTTTTCAAATTCATCAAATATATTTTCAATTTTATCACCAAGTTCTTTTTCAATAATTTCTAAAGCTTCTTGGGAAGAGAAAGGAGGCAGACTATCTTGTAAAGATTGAAGCGATCGGGCTATATCTGAAGGGACTACATCAGGACGGGTTGAGATTAATTGTCCAAACTTTATAAATATTGGACCAGCCTCTTCTAGAGCTTTTTTTATTCTTTCGCCACGCGGTTTTTTGGATGAAAAAACCCTCCAAGGAGATAGGAATAAGATTACCGATAATACTTTTGATTCTGAATGCTCAGCCAATAAAGTATCAAGTCTTGCCTTTAAAAATATATGGATTAATTTAATGAGGTGCACAAGATCTTTTAACATGACAATCTATCCTTTTGTGCCTGAATGAATGGCCACAACACCATTGGTTAGGTTTTCATATTGACAGTCAATAAAGCCTTCATCTTCCATCAGTATTTTCAGTTCTTCTTGCGTAGGGTGCATTCTTATGGATTCAGCTAGATACCTGTAGCTTTCTTCAGTATTTGCAATTAATTCTCCTATTTTAGGAATAACTTCAAAAGAAAAAATATCATAAATTTCTCTAAAAATTTCATTTGTAGGCTTAGAAAATTCTAAAATTATTAATTTACCACCTTTCTTTAGAGACCCGAGTATGGAGCTTAATGCCTTACCTTTATCCGTAACATTCCTTAATCCAAATGCAATGGTTATTAAGTCAAAGGTCTCATCTTTAAATGGGATAAATTGGGCATCTATTTGCGCCAAGTTAATTCCTTCTATGCCTTCATTAATTAGTCTATCTCTGCCCTCTTCCAGCATATTCCAATTAATATCTGACAAAACAATAAGACCTTCTTGACCTACTTTATCTCGCATTAATTTAACCATATCGCCAGTTCCGCCAGCTAAATCTAGAACCTTGGAATCTTCTCTTAAGCCCGAAGATTCTATGGCAACCCTTTTCCATAACCTGTGTATACCAAAAGACATTAAATCATTCATTAGGTCGTAGTTAGGAGCAACGGTATCAAATACGTTTTCAACCATTTTAGATTTCTCATTAGAATCTACTTGGCGAAAACCAAAACTTGTTTCTTTTGTATTTTTATCTGACATTTTTAAAAAGGAATCATTTTACCCTATGATGGGCTTTCTTGATTTTGATTTTTAATTATTCTGAGAATTGATTTTTGAAAAACACTAAGTGTTTTATTAATTTTTTTGAATTGATTCTCATCCATTGAGCTAACAATATTTGTAATTGCAATAATTCCTAAGGTTTGATTTTTTTGAACTCTGTCTTGAAAGTTTTGAGAGCCTAGTTTAGAAAGATCATTTAAATGATCATCAAGGTTTTTTTGAGGAGCTCCCCCTTCCTGTTTATTTAAAATTAAAATCATTTCTTTAGTCCACTCTTGCTGAAGTAAATTCCATTCTTGGCTATTGTCTTGAATGTTCTCTATGGATTTCACAAGAAGGTCTCTTTGCTCTTTTCTAAGCTTTACTCCCAGTCTTTTAAACACAGAAATATAATTCTCCAATAATCTATCTTGATAAGCCTCTTCTTTCTCTCTCTCCGCCTCTCTTTTCTGTTGAAGCTCAAAGAAATGATTTTCTATTTCAATTATCTGTTTGGCATTAAGCGATGATGAAAATGTAATAAATTCACTATTAAAATAAGAACTTACTGATTGGAAAATGTCATAACTGTGATCATAAATTAAAGTTATATCTGATCGTGTACTTGCATTATCTAGTGCCTTAATATCATCTAAGATAGATTGTATCTCGATCAATTTATTCTCTGTAAGCCAGTATTTAAAATTTTCTGTTACAGATTCAATTTCTTGTTCTTGATTTTTAGAAAATGTAGCAAAGGATAGAAAGTAATCATTTAGATAGTTATCCAGATTATCGTAAGCCCAAGAACCAACTATAGAGCATGCACTTATAAGCGATATAAGGCACAAAGCACCGGTTACTTTTAGTTTAATTTGATCCAACATTAGGGGTTATTGTAGTTTGCAGTTAGAATTCTGTCCTCAAATGTCTCAAAATAAAAATTATCCAGCTTTAATATGGCTAGACCTTGAAATGACAGGCCTAGACCCTGATTCTGAAAGAATCATAGAAATAGCAACTGCTGTAACCAATGAGGATTTAACAGAAATAATTGAAGGCCCAAACTTGGTTATACAACAACCACAGGAGTTCATTGATAATATGGATGAATGGAACACAAATCAGCATAATAGCTCTGGCCTTGTGGATAGCCTTAAGGTTACCAATATGACTATTGAGCAGGCTGAACAAGAAACTTTAGCTTTTATTTCAAGACACACCCAAAAAGGACGTTCACCTCTTTGTGGAAATACAATCTCTCATGATAGAAGGTTTTTAGTCCGATACATGCCAGAGCTATCAAGCTTTTTCCATTATAGAAACGTAGACGTCAGTTCCATAAAAGAGTTAGTCAAGAGATGGCATCCACAACTCTTAGATGGATACAAAAAGCAAGGTGGTCATCGTGCGATGGCTGACGTAATTGAATCTATAAAAGAACTAAAATTCTATAAGGAAAATCTTTTTATTAAATAATTCTAGTCTTTGGTTGGTAAATTTCTATCAATTATTGGAGATCTTAAGGGCATAACGTTGCCTTCTTTGTTGGTCTTAATTTTAGCACTACCTTTTTTATCCACTTCATCTATACGCATTACTGCGCTTATGGGTATATAGCTTCGTTTAACGCCTTTGAATTCAGCTTTCAGTTTCTCTTCGCTTGGATCTACTACAATTTGTGAGCTTTGATCAAACATATAATCTTCAACTTCGATGAAGCCATACATCTCACTTTGATAGATTGCTTCAGCAAATATTTCATAAACTTCTCCGAGTTGAACAAATACTATTTTGTAGATTCCTTTTTTTGCCATTACAATGCCCGCCTTTTCAATAAGATACTAGTACAATAAGATTTACACTAACTCTGATATATGGGCAAAAAACTATTCATCAAGACCCAAGGCTGTCAAATGAACGAATACGATTCAGATCGTATGGGAGATCTCTTGAACATAAGCCATGGATTTGAAACCGTATCTTCTCCTGAAGAAGCAGATCTAATATTGCTGAATACTTGTTCTATTAGAGAAAAGGCGCAAGAGAAGGTTTTCCATCAACTGGGAAGATGGAAAAAACTTAAAGACAAGAATCCAGATTTAAAAATAGGAGTTGGAGGATGTGTTGCGAGTCAAGAAGGTAAGAAAATAACCGAACGAGCTCCATTCGTTGATATGGTATTTGGTCCTCAAACAATTCATCGTGTTCCAGGGCTTTATGAAACCTCTTCAAACAAGAATTCTTCAGTTGTAGACATCTCCTTCCCGAAGACGGAAAAATTTGATACCTTGCCAGAGCCTTCCAGCGAAGGTCCTTCTTCTTTCGTTTCCATCATGGAAGGTTGTAATAAATATTGCTCGTTCTGTGTTGTGCCTCATACTCGAGGCAATGAAATAAGTAGGCCTTTAGATGACATTCTGGAAGAAGTGAAAGGTTTGTCCTATAAATCCGTTAAAGAAATCCAGCTGCTAGGACAAAACGTAAACTCTTATAGAGATTCAAAAGACAAAACTAAAGGTCTTGGACTAGCCAATCTGATAAGAGAGGTCGCAGCTGTAAAAGGTATTGAAAGAATAAACTTCACTACTTCGCATCCGTTTGAGTTTGGTCAAGATCTGATTAATATTTATAAAGAAGTTCCTGAGTTAATTAGTTATGTCCATTTACCAGTTCAAAGCGGATCCAACACAATCTTAAAAGCTATGAGAAGAAGGCATACCAGGGAGGAGTATCTTGAAATAATAAGTTCATTAAAAGAAGCCAGGCCTGGTATAAGTATTTCTACTGATTTTATAATTGGTTTTCCGGGAGAAACAGAAAGAGATTTTCAAGATACTTTAGATCTTGTTGACTCAGTTGGATACGATGAATCATTTAGTTATATTTATAGCCCAAGACCAAATACAACAGCAAAGGATCTTGAGGATAATGTTTCAAGCGAAGAGAAGAAAGTCAGACTAGAAGAGCTTCAAATAAAGTTAGAGAATTCTGCCTTAGCTATAAGCAGAAGAATGGTAGGTCAAGTGAGCAGATGTTTGATCACAGGAGTTTCTAAAAAAGATCCTGGAGAATTTCAAGCTAGAACAGAAAATAACAAAGTCATCATCTTTGCTTGCAGCGATCAAAGCCTAATAGGAAGTTTTGTAAATGTAGAGGTGGTTGAAGCAAGAACAAAGTCATTGCGAGGGATTCTTCGAGCTGAATGTTAAAAGATATACGTTTCAAGTTAGAACCAAAGGATTTAGATAGAATATCTAGCCTTTGTGGTCCGACTAATTCTATTTTGAAGCAAATTGAAGATACTCTGGGAATAAAGATCATCAACAGAGGTTCTGATTTTAAAATTAAAGGAAACAGTTCAAATTTAGATATTGGTAAATCTGTGATAACAAATCTATATACTGAATTAGGAAAAAAAAGATCAATCTCACCAGGTGACGTACATTTATTTTTAAGAGAGGCTATGAATAAATCAGAAAGAAATAAAAATGGGAAAAACTCAGAGTCAAATAAGACTCCTATCAAAACTCCAAACCTAGTTGTCCTGCCTAATGGAGAACATCAACAGCATTATGTAAAAACAGTAAATCAGAAAGTTCTAACTTTTGGTATAGGCCCTGCAGGAACTGGAAAAACTTATCTTGCCGTTGCTTGCGCCGTACAGCAGTTGGTGAATGGAGAGGTTGAGAAAATTCTTTTGGTGAGGCCTGCAGTAGAGGCAGGAGAGAAGTTAGGTTTTTTACCTGGAGACCTCAGCCAGAAGATAGACCCTTACTTAAGACCTTTGTACGATGCTCTTTTCGAAATGCTGGGATATAAAGAGACCAACCAACTAATAGAAAGAAATATTATAGAAGTTGTTCCCCTTGCTTTTATGAGAGGCAGGACTCTGAATAATTCTTTTATCATCCTAGATGAAAGTCAGAATGCTACTGTTGAGCAAATGAAAATGTTTCTAACGCGTTTTGGTTTTGGCTCTAAGGTCGTAGTAACAGGAGATATTACACAAATAGACCTTCCTAAGACTATCCAATCTGGTTTGGTTCATTCTTTACAGGTCCTCAAAGGCTTAGATGATATTGGTTTTGTAGAGTTTGATTCTAAGGATGTAGTAAGACATGGTCTTGTACAAAAAATAGTAGAAGCTTACGAAAGTCATAAGTGATGGCAGATAATTCGTGATAAGAGTTGAATTGTCAGTTGATTCTGAATGCACTCCAGGTGTGGATTTTACCTTCTTAAAAGATCTCCATAAGATAATTCAAGAAGAACTTGACCCAAATATTGATCACAATTGGGTGGCTGCTCTTAAGTTTGTAACCTCTGAAGAAATTCAATCTCTAAATAAGGTCTATAGAAATATTGATAAGCCTACCAATGTGTTGTCTTTTGGTGATGATTTATCTAAAAGCACTAAAGACTCTTTTTTAGGAGATTTAGCAATATGTTTAGATGTAGTAAAAAGAGAAGCTTTGGAGCAAAAGAAACAAATTAATGATCATTTATCACATTTGTATATTCATGGAGTGCTCCATTTATTAGGCTATGATCATGCAAATGAAAACTCTGCTTTAGTCATGGAAGCTTTAGAAAAGAAGATTTTATCTAAAATAGAAGTTGCTGATCCCTATTAAATAGCCTTATCATAATATAGTGTTTATCATTTGAGACGTTAATGAACGAAGAACCACCAAGTATTGTTGCTGAGCCAGATAGGCTTGGCATTAGAGAAAATATCAGAAATAGGGTTAAAAAGATTTATCAAAATTTTTCCTATAAACCTAAAAACAAGCAAGAGCTTGCAGGCTCTATAAGAGATTCAAGCATGAGAGGTGTTCTTGAAAAAGGCACTCTTAACATGATTGAAGGCGCGCTTAGGGTCTCCACTGATCAAGTAAGAGACATAATGATACCTAGGCCTCAAATGGTCTTTGTTGACTCTGAAGAGTCTCCTTCAGACTTCTTGGCAAGAGTAATTAAATCAAGTCATTCAAGATTTCCTGTAATAAATGTAGACACAGATGAAATAGAAGGAATTTTATTAGCAAAAGACTTGCTGCCTTATCTGTCTTCTGAGAATTTAGATGATTTCGAG
>TARA_B110000438_G_scaffold302960_1_pt1 | contig 10395 bp, 9 predicted proteins | sample TARA_B110000438 | Tara Oceans TARA_B110000438 (sample SAMEA4398413) | marine metagenome | biome: Polar Biome; feature: [MES] marine water layer (ENVO:01000295) within the mesopelagic zone...; material: water (ENVO:00002006), including particulate matter (ENVO:01000060) such as......
CTAATGCTGCATCTTTATACTGTAGACTTCCTTCTCCAACACCATAGATACCAGAATCAGTATAAATTTTTACAAAAAGCCAATTATTTATTTCTGACGCACCAGCTATGGCTGGTGCCGACATTTTAAAAATTTTTATATCAGTAATTTTCAATAGCGCCTCAATTTAGCAGATGTTTTTTTGAGTATATAATAAATGGCTTATAAAAAGTCAATAAAAATTCCTAATTATTTTCTAAGTAAGTTGAATATCTTTTTCAGTTTTTTCAGACCAAGAACCTCTAAGATGATTCTAGGTGGGGTAATTAATGTTTTATAGAGTATTTTAGAAATCTCATTAAACCACAAAATGTCTTTAAAAAATGTTAAGACAGTTTTTAAGACACTTTATGTTTGGGAGGTAGTAGGAGAAAATAATGAAGGATTACTCTCTCCTAAGTATATAAATCAGTTCTGCATAGAAACTAATTGAGATTTCTTGATTATACTTTGGTTCCTTAATTCCAATACAAATTTTTGTTCCTCAGTATTTTCTTTTGTAAGAACTCTATGAACTGTTCTTGTAGAAATTTTAAGTATTTCTGCAATTTTTTTATTACTCAAATTAGTTTTTTTCATACTATATATTAGAGTGTTTCTATTAGTTTTAGATTTAGAATTATCTAATATAGGATCATCATATTTACAAAGAGGCAAGGTGCAATTTAAACAGCTATTAGAATATTCACACCCGTCATCATAAATAAGTTCTTTATTTGAAAAAACATTATCTTCAGTCATTGTCATATTTTTTCTCCTTATATGTGACTACAATTCTCAGAAATATAAAAATATTGCTGAGAATATTTATTCTTAATAATATTTAGCTTAACTAAAGCATCAGTTTTTTTAGCTTTTTGTTCTTCTATGCCTATATTTTCAAGTAATAAGAAATTTGATTTACTATTTACTTGATTAGAAAATAAATATTTAGAATTATCGTAAGAAACCTCGTTGTGGTTTTTAGAAAAAAGAAAGTTAAAATTCTTAAATTCATTTATTTTATTTATCATTTTTAAAACACCAGGATAAAGACATTCAATTATGGAAGAACTAAACACAGCTGAAACAGCTCCTTCTTGTTTCCCTTTAACAAGAGTCCAAATACGTAAATCATTCATTACATCATGCCAGCAATAAAAACATTCTATGCCTATTTCATATTCACATTTATTTTTATTTATTATATTTGAAGCTATAGACCTTATTAAATTATTATCTTTTAAATTAGATTTCTTTGTTTTATCAAAAACTGTCTCTGAAAATTTTGTAATCATAAATACTCCTTAATTAGAACATATGTTCATATTAGAACACTTGTTCTAATTAAGTCAAGCATATTAATTACGGGATTTGAAAATTTTAATATCTTTGTTTAATTTCTCTTTTATACAAATATTAAATTAGTACTTTTATTTATCATCGAGTAGGTGGGGCAGGTATAAACTTTCTTAATTCCTCAATAGATATTCCGAGTATTTCAGAGGCCTTTTCTAAATTAGGCGGACGTCCTAATGCAGAAATGAGTTCTTGAAGAGTTATTCCTAATTCTGATGCAGCTTCACTTAACACCTGCCCTCCTGGAGGCATACCTTGCTGTACGCCTTGTTCAAAATTAGATTCCTCTGGAATCCCATGGTAGCAAAGTAAAAAATAAGGGAATCCTATATCTCCCTCGCCATTTCTTATAGAGCTAACGTAGTGATAAATCCCATCAGGAACTTCTGGAGTGGGACTTGAAAGTCCATTACATTGATCAGTATCTCCTAAGCCTTCAACATATTCCCAATCATCTATTCCATCGTATCCATTTGCATCTTTTTTTAATCTATAACTGGAGGTTATTTCAATAACATTTTTATAAGAATCCCAACCATAGGGGCCATAAATAGGAAATCCGTCAAAAGCAAATCCTATAACAGGAGAATGTTCATTTGGATCTAGACTAGTTCTATAATCCCAATCTTCCCAATCTAGAGCTGTATCTTCTGGGTGCCAATGCAAACAATTAGCATCAAAGTGATAATGGAAATAAGCACCAGCAGAATGGCCTCCACAAATACCAAGCTCTATCGGCTGTCTATCTTCTTCAAAATAATCAAAATGTAATGCTACAGCATCTCCCCCAGGACCTTCCTCGGGGCCATAAATCGGTACTCCCGTCACAGTTATAGCAATAGGGCCTCTATCAGGCGCCATTGTGATTTCTTCTGAAAATTTTGGATATGTAGGAATAATCCATCGGTAATCATTTTCTTCTGCACAACAACCTAGCTTCGATTGAAAATCATGATTAGGAATTCCAGAGCTAGTTACAATTACAGAATCATCAGTCATTTCTATTTCTACAAAGCATTTCCAAGTTTCCTCAGAAGATGTTGATAAATCATCAAATCTCTCACCTTCATCATCTGTACACAACCAAGCATTTGTATACAAAGCATTCGTAGTATTATTTTGTATTTCTTGCTGGACAAATTCAGGTAAAGAGGTATTACTTAAATCTTTTTTTAGCAATGATAATCCATCAATTAACGTTGAAGCATCAAGAGAAACTGAAATGTCAAAATCTAATTCCAAGGTTATGTTGTCTTCAACACTAATAATGAAAAATAGGCTTGGAATGTTCATGTCAAAATCACTAAAAGGAAAAGACATGCTTGCTTTTCCTTTTAGTGATCCCAATTCTGTTTTTGCTTCAACATCCCATATTTTAGATTTCGTAACTCCATGTATAGTAAGGTCACCTACCATTTGAAATTTAATTTCATTTTGAGTCAAACTAGTTAAATCTGAAATGTTTAGATTTTTCAAATCTTTTACTAAAAAGTAAGCATCAGGAAATTTATCTGTTTCAAGTGAATTCCCTCTTAGATAATCATCTCGTCTTGATTCATCACTTTTTATTGATGATAAATTAATACGAATTAATGAATCTGAAGTGGGTTTACCTTTCTTATCAATATAAATGCTTCCTGATATTTCTTGAGTGTACCCAACTGCATCAATAGGATAAGATAGTCTTGCAAGTTGCTCTGTAACTCTATAATTTGCACGAATATAATTATCAGAATCAGAATTAAAATCTATTTGGATTAAGTTTTTTTCAACCTTTGGCGTAGCAGACTCTTTTTTTTCATTATTTTTAGGCATAGATTTATTTTTAGCTTCAGTCGTAGGTGAAGGAGAGATTTCTGTTACTGGTAATTTTGATGAATTAGTTACAGAAGTATTCACTGGAATTTCAGGTTTATTTTCTTCTTCATTAAGTGGAATTTCTTCAGAATTTCCACAAGAAATAGTAAAAAGTATAGTGAATAACAGTAATAAAAGCGTTATTTTGATTTGAAAAATTCTTATCATTTAATTCCTTAAAATATTCAATAGTTATATTGATAAGATTAATTATATATGTTTACTAAGAAGATTTTGTGAATAAATAATAATATTTATTTTGAAATAAAAAATGTACTATATTTCAGACTATTAATATGTTGTTTTTTTTATCAATACTAGTAACTTAAGGCTGTTGTAAAATAAAATCAAGGTATGAAAAATAATAATAAAATTAAAAATATAAACTTTATTACAGATCAAAATTTATGGGGGTTTTCAGAATGGGAACTTTTAGAAGAAAAAGTTAGTTCTAAAATAATAAATTCTAACTATGAGAATAAAGCATTTTATATTGGAAAAAAAATGGGTAAAAAAGTTCTAAAAAATTATAGTAATAGTTTTTTTACAGTTACAAGATTTTTACCTAAAGAAAAAAGAGATTTAGTTGAAATAATTTATGCATCAGTTAGATATCCCGATGAAATTGTTGATACATTTGATTTAAATTCCAAAGATAAAAATATTTTATTAGATAATTGGAAAGATAAATTTATAGAATCAAAAAAATACTCTTCAATAATAGAATCAGTTAAAGCTGGTATACCTTCAATAATTTCTTGCTACAGAAAAGCTGCATCGAATACAAACATACCTGATGAATATTATCTTTCTTTTATTGAAGCAATGAGAAAAGATATTGATATTTCAGAGTATCAAAATATTGATGAATTAATTAAAGATTATGTATATGGATCTGCAATTGTAGTGGGTTACTTTTTAGCATATATTTATGGCCCAAATAAAAATCATACTGTTAATGATTTATTAGCTCCATCAAAAAATTTAGGAATTGCACTTCAACTGACTAACTTTGCAAGAGATGTTTATGAAGATTACCATAGAGGAAGGTTTTATTCTCCAAGTAATTTATTGAAAAAACCAAAAAATAATACAGAACTAGAAGATTATGTTTTCAAATCTAGAAAAATTTTAGCTTCTGAAGCCGAACATTGGTACACTAAAGCTGAAAAGGGAATGGATTATTTTGCAGAAGACAGTCAAATAGCCATAAAAACTTGCTTAGAGTTATTTAGAAAACTTAACACAAAAATACTTACTCAAGAAATGCCTTTAGATTATAGATATAGTTTATCTATGAAAGAAAAATTGTCTTTCTTACCTATTAAAAAAATCTGGAAACTTTCACTTTTATATTTTTAATACACATGAAAAAAAAACCTAAAGTAATAATTATTGGTGGAGGTATAGGTGGATTATCTTTGGCTCCTTTATTATCAAAAAATAACTACGATGTAGAAATATTTGAAAGTGAAGAAACTTTAGGTGGTAGGGCAAATATTATAAAGCAAGATGGATTTACTTTTGATACTGGCCCTTCTTTACTAAACTATCCATGGGTATACGAAGATTATTTTTCTAAACTTGGTAAAAATTTTTATGATTATGTAGAACTTGTAAAAGTTGATCCTGCTGTAAATTTCTTATGGAAAGATAAAACTAACTTTCAGTTAAGTTCAGATTTAAATACCTTATCGAATGAAGTATCAAAGTTTTCAGAAAAAGATAGATATGGATTAATTGAATTTTTTAAACATAGTCAAAAAAAATATGATCTTGCCTTTAAGCATTTGGTCACAAAAAACTCAAGTAATATATTTTCATGGTTAAAAAATACAGGTATAAAAAATTTATTTAATTTAGGATTACTCAATAATATGCACTCTGAAATTAGAAAATATTTTGAAGAAGAAAAAATCATTGATGCATTCAGTTCTTATAGTATGTATTTAGGAGATTCACCATATAAACTTCCTGGTTTTTTTAGTATTTTACCATTCGGAGAACTCCAATATGGTTTATGGATGCCAAAAGGGGGAATGTACGGATTAGTAGAAGGATTAATAAAATTGAATAAAGAAAATAATGTAAAAATTAATACTAATAGCAAAATAAAAAAAATAATAAAACAAAAAAATAAAGTAATTGGAGTTTTATTAGAGAATAAAAAAGAGGTTTTTTCTGACTTGATAGTTTCTAATGTAGATTCTCATTCAACGTATAAATATCTATTGGATGATAAAGCTAAATCTAAAAAATATAAAATGACTCCTGCTGTTTATACTTTTTACTGGGCTATAAATAAAGAAATAAAATCAATGACTCACCATACAATTTTTTTACCAGAAAATTTCAAAAAAACATTTCATGAGCTTTTTAAAGAAAATAAGATACCAGAAGACCTGCCTTTTTATATCTCTGTCCCTTCTCAAACTGATAAAAGTTTAGCTCCAAAAGGTAAATCTTGCGTATTTGTACTTGTTCCATGTCCAGTAATTTCTAAATCAACAAGTGAATATAATGAAAAAACTCTAAAGCAAATTAAAAATAAGATCTTTAAAAGAATGAAAATTCAAAATATTGATCTTTCTGAAAATGATATTATTTTTGAAAAAATTTGGAGTCCAGATGATTGGAGAAATAAATTTAGTTTATATGATGGTTCAGCTTTTGGCCCTTCTCATAATTTTTTTCAAATTGGTCCTTTTAGAGAATCAAACAAATCAAAGAAATTTAAAAATTTATTTTTTGTAGGAGCTTCTACAACTCCAGGCACAGGTGTTCCAATGTGTGTGTTGAGCTCTCAAATGACTTTAGAAAAAATACTCTCAGGTAGCACTTATGTTTAATGTTTTTATAATAATTATTAATTTTTTTATCTTTTATTCGATTATTATTTGTTTAGTAAATTTATTTTGGAGGAAAAAACATAAATATATAAAAAATAATGACTCTTTATCAATTCTTATACCAGCTAGGAATGAAGAAGAAAATCTTTCAAAATGTTTAAATTCAATAATAAAAAGTGGAACACTGTATAAGGAAATATTAATATATGATGATCATTCAACAGATAATACTGAAGAAGAAATTTTAAAATTTACAAAGATTGATAAGAGAATAAAAAAAGCCAAAACAAAAAAGTTAGAAAAAGGATGGATTGGAAAATCTTTTGCTTGTTATCAATTGGGAATTCAATCAAATTCTGATTGGATTGTTTATATAGATGCAGATACTGAAATAAATGGAAGAATTGAAAATTTAATATCTATAGCAAAAAAAAATAAAGTAACAATGCTCTCAGCTTGGCCAAAAATTAAAATGGATTCTCAAGTAGAAAAAATATTTATGCCTCTTTTAAATTTCGTAGTTTTCACTCTTTGTCCAGTTGTATTTTCTAAAGATTTAAAATCAGAAAATTTAGGAATTGCTCATGGAGCTTGTATTTTATTTAATAAAAAATCATATATTGATAACGGCGGACATCAGCTTGTAAAAAATGATTTATTTGAAGATACAAGACTGGCTAGAATATGGAGAAATAAAAAAGAAAATACTTATTGTATAAATGGATCCAATATAATTTCAGTAAAAATGTACAACTCATTTTTTTCAATATGGAATGGATTTAAAAAAAATTATTATCCAAGTTTTACTAACGATTTTTCTTTTATAATTTTTCAATTAGTTTTTTTTATAAGTTATGTGTTTTTACCATTTTTTTTAATTTTCCTTATAATTTTTGATTCTATAGACACTATAAAAGTTTTTCTACTAATATTAAGTTTTTTACCTAAAATAATAATAAATATTAAATTTCGATATAATTTAATTTCTATTATTTTTCATCCGATAATTGTTTTAATAATGTTATTTCTAGGATTTAGTTCTTGGTGGAATTTTAGATTTGGCAAAGGATTAATTTGGAAAGATAGAATTTATGAAAAATAAAAAAAAGATTATCATAATAGGAGGTGGTTTAGGAGGAATATCTACAGCAATTAGATTAGCAAGAAATAATTTCGATATAACAATTATTGAAAAAAACTCTAATTTAGGCGGCAAAATGAATGTTTTAGAAAAAGATGGTTTTAAATTTGATACAGGACCTTCTTTAATCACTTTGCCAAAAGTTTTTGAAGAACTATACGAAAGCGTAGAAGAAGACTTGCATGATCATATTGAATTGATAAAAGTAAACCCTTTATTTAAGTATATGTTTGATCCAGGAGAAGAGTTACTATATTCTTCAAATTTGAGTGATTTAGAAAAACTTTTTAATGATAATGAAGAATTAGGAAATGAGAAATTTTATAATTTTATTACTAAATCTTCAAAGTTATTTCGTCTTTCAGAAAAAACTTTTTTTAAAAAAGAATTATTAAGTACTCCAAACTTTACTGACCTAATCCTTTTTTTTAAATCTCCATTTAAATTATTTTTCCAAAACTATGAAAAGCTAATTGAAAAAACTTTTAAAAACGAAAAAATAAGGAAAATTTTTAATCGGTACCCTACATACGTTGGGTCTTCTCCTTATAAATCAAGTTCTATTCTTTCAATAATACCTTTTATGGAATTGTCATTTGGTGCTTGGTATATAAAAGGCGGATTATACAAACTCATTGAGTCTTTAGAGAATCTTATGATATCTAACAATATAGAAATTAAAAAAAACAAGAAAGTCGCTTCTATAGACCAAGAAAATGGAATAATAAAATCAATCACACTAAGTGATGGTGAAAAAATCCTCACAGATATCATAGTTAGTAATGTAGATCCTCTTATTACTAAAAGTATGCTGGATAAAAAATATGAAGTTTCTAATGAAAATTTATCTATGTCTGGATTAGTTTTTTTAGTGGGAATAAATAAAAAAATTCCTGAGCTTCTACATCATAATGTCATTTTTTCAGATAATTATAAAAAAGAATTTGAAGAAATATTTGACTATGGTCAATTTCCATCTGATCCTACAGTATATATAAATTGTCCTACTAAAACTGACTTTTCTCTAGCACCTAATAACTCTGAAAGTATTTTTTTAATGTGTAACAGTCCTGCAACAAAAGAGATTTGGGATGAAAACTCAATAAAAGAATCATTAGAAAAAGTAAGGATGAGCTTAGCAAAACATAAATTAGAAAAGATTATTGACGAAGCAAAATTTATTGAATCAATTACTCCTAATGATATAGAAAAAAAATTTGCTGCTCCTTTTGGGTCAATTTATGGTAAAGTTTCTCATGGAATAAAAGGGACAGTTTTTAGACACCCTAACAAGGATAAAAATATCAAAGGTCTATATTATGTTGGAGGAGGAGTACATCCTGGGGGAGGAACTCCTACCGTTATAATGTCAGGAAATATAGTGAGTAAAAAAATATTAGAAGATTATGAAAAATAATTATAAATTAATAGCGAAACTTTCAATGATTTTATTTTTTATAATCTTATTTTTTGGAGGAATATTTTCAGAATTAGGGCTAGTTTCTAATCCTCCAAATTGGGCTCCAAATTTATTTATGTTATTTGGAAGTTTAATAATTCTCATATATTCAAAAAAGAAATTAATATATACACTTTTACTTATTGGAATTATAGGCTTCAGTTATGAAGTACTTGGTGTAAAATATGGTTTTCTATTTGGAGGGTATGAGTATTCAAATGTATTTAATATTCAACTTTTATCAGTACCTTTAGTTATGATTTCAGCTTGGATAATTGTTGTTACTTTCACTTTAAGTATTACTCAAAATTTTCATAAAAAATATGCACCTATTTTAGGAGCAATAATCATGGTAATCATAGATTTAGTTATAGATCCAATTGCTGTACATGTTCTAAAAATTTGGGAGTGGGAAGGTTCTGGTTTTTATTATGATATTCCTTTACATAATTTTTTAGGATGGTTTTTCTTATCAATCCCTGTAATTTATATTATGAATTTTATTGAATACAGAATACATAATATAAGTCGTATATTTTCAATATTAGTTATAGCTTTTTTTTCAATCATTGGTCTAATCAATGATATATATTTAGCCAGTTTAATAGGTTTAATAATAATTTCAATAAATATATTTCTTCTAAAGAAAACAAAGAAAGCAGGTGATGTATGAAAAAAAACGAAATCAAGGTACTTATTTTTGATGTTTTCGGTACAGTTGTTGACTGGAGATCAAGCATTATAAATGGTCTAAAAGAACTATTACCGGTTAAATTGAAAATCCATGAACTTGAATCTTTCGCTATAGAATGGCGAAAGGGATATACTGACTTTATTTTAGATTTTAACAAAGGGTTAAATGATTGGATGAAAGTAGATGATATACACCTAAAAAAACTTACTGAAATTTTAGAATCAAAAAATATTTTAAATTTATTAGATAAAAATCAAATTTCTGAAATCAATTTACTATGGCATAAATTAAATCCTTGGGAGGATACTGTTCAAGGTTTGAATCTATTAAAAAAAAATTATTCTATAGGTACATTATCCAATGGTAATTTTTCATTATTACTCAATATGAGTAAACATTCAAATCTAAACTGGGATTTTATTTTTTCAGGGGATATTTTTTTGGCTTATAAACCTAATAAATATGTTTATAAGCATGCTTGTAAACTACTAGATCTTAATCCAAATGAAGTAGCTTTAGTAGCAGCTCATGAAAATGATTTAATAGCAGCCAGTGAAGTAGGGCTTCAAACTGCTTATGTAGATAGACCTTTTGAATATTCAAATAAAACCACTACAAGAGATATTAAAAAATTTGATTTCAATGCAAAAAACTTCATTGATTTATACGAAAAACTCTAATTGTCAACTAATTAAGTTTACAATTATAAAACTATTTGATAATTTAGTTCTTGGTAGTTTGAGAAGTTAAATTAATAAGACAAAAAATAAATAGTTTTATAGATTATTTTCACAGACGTTAAAATTTAAATCGGTTCATGTAGTTTTTAGTCAATTATTAAAAAATGAAAGGAAAAAAATTGAAGAAAATTATTTTATCAATCTCATCTATACTTATAATTAGTATTATGAGTTGTTCAAGTACTACAGAAGGTGAAACAGTAGTTCAGGATAGCGGGATAGAAATCATAAAAAGTAATGTAAGTGTTTCTATGAAAGAATGGGATGTAAAAGTTGAT
>TARA_B110000438_G_scaffold160633_1_pt1 | contig 10393 bp, 11 predicted proteins | sample TARA_B110000438 | Tara Oceans TARA_B110000438 (sample SAMEA4398413) | marine metagenome | biome: Polar Biome; feature: [MES] marine water layer (ENVO:01000295) within the mesopelagic zone...; material: water (ENVO:00002006), including particulate matter (ENVO:01000060) such...
GAATAAACTTTTCATTTTCTATTATTGTATGATCATTATCTATAATATTAAAACTTAATTTTGCTACAGTACCTCCAGAAGATATCATACTAGTATCCACAAGATAGTAAAAAGTTTTTTTTACAACCTCCAAATCTTCTTTTCTTAAATAGATAGGTATACTACTTTGTGTATTATTAGTCCAATCTCTCAAATCGTCAAATCCTCCTGCAGCATCTTGATGTGCATGAGTTAATAAAACTCCATCGATTTTTTTTATATCATACTTTGGGAACCATTTAATTGCAGATTGATAAAAAAACTTTCCAGCATCTATAAGAATATTTTTACTATAATTTTCTCCGTAAACTTTGATTATCACACTGGTATTAAGTCTTCTGTTTTTTGAATTTTTATTCATAGAATCATTACAAACTTTACAATTTTTATCATTTGTTAAACAGCTAACTCTTGGAACACCTTCAGATGTACCAGTTCCTAAAAATATCAATTCTTTTTTTAAATCAGTCATTAAATATTCCTTTAATAGGATTAGCTCCAAATCCTAGATATTCATTTATTTCTAAAGTACCATTTTCTAAATTTTTAATAGTTTTATTTTCCCATTTTTCCATACTTATTTTTTCGTCTTTTGGATTATGAATTTCTGCTAAATTATTTATCAATCCTGATTGAATTATTGGTAATCCCCAAGGCTCTCCTCCTCGATGTAATATTATAGGATATTCATTATTAGATATTGCAATTATTTTTAATAATGAACTAATTCCTCCACACCATGTTATATCGGGTTGCCAAAAATTATAAGTTTTATTTTTTTTCATAATAATAAAATTATTATGATTTAAATCATGTTCTCCTCCGGCTAAAAATACTCCATTTAAGTCATCTAAAATCGAATCAGTATTTAAAAGTGTTTCAGGTGAGGAAATATCTTCAATCCAGTAAATATTCAAGTCTGATAAGAAATTAGACATTTTTTTTGTATATTCAATATCCCATGACATATAGCAGTCTATCATTATTTTTTTTACATTATTATAGTTTTTTTTAATACGATAAATAGTTTCGTATAATTCTTTTTTTTCATTTTCAAAATCTCCATTAGAATTAACTGAGAGCTTATAGTTTTCTAATCCTATTTGATTATAAACTCCAACATTATTACCTGTAGCGTATGTATCTATGAATTTATTATGAAGAGTTTTATTTTCCTCTAGTAAAACTTTGATTGGTATCTCATAATATTTACTAAATGCATCCCATAAAGCTAAGTCAAGGGATGATATAGCCATTGAAGCAATTCCACCTCTACCGTACGGGATACTTGCTTTATATAAATGGTCATATATAGATTTTATATCATTTATATTTTCAATTTCCTTACCTATAATAAGCTCAGATAAATGGCCTTCAATTATTTCAATAGAAGATTTTCCTCCTCCACCAGTTCCGAACCCAAAAATTTTATTATTATCTGTATGAACTTTAGTAATTATTTGCCATAAATTTGGACGCCAATCTTTTAAAGAATCTTGATATCTTGGATATACTGCTTCAATTTTAGTTATTTTCATGGGTAAAAGTTTGTATTTTACATATAAAATGATTACTTACGGGGTGTGGCGCAGCGGTAGCGCACTCGCTTTGGGAGCGAGGGGTCACAGGTTCAAATCCTGTCACCCCGACCATCATATTTGTTATTTATCTTGTTTATCTATTAAACTATAGCAATATATTTTTTTTTATAAATAACACTTGGAGAAAAAATGAACTGGCTTGTAGGAACATATTCTAAAAGAAACAGCGAAGGTATATATCTAATAGATTTAGATGAAAGTTCAGGTGAAATGCACCAAATTGCGTCTTTTAATAGTAGCAGTCCTAAAAATCCTTCATTTTTAATTACAGGAGAAAATAATAAAGTTTTTTCAGTTGGAGAATCTACTAAAGAACAACCAGGAGTGGTATGTTCTTATAATTTTACTAGTCAAAGCTTAAATAAAATTGATGAAATTGAAACTAAAGGCTCAGGGCCTTGCCATCTTTCTATAAATAAGAAAAATAATTTTTTAGTTGTAGTTAATTACAATTCTGGAGATTTTTCAACATATAAAGTTACATCAAATTCAAAATTTGAATTTATTGAAAAAATTTCTCATAAGGGTTTCAGCATTAATCCTAATAGACAAAAAGAAGCTCACGCTCACTCAATAAATTTTTTAGACAATGAAACTTTTTATGTCTGCGATTTAGGAGTTGATAAAATTTTTAAATATCAAATTGATCCAATTTCATTAAAAATCATCAACTCTTCTTTTATTAAAACTTCACCAGGATCAGGTCCAAGGCATTTTATAATTAACTCTGATAAAAGGAGAGCTTATTCAATCAATGAGCTTGATTCAACAATTAGTTTTTATGAAATAAATTCAAATAAAGACCTTAATTGTTTACAAATAATTTCAACAATACCAGAAAATTATAATCTTGAAACAACAACTGCAGACTTACATTTTTCTAAAGATTTGGAATATATTTATGGATCTAATAGGGGACATGATTCTATTGCAAAATTTTCCATACAGAGCGATGGAAGATTAATTTTTAAAAAGATTTTTTCAACCCTTGGAAAAACACCTAGAAATTTTTCAATTTCTATATCAGGAAATATTTGTTTAGTTGCAAATGAAAATACAGATGATATTTATAGTTTTAAAATTGATAATAAGGGAGATTTTATTCCTACTGGTTACAAGTTATCTATTCCTTCTCCTGTATGCTTATCCGAGATTCTCAAATGATGGCTTAAGTATTTTCTTTGTAGTTTCTAAAGTGAGTATTACAAGAGCTCCCAATATTGAAAAAAATGCAGAAATCCATATAGCATATTCATAACCTCCAGTTACATCAAATACTAAACCAGGTATAAATCCTCCTAGTGCCATTCCAAAACTTGCAGCTAAGATTTGCCATCCATAAGTTGTATCCATTGGGAAAAAACCATAATATTTTCTATTCATAATAGGGAATAAAGTCCCTTCACCTCCATATGGTATTGCCCAAAGTATTCCTACTAAGTAAAACATCCATTTGTCTTCAGTGAATACCCAAGGAATAACAAATAAGCCTTGTCCTAAAAAAGAAAAGAACATAATAATTTTAGGATTAATACTATCTCCCAAAATTGGAGTCAAAAATCTAGTTGATATAGATACAACCATTATAATAGTCAAGCACATCACTGAATCTGTGTAACTTATCCCTTTACTAATCATTAAGGGAACTAGACCTATTAAAATAACTGCATGACCTACGCAACCTAAGAAATGAACATTCATTAAACTCCAAAATGCATTTGTACCATAAACAATTTTTTGTAAATTTAGTGAATATTTATTTTGATCTTCTTCATAGTTTTTATTTAAATAGTCTTTTTTATTAGCACCATAGGGGAGTAAATTCATTTCTTGTGGAGTATTTTTGAAAAATTGAAGTGCTATGACCATAATAATAGTTCCAACTATACCACTTATAATAAATGTTTGTTGCCAGCCAATAGAATCAAGCATTATTCCCATTAATTGAATAACAATAGCAGGTCCCAAGCTCCACATCCCTATTATAATACCTGTAGCTAGTCCAAGTCTTTTTTTAAACCAAATTGCTACAGCCGGTATAACAGGAACTAGAAACATAGATTGTGCAAAACCAAAAATCACTCCATAAGACATATAAAATTCAAAAATTGTTGTTGTTAGAGCTGTCCATAACATACCAATTAAAAAAAGTACTAAGCCAATATACATTGTTTTCCTAGCACCTATTTTCATCGAGCAATATCCAGCCATAGGTGATGAAATTGCTGTTACTATTGACATAATTGCATAAGCTATTCCAATAGATTTAGGATCCCATGAAAATTCTTCAACAAGCGGATCAATTATAATTCCAAATGCCATTCTTATTGCTGAGCCTATCATTTGAGCAATGGCTCCTACGGTTACAATGACCCAACCATAATGTTTAAAATCAATATCTGATATATTTTGTCTAATTTTTAGTGTAATGGACATATAAATATACTACTTTCTTGAAACCATGACGTTTTATATCTAGAATTTTCATCTATTTTATTTTGTGAATCCCAAGCAAAAAAGTAAACTAAAATAATAAAAGAAGATACTATTGTAAAAAACAAAAGAGAAATCCCTTTAATTGGGATTGTGCTTATTATCATAAGATCTTCTTACTTATATTGGTAAACCTATTATAATTATTATCAAATCTATTATCTTATTAATTTAAAAAACTTGTACTAAAAATACTATGCAAAAAAAACTTATAATTATTATTATTCAAGAAAATTAAATAATAATTAGAATATGCTTTATTTTAGCTCATGCCCAAAATGTAAAAAAGGAACTATTGAATACACTGAAGATAAACAAGGAAAATATATTCATTGCTTAATGTGCGGTTTCAATAAAAATTCTTTTACTAAAGATACATTTCAAATAAAAACAAAAATTTCATAAGAACTTTATAATATATATCAATATATTCAGATATATTATTTTTAATATAAGTAAATTTAATTTTGAATATTGATCAAAATAAAATAAAAGTTCTAATAGTTGAAGATGATAAAAGTATTAGAGAAGCACTTAGATACAATTTAATTTCTGAAAACTACAGTGTTAAATATGAACAAGATGGTATCTCTGCTATAAATACTATTTTGTCTGAAGAGTTTGATATTATTCTTTTAGATATAATGTTACCTGGACTTGACGGACTAGAAGTCTGCAAAAGAATTCGTTACGAAAAAGTAAATACTCCAGTAATAATTTTAACGGCAAAAGAAACTGAAATAGATAAAGTATTAGGTTTAGAATTAGGAGCTGATGATTATGTATCTAAGCCTTTTAGCATGCCTGAATTACTTGCAAGAATAAAGGCAAATCTTAGAAGAAATAAATTAGTTATAGATGAAAATAAAATAATATCTAAAAAACAATTTACGCACTTAGGTATAAATATAGATTTAGATAAAAGACAAGTAAAAATAAATAATAAAGAATTTTATTTTAGAAATAAAGAATTTGATCTCATTTATCTTCTAATGTCTAATCCAGGTAAAGTTTTTACTAGAGATAAATTAGTACAAGATATTTGGGGATTTGAATATCTTGGAAATACAAGAACTGTTGATGTTCATATAAGGTGGATTAGAGAAAAAATTGAACATAATACGAAAATCCCTAACAAAATAATTACAGTTAGAGGAGTTGGTTATAAATCCAATGTGGAATAACTTTTTTTATAAAATTAAATATCAAATCTTAGGAACTCCTTTTTCAATAGTGGTGTTTTTATTTAATTTTTTTGTGATTTTAATTTTTTTAATATTATTATTATTAAAATCTGATCTTCTGTTACTTATAAGTTATGTGTTTTTTATTCTTATAAGTATAACCTTAAGCTCAGTTTATTTATTTAAATTTAAAATAAATAATTATAATTTAGAAATATTTAACAACAATAATAATTTTAAGTTTCTTGAGTTTGAAAAAATTACAGCTTCAATTAATGAAAGAATAAATTATTTAAAAAATGAAATTAACAGTTCAAAAAAATTATTAAACTTATATCAAACTTCAAAAAACCATTTTAATGATGGAGTGATCTTTTTAGATTATGACATGAATGTTATAGATAATAACCAACAAGCTATTAAGTTATTTGAATTAGAAATTAATAACCAAAAAGAATTAAAAAAACTTACTGATTTTTCAAATAACTTAGATTTATTTAATTTTTATAACAGTTCAAAAAAAACAAGATATTTAGAAACTGATATTACTCTTTCATTTCCTCAAAGATATTACAATTTAAAATCTATAAACATTAACGAATTTATAATAATAATTTTAAAAGATATGACCGAACATATAAATTTGGATATAACTAGGAAAGAATTTTTTGCAAATACATCTCATGAATTAAAAACTCCAATAACTTCTATGAAATTAAATTTAGACGCTTTAAGTAATAGTAAAAAAAATAATAATGATTTAGATTTTGCTTTTTTTCTTAACAAAATCAAACAAGACTCAGATAGATTAGAAAAAATTTCAAAAGAAATTATTGATTTACATGAAATTGAATCTGGAAAATTATCTTTAAAACTTCAAGAATGTGATTTGTCTCTTTTTTTAGATCAAATAAAAAATAATTTTTACATAATTTTAAAAAATAATAAAATATTACTTGATATACATATTCAATCTGACTTCCCAAAAATACAAATTGATAAAGATATGTTTAAAAATGCTTTAGAAAACTTACTTTCAAATTCTGTTAGATATAGTAAACCTGGTACAAAAATTCAAATAAATTGTAATTATTTCAAGAAATATTTTATTATTTCAATTAAAGACTTTGGAGTTGGATTATCAGATAAAGATCTCCCTCATATATTTGAAAGGTTTTATAGAGCAGACGGTTTAAGAAGTGAAAAACATTCAGGTATAGGTTTATCAATTGTAAAACAAATTATAGATGTTCATAAGGGTGAAATATTTGCTGAAAGCTTATTAAATGAAGGCTTGACTGTTAATATAAAAATTCCATATTTATGATTTTTTAACATTAATTTAACATTTAAAAACATTACTGTAATAAGCTAGTTTTGAGTTTAAATTTATTTATTTTATAAAATGCAAAATTCTTATACAACTAGAAAATTAACTAGGCGAAAAACTGAAGAATTTATAGTTGTAAATTTGTTAAGATTAAGCGGAGTTATATCAATAGTTACTACAATTGGTATAATATCTATTCTAGGAGTAAATTCAATACCTTTTTTTTCTGAAGTAGGATTTAAAGAGTTTTTTACTGGATTAAAATGGACTCCACTTTTTATTCCTCAAAATTTCGGTATACTGCCTTTAGTTAATGGTACTTTTTTAGTTGCTTTTATTGCAGCTACAACAGCGCTAGTTTTTGGCTTAGGAAGCGCTTTTTATTTATCAGAATACGCATCTAGAAAATTTCGAAAGATTATTAAGCCTTTTTTAGAAATTCTTGCTGGTATACCTACCGTTGTATATGGATATTTTGCATTAACGTTTGTAACTCCAATTATTCAATTTTTTTTTCCAGAAACAATTATTTTCAATGCACTTAGTGCTGGAATAGTTATGGGTATTATGATTATTCCAATGGTTTCAACCTTGTCAGAAGATGCAATGAGTGCTGTTCCAATAAGTTTGAGAGAAGCAGCTTACGCTCTTGGAGCTAAAAAATACCAAGTAGCTTTACGAGTGGTTTTTCCATCTGCAATTTCAGGTATAGTTGCATCATTTATATTAGCTATTTCTAGAGCTATAGGAGAAACTATGATAGTTAGTTTAGCTGCGGGTGGTAAACCAGCTCTTACATTAAACCCTTTAGAAGCAATCCAAACAATGACTGCTTTCATAGTAACTGTAAGCCAAGGAGAAACACAACAAGGTTCTGTTGAATATAATAGTATTTTTGCTGTTGGACTACTTCTTTTTTTCTTGACTTTCATGATGAATATAATTGGTCGATTAATAGTAACTAAGTATGCTCAACAATATGAATAAATAATGAAAGAAAAATTTTTCAACTTAATATTTTTATTAGCAGTTCTAGTGGGAATAATTTCATTAGTAGTATTGTTTGTTGATATTATTTCTGATGGCTATAAGTATCTTACTTGGGACTTTTTAACCAGCTATGCATCTAGAAAAGCTGAAAAATCAGGTATTTTAGCCCCGCTTGCAGGTACTTTGTGGTTAATATCTATGACAGCTATTTTTACTATTCCTGTAGGAATTTCTACAGCTCTTTATCTAGAAGAGTTTGCTTCAGATAATTGGTTCACTAAATTAATAAAACTTAACGTATCTAATTTAGCTGGGGTTCCATCAATTATATATGGATTACTAGGATTAGCTTTTTTTACATATACATTATCCTTAGGAAAAAGTTTATTGGCAGGTGCACTTACTATGACTTTATTAATACTTCCAATCGTTATAATAGCTTCTCAAGAAGCTATAAGAACTATACCTCCTTCTTTAAAAGATGCAGCTTACGCACTTGGTGCTACTAAATGGGAAGTTTCTAGAACAGTAATTTTACCTCATTCTATTGGAGGTATTATGAGTGGGATAATTCTAGCAATGTCTAGGGCTGTAGGAGAGACAGCTCCAATATTAATAATTAGTTCTCTTGTATTTATAACTATGGTCCCATCTGGACCTATGGATAGATTTACAGTTTTACCCCTACAAATTTATACTTGGGCAGCATTTCCTCAAGAAGAATTTAGAGCAATTGCTTCAACAGGTATTATAGTATTACTATTTATATTAATCTCAATGAATTCAATAGCAATATTTATTCGACTTAAGAATCAAGATTGAAATTAAATCTTCTATAACTGTTATAATTTTTATTATGGCAAATACATTTTGGCTAATAAATTTATCTTCAGAAAACTTCAATATATCTAAAGAGAGATCCTTTGATATTATTGGATTTTCTAAAAAAGATAATAAACTTACTAATAAAATTGATATAAATGACAATGTTATCTTTTACGTTTCTGAATGGAGATTTTTTGTAGGATTAGCAAGAGTAGATTCCAAAAAATATTATGAAACTAAAAAAATATGGAATATATCTAATGATGATGAAATATTACCATATAGAGTCAAATTAAGTTCACCAAAAATTTTGTCTGAAAAAAATTATATAAGTGCCTATGATGTTTCTCCTTCTTTAAGCTATGTGAAAAAATGGGCTCCTGAAGATTGGTATTTGGCTTTTATCACCCCCGTACATGTTATTTCACAAAATGATTACTCTATAATTTCTTATGATATTGAAAAGAACTTAGATAATTCTAAATCAATAAAGAAAAAAACGAAAAAAAATAAAAAGAAAAGAAAAGTTTAAATACCCAATATATATTTAGTATTTTTTAAAATTATTTCTTTAATTTCTTTATTATTTTTTTTAAAAATACTCTCCAATTTTTCTAATATAATATGAAGATCTTTAGGTTCAGTCCACCGAGTTCTATTTTTTTTGAAATATTGAGGATAAGAATCTGTTTCAATTACCAATCTATCTAAGGGTAGTTTTTTAATCGTATTAGCTAATTCTTCATCTCTTAGAAAAGGCTTTGCTACAGAAATAAATATCCCATTATCTAATAATTTTTTTGCATATTCGTAGTTTCCAGAAAAATAATGTGCTACAGATTTAATTTCATTTACTTTTTCACTTTTTATAATGTTGATAGCTTCTTTTTCTGCATTTCTAACATGAAAAGCTATTGGAAGATTAGTATTTTTTGCTAAATTTATTTGTTCAGAAAAAAATTTTCTTTGTAATTTAATATCGACAGAATTTTCTTGAAAATCTAATCCAATTTCACTTACCATTATAGTTTTCTTTGATTGAATTAATTTCTCAAGTTTATTCAAGTAATTATCTGTACTTTCATCTAATATATTTTGAGGATGAATTCCTACTGCAGCGTAAATTTCATTAAAACTGTTTGCTAATTTTAAAGCTTGATTTGAATCTGACAATGTTGTTCCTGCTGCAATAATTATATCTATATTTTTAAACCTTGAGTTTTTTATTAATATACTTAAATCTTGTTCAGAAAAATGTTGAATATGTGTATGAATATCAATTAGCATTTTAAAAACTTACTATTAATTTATAAAAATAGGAGACAAAATGAGAGCAGGATTTGGACAATTTAATGAAGCGACTCCGGAATACTTAAGGTTTGCTGCACAATATGGAGTAAAAGATATTTTATTTAACAATCCTATTCTTCAAGAAGAGAAACCTGGAGTATGGTCTAAAAAAGAATTAATTAAGTTGAAATTAACTGTTGAAAGTTACGGATTACAATTATCAGCAATTGAAAATGTACCAACTCATTTCTATGACCACATAATGCTAAATGGCCCAAATAAAAATCAACAAATAGATAATATGATTAAAAATATAATAAACATGGCAGATGTTGAAATTCCTATATTTGGATATAACTGGATGCCTTCTCATGTTTGGAGAACTGCTCCAAACATTATAAGAGGTGGATCTATAGCTACGGCATTTGATTATGAAACTGCAAAACAAATGCCAATTACACACGATAGAGAATATACTGAATCAGAAATGTGGACAAATTTAGAAGAATGGATAAAAATAATTACTCCAATAGCTGAAGAAAAAAATATTCGTTTAGGTATTCATCCTTGTGACCCACCTGTAGAAACCTTAGGAGGTATTCCTCAACTATTTCGATCTTTTGATTCATACAAGCGACTGA
>TARA_B110000438_G_scaffold53618_1_pt1 | contig 10390 bp, 12 predicted proteins | sample TARA_B110000438 | Tara Oceans TARA_B110000438 (sample SAMEA4398413) | marine metagenome | biome: Polar Biome; feature: [MES] marine water layer (ENVO:01000295) within the mesopelagic zone...; material: water (ENVO:00002006), including particulate matter (ENVO:01000060) such as......
CTCGATCAACAAGAAATAAATAGCCATCGTCGTTTAAATACCCAATGTCGCCGGTCCGATACCAGCCGTTCCTGATTGACTCCGATGTTTGTTCGGGTTTGTTCCAATAGCTGCTTGTAACATTTGGTCCTTTTACAAGGACTTCGCCTGGCTGGCCTGGCTCACCGTCAATCGCTACTGAGACACCTAGAGAAGCGCGCCCAACAGATTTACCCAAAGAAGTGTCTATGAGGAGATGTTCAGATCGGAGGGCAGTCACGACAGTTGTTTCAGTGGCCCCATAAACATGAATAAATTCGGCGTTTGGGAATTGTTTACAGGCTCGTTTAAGAACCTCAGTGGTTATCGGTGAGGCTGCATGAGCGAGCAGTCTCATCGAGTTAAGAGATCTTGGGTTAAGGGTTTGTGTCTCCGTCATAGCTGCAATCATGGTCGGCACTAAGATCGTGGCGGTGCACAACTCGCTTTCTATGAGGTCGAGACAGACCTCAGGACTGAATGCAGGCAAAATAATTTGAGTGACTCCAAGCGAGAGGCATTGCAAAACCGAAAGAGTTCCGGCTGCATGAAACATCGGCGCAGCGAGGAGGTACCTGTCGTGTCCCACCAAAGGCATCGTGAACTGGCTATGTAACGCATTAGAAACAATGTTTCGATGGGAGAGCATCACGCCCTTACTTTTACCGGTGGTGCCTCCTGTGTAGAAAAGCCCTGCTAAATCTTCTTCGTTAACATCTGCGAACGGTAGAGGCTCAACACGACTAACCATCAGCTCATAGTCAGCAATCGAGAGCACGTGATCGACGCTATGAGTAAGCAATCCCGGGTCACGGTCAGTGATCAAAAGCTTGGCGCCACCATCTTCGATCGCGTACGCCAGCTCAGCAAACGACCAGCGAGTATTGAGAGGTAGAATTGACCGGCCGTGAGAAGGAATCGCAGCGTAAAGCTCAGCATAGATATCAGAGTTCGCAGCCCAAATAGCGACTCGTTCACCCGCAGCTACCCCGAGCTCGTTCAGAATTGATCCCACGCGATGGCAGCGCTCAAAAAACTCTTGAAAGCTTCGTTCATGGCCATCACATACCAGCGCAAGCTTGTCGGTGTGCATGCTTTCGGCTCTAGTTAAGGTCTCGCTAAATGTTTGCATAATTATTTTCCGAAGTTCTGAACCTAGGCTCTCGTGATGTCTGAAACAGGGCGTCAAGAAAAACGTTAGCGCGTTTGTGATCGGTGGCGTAAAAAATTTGCGGACTTAGACTTGGTTGTGGCACCGCTTGCAGACTCTGAAATTGGAAGATACTGCTGCGGTCAAAGCTTGGTATGAGTCTGAGGATTACCAGATCATCATTGGCAAAAGGTTAGAATCAATAGCAGGGTTTGCTGTGATTTCACAGTCGACGAACACCAGCTGAACCTGTGGTTACATGCGAGAATCAAGGGCCTCAGCCGTAGCCGTGTGGCCGCAGGTTTCGAGTAAAGATTTGTTCAAGAGAGCCATCTTTCGAAAAGCTTTTTGATCCTGGAGTAGTGCAGCAAAGTCTGCTCCGGGTTGAAACAGTATCGCTCTGGGAAAATGAATCCATGTTCGGTACCAGGATAAGTTTCGATGCTGTGAGTGACCGAAAGCGTAACGAGGTGCTCTCTCAGGATGGCCGTTTCTTCATCGGTTACGTACTTGTCATTTTCCGCTAAACCAAAATATAGTTCGCCTTCGCAACGATCAAGTTGTAGGTGTGGAGAATCAGCCTGGTCGGTGGCAACACCTGCTCCATACAACGAAGCAGCCGCAATCATGCGGTCAGAGTGAGCGCCGAGCGACGCCATAACTAAGCGACCTCCCATGCAGTAGCCAACTCCACCGATTTGCTGTGAGCTAATAGTGACCTGAGAGTCCATCCAGCTAATGATCGCAGCAGTGTCTGACTGCACTCTGTCATTCGATAAGTGATCTGCCAAAGCAATCATGTAGTCCTGAACACCTAAGTATTCATCGGTGCCTAAACGATTCGCGTCTATGTCAACTGTTCGAGCGAGCCGGTAGTAGAGATTCGGTAAGACCACGGCGTAGCCCAATTGTGCGATTTGGCTAGCAATGTCAACTAACTCGTCTCGGACTCCCGATGCAGGCATGTAAACAATAACCCCAGGAACAGAGCTGCTTGACTTCGGTCGTAAAAAGTGACAGTTCATAGACCCATCGGATGTTTCGATATCTACTTCTTCAATAATCACGCTGTTAGTCATCAAAGTTTTCCTTCATCCAATTTGAACTGCGCCGTCAGCGGCAGGATCGGCTCCACCATCAAGGTTTCCATCTTTAACTCGAATTCCATGAACCCACCCAAAGTCATGGGTTCGTGGGCTTCGAATGACCTCATAGCCTTCTGCTTCCAATGCATCAGTGACGACCCACGGGACACCGTTAGATACATCGATTGCATTACTAGTTCCCGAAACTCTCGGCGCTGATACTGCTTCGAGCATGTTCATCTTAAAATCGATGCTGTTGAGAAGGACCTGGGTGACACCCATCGCGATTTGAGTCCCTCCAGGCGCTCCGACCACATAATTCAATTCATCGTTTTCAAAGACCATCGTCGGGCAAAGCGAACTGAACCGGCTTTTCCCGGGAGCCAAAGAGTCGGCGTTTCCAGGTCGAGGGTCAAATACCGCCATACAACCATTAAACATAAAACCAAGCCCATCGGTAATCACACCCGATGGCATCCCAAGTGAGTGAGTCATCGATGCTGCGTTACCGTCTTTGTCGACAACACAAACGTGAGTTGTGTCCCGAGGTTCATATGTCAACCTCTCAACTTGTGCTCGTTCGCCAGCCCGAATAGACGCTGCGTGTTCTCGAGCATGAGCTTTTGACAGTAACCGTTCCAAGGGCACCTCGACATGAGCAGGGTCTCCTATATAGCTATCCTTGTCCGAGGTAGCTCGTTTCATGATTTCAGTGACAGTGCGAACGTATTCAACACTGTTATGTCCCATTGATTGCAGGTCGAAACATTCGAGCATGTTAAGCATTTCGAGGACCATTGTGCCCCCGCCAGGCGGGTGATTCGTCGCTACGTCAAGCTCACGATATAGACTGCGAATTGGATCATTATGAGTAGTCTCATATTCGTTAAGGTCTCTGTCAGTCATCAGCCCACCATGGGCAGAGATATCTTCGGCGATCAGTTCAGCAAGACGGCCCTTATAAAAAACGTCGGCACCCTCGGAAGCAATGAGCCGTAAGGTACTAGCTAGGTCCTTATTAACAACAACATCGCCGACCCGCTTAAGAGACCCATCAGCTCGAAAATAAATTTCTCGCCCAGTAGCGGAATACCGAAGGCGTTCAACGTTGTCGGTTCTGCCCATTGCAGCGCCTTCAGCCCACCATCCTGCCACATGTGGACGCACCGCAAACCCTGTTTCCGCCCATTGGATCGCAGGCGCGACGATTTCATCCCAGTCTTTCACTCCCCACGCTGTTTGAGCTTCGAAGTAGGCCTTCAGGGAACCAGGAGTAGCAATTGCTTGATAGCCAAGATCATTCACTTTGCCTTCGAGCACGAAACCAAAGCCATCTCTGGTCTCGCCAATAACTATGTCTTCCCATTGGTCGGCTCTTGTCGCTAACGGAGATTTAGCATGGAAATCGATGCACTGGTGAACCCCTTTTCCCGGAAGATAAACTTGCAAATTACCGAAACCGGCGATTCCGCACATCTGGGGATCTACAACACCTGCCACCAAAGCACATGCAATAGCTGCATCTACAGCGTTACCTCCGGCTCTTAGCACTGAAGCGCCTGCTTCAACAGCTTCAGGCTGGGCGGCAACCACCATGCCATGCGCATACTTGTTCATAATTATCCTTGGCTCAAAATTCGGTTCATGATTAAAGTATCAGAATCTTATTTCGCCTTAATGCCCGAAACGAACCGTAACTCAAAGTCCTCGCTTCCAACAGATCGAACAGCAATGCTGCCAAAAGTAGTAACCAGGCCATCGGCGTGCTCAACGTTAAACAAGTAAAGATGGCAAACCCTGCGAATAGCAGCAACTAAAACGTGAAGAGTCACGTACCTAAGTTTTCTTGATAACTGAACAAACCTGCTACTTGGTTTAGCGATTGGCTCGCCCAAACCAGGACATAGATTCAGCAGTAACTTCATCGCTGTAAGAGACGTCAAAAGGACCAGCTAAGGTCACTAGCCACAAAGCGCCCGTCTCTGTATACATCGGTCCATGGAAATGCCCAGCAGGAAAATTGAAATATGTAGGGCCTTCGAAATGCTCTTCGCCGTACCAGCAGTCCCCTTCAAGCAAAATATCTTCTTGATTCACAGAGTGAGCCTCAGCAGCAGCTGTATGCCATCCCGGAGGCTCCTTAATTAGAAGGGATATAGCACCAGTGTCCTCATCCCTGGATAAAACGCGGGCCAACCCGTATTCCGTTATATCAAGGTCAGCCGGCTGATCAGATTCATCGCCCCACAACGAACTAGTCGATTGCCACGGGACATCGGTAAACCTGACTCCGTTAACGGCTCCTCTAGTCATTTCTTCGGACAAGACGAAAAACAGGGATAACTCGCGGTTGAGCAGCTTCCTCGTATTGATTAAAAACTGGGAGCTGTTCCGCTTGAGTTTTGTATAAACGATCCCGTTCGTCGCTAGTGGTAAGCACCGCTGTTGCTTCGTAACGATCCACTCCGACTTCCACAAGCACATCAGGATTCGCGATCAGATTGTGATACCAGTTGGGGTTAGTTGCTCTGCCGCCAGCCGATGCAATGACCACAAGGTCATCGCCATCGCTGGAAAAAGCAAGCGGTGAACACAATTCGCGACCTGATTGAGCGCCAACCATTGTGAGCAGCATCATAGGAACTCCATCAAACGGAGGACCGCACTTCCCCTCGTTCGAACGGAATTCACTTATTGCCTTCTCATTCATAGCCAACAACTCAGATGACATGAGTCCCCCTCGTAAACAATCTGCTCCCATAGTAGCGTCAAGCTTCAGAATTCAAGACCCAGTTTTGTCTTCCGAACTACTGCGAGTGCGAGGGAGCCAACTAAATCAAGAAATCTTAATTGCGGGATTAGCTGCCCGTAAAGTAACTGCACGTGTGAATAGAAAAACATTCATCACGGTCACGTAGCTAATTTACTTGATGCGTACAATCCACTCACTAAGTTAAAGGTGTCAGTAAAAACCCGGGGAACCACATGACAGTTGAACATCACCCAAATGGAGTTAGCACCCGACCGGCGAAAGAAGATGATCAGTCTCGAGTCTTCGAACTAATCGAACAGCTAACTGGCGAAGCCATTACCTCAGACTGGAAGGATGTGTACGAGTCGCATCTGCGGTTAGAGCGAGGGGCCGTTGTTGTTGCCGAAAATGATGTTTCGATTTTGGGGATAGCAACCGTGTCCTACAACATGACGATTCGTTATGGAGGCGAGTACTGCGAACTTGAAGAGCTGATAGTGGATGACGCAGCGAGGGGTCTGAACCTGGGAAGAATCCTCGTTCAGCGAACTATTGACGATGCCCGACGACGCGGTTGTGCTGAGATAGGCCTTTATCTGGTGCCGTCCACCGAAGGGAACCGCGGGTTTTACAAAAAACTCGGCTTTGAGGTCTTAGGAACTGAAATGCGTCAAATCCTAAAGGCGAATTAAGTGACTGGAGGACAGTGAAGTCTCTGCCTCGCTAAGACTCTCCGATGCATATTGAACGATCTACCTAAAATAAATCGCAAACTAAAACCGGGTACTAAAAAAATCTATAAAGGCAGGACGAGGTCGGCAAGCTAAAATAAAGGAACGATGCGTCGACTTTTGGTTATTGGTTGCTTGGCTTCTCTACTGCTGTTCCAATTTGCTGCTCCAGCATCTGCGCATGACCCCATCTTTTTGACTAGCCAGCACGACGGAGCAGACACAGGGCCATTCCTTCCCGATGGGACTATCTCCTTCGCTTTCTACGGTGATCTTGGTTCCGAGAAAGAGTCTCGAGGGTTTCAGGCAGAGTTCCAAGAGGGGCAAACGCTGCAAATTTCGATGCTGATACCTGCAGCGCTGCCAGAAACGAATTTACAGTTCGAAGATCTGCCGGTGTTGCAAGTCACACGGCCGGATGGCACATTTTTCGATCTAGCAGCTGAGATGAGTGTCGAGTTCTATGAACCGTACACAGGGACGAGCTATATACGAGTCAACGAATTTCGTGAAGTGGCTCAAGGAGGCATCCATGATTTCTTGTTAAGCGGGAACCTTGCAGCACGATTTGTGGTGTCCATCGGTGCGATTGAACGGTTCGGAACTCCAGTCAAAAGATATGCACGACCATTCTCATTGGGTAGCGGATCAGACCCGTTAACCGAGTGGTTCTCAAACGCTCCTGAGCAAGTAGTTGAAAACCAGGAACAACCGACTGTCGTTGAGAACACTGCAGAAAATAAAACCGAGTTAATAGAAAACGTTGAGGCTGTCCAAGAATCAGACAATCCCAAGAGTCGAAGAAACCTTGTTGTTCCTCTGACTCTTGGGATTGTGGTTACTGTGCTCTCAGTTTGGGGAGCCACTCGTAGGTTTAAACGCCTTTAAAAAACTGGTGGCGTTAATCGAGACTAAACATGAAACTATATTTTATCTGACTCAAATACTCTAATTTCTTAGATCAGAATTTGGTTTTCGATCATTAATTTGATTGAAATCAGATAGCCAATCGTCAACGGAAAATGCCGATAACTGAATCGCTACGCGCCCTGCTCTCAGTTCTCTCTGTATTGTCAGCGCCACTAAATTTATCGAGCCCTAAAGGAGAACGAAAATCGGCACTTTCAGAATTCAAACCATCATCGAGCTGTATTCCAGTGGCGTCAGCTATCCGATTCAAACCTTGAAACGCAGCGACTGTGGCGGCAGCCTCAACTAGCCCAGCATCACCTACCAGCTCCTGCAAAATATTTCGGCTTTCGGCTAAACCAGAGTCACGCTCGACAACATGTGTCGCAAATGTAACTAGGTCCTCCCCAAACTCCACATCAGCGCCATGGGCAATAATGTGAATATCAACTTCGGATTCCAAGGCTTCGCCACTCGCACGGAGCAACGCTACATGAGCAGCAGTTCAGTAAAAACACTCATTTAATGAAGATACCACCGAGGCAATCAGCTCAACCTGTGGCCGGGAAAGCGGACGATCCCAAACAAGATCGCCAAATTCACGACCATGGCTATAGTGCTCATCGACTATGTGTCTCCAATGCTGAGCGGAATCGGGAACCAACGAAACGCATCGCGAGACATTAGCTAGGGGCTTATCAAGCGATTGGCTTACCCAGGCTCCGACATCGCCAACGCCATCTGGTCGGATTCTGCTCGGGGTGCCGTTACCAGCATCTGGTAAACTTGGCAGCGAGACCCCCAACGCGACCGTAAACTCTTCTATTACGTTCTGTGTACAGATAACAATGACGAGCTCTACGTAATGCTCTTCGCCGATCGAGTCAATTATTTTTTCAGCCCAGGTGCGCGTAAGCCGACCTGGATCAGTAACTACACGATGAATTAAATCAACTACTTCTTCGGATAAATCCGAGACTGCGGTGTGCGATCCGCTCACCGAGTTAGGTATCAAATCTTGTTTGCGGCGTGAGCACAGATCGCAGCCGTAAGCTCCTCGTGCCTCCTTCATGGCTTTGACCCGCTCACTTCCGGTCCACCAAGTGCCGCAAGCTCCGAGTTCATGCCAAACTTCAGCATGAGCAAGCCCAAAACGGGGATCAATGCCAGGCGAAGCTATTTCATAGATGGAATGCATGCAAAGAAACTATCGCGCATGAGAGATCTGTGCCGGTAAGTACGTGAGGCCAGAACATGTGTTGTGTTCAGGAGCCTCTCTGATTCTGCCTAACTATCGGGGAATAAAACTCATTATCGATGTAACGAAACCTTAGATATAGAGAAAGCCGAATCAGTATTTTTGGGCACGTGACTGCAGAAAGACATAGTTCTGGTTAATAGCTCTGTCCTAATTTGATGTCACAGCGACTAACATAGGGGGTGGCCTAATCATCACTTTGTTTTGGTCAGAACCTAGGCAAAGAGGGAAGAACATGGAAATAGTCGGTGGAATCGCACAAGTTGCTGCAGCGCTTTGGATTCTTAACGTCTGGATTCTCCGATTCAATAAGGAGACGGAATACAGAGGTGGCGACGCAAAAAACATGGTCGAAGAGTTCACCAACTATGGGTTCCCGGCAAAGGCTGTTTACGTCATTGGTGCCGTAAAAATCAGTCTCTCATTATTGTTGATAGGAGGGGTCTGGATTGACTCTGTGACCCGACCAGCTGCCGCCGGCCTTGCACTCATTATGTTGGGCGCAATTGGCATGCATGTGCGTGTAGGTGACCGTCTCAAAAAGTCAACGCCTGCGATTAGTGTGTTCGTCTTATCGGCTATCGCTTTTCTCGTGGGTTAATGAATTAAAATTTTAGCAAACGTTGCTTCAACGATTAGTCACGCTGGAGGAAGTTGCTTTGTTAATCACAGGCGCAGCTAGTCTCACAACCACATTCTTTGTCGCTAATTTGGCTAGTCGGCCTTTCAACGCCCACAACGCTCTGACTTAAATAGGCTGCCCCTTTAGAACTTTTCGAATTCATCCAAGTCCGCAACTGTCAGCGCTTAGAAAAAATCTGTGACCTGTAGCGTTCGCGATTCGTTCCCTGACGCTGAAATAGGCTCATGCATCAGTAGTTGTGAAACTAGTGCGAACAAACTTCGGGTTCTAAAGTTTGAACATAGCGAGACACCTGATCTGCTGTTCTGCATCAAGGAGGCGCTCTCGTGCAGTTCAGAGAAAAACTTTATAACCGAGAAAGCACGCGGTAGAAACGCTGTAAGGGTGTTGCTGAACAGCTAAGTGGTTTCAACGGAAGCTTTTATAAGCAACTCAGCATTTTCAAATCGTTACTCTAACGATTTGTACTAAACATGACGTAGCTCCTGATGTAGTGGAGCAATTTTAACAAAAAAATGAGGCCAATGACTGTACCAACAGAACATGTCTGGCCTCTTAACTGAAGGGTTATGAACTATGAGTTACATGACAGGCGTTCAAATAAGGGCAACAAATGTTGACGGTTTAGCAGCAGACTTCAGAGAATTCGCTCAAGGCGAGTATTTAGCTAACGGAGCGCAGCAAGCTTCGATGCGCCAAATAATTATGGGGGGCGATTCTGCAGGCCTAATTGCAGTCATGACCAGATGGGACACGATCGATGCCGCAATGAGCGGCCACTTGATCAATGCGAATCAAAAAATCGCTGATTCTATGGGAAATAATGACGCTCAAATTATTAGCCGATCGCTAATAGCTGTCTCTAGCGAAAGAGGAACACCTGAAGGGCCATACGGGTCGATGCTGACAATGTCGGGACAAGTAGCGCCTCCATCGGTGCAACAAGAAATGGCAGACCACGGCTGGTCTCTGATGAGCGGTAACGGTGTTAATGGCATTCGTCAAGGCATGATCGTGGCGGGCGGAGATCGGACGGGTTTGTGGACTGCAGGTACCTACTGTGAATCTCTCGACGGTCTAATGGAGAACAGCGCAAAAATGTTTTCCGATCCGACGATGCAAGCAAACATGGCTAAGTACGGCAACCAGTTGGTCTCTCGCTCTATGTTTCGCACTCTTGTCGCATAGCTAAATAGTTGACTTATCGATAGAGCTTAGATTGGGTCGGTCTTTACGGGCCGGCCCTCTCTTATTTTCCTGCAGTTTCTTTGGTTTGAGCTTTAAGATCGAGAAATATTGGCGACCGCGGCGACGTGTTTCGTATTCGGAAGATGCGTCTCAATCGCATCCTGAAGTTCTTGGTATTCGATGTCATCTCTCAAGTTGAGCGTGCGCGCGAAGCTATTGTCAATAAATTTTTGAACAAAAGGCTGTTCTTCGATGAAGCCAACAACGCTAATTTCGTTACCGAAAGGCGCCAGAGTTGTTACCTCGTAGACTCGACACTGATCATAAACAACAAACCGAAAGCAGAATGATGGCCGATAAAGCTTCCCTGAGCGGTGGTCTATTAATCGCCCTTGGCGTAATAGTTACTATCTTGTCAGATTCAGGCAGCGTCACTTCGATGATTCCTGCGTTTATTGGAGTTCTCTTTCTACTCCTTGGTGTTCTCGCACGCGTCAAACCAAACCTCACTCACCATTTGATGCACGCAATGGCAGTCCTAGCCCTACTAGCTGTGCTTGGCAGCTTTGGCTCCATAGTGGGACGTGGAAGCACCGGATGGGCACTGTTCTCTCAGCTTGTGACGATCGTGATAGCTGGACTACTTCTGCAACAAT
>TARA_B110000438_G_scaffold207586_1_pt1 | contig 10386 bp, 6 predicted proteins | sample TARA_B110000438 | Tara Oceans TARA_B110000438 (sample SAMEA4398413) | marine metagenome | biome: Polar Biome; feature: [MES] marine water layer (ENVO:01000295) within the mesopelagic zone...; material: water (ENVO:00002006), including particulate matter (ENVO:01000060) such as......
CGACGTATTCGCGCGTCCAGACGAAATGGTGGAGTTGTTATTGGCGACCCAACCCTACCGTTTAGACGCAGAGTTGCGTTTAACGGAAGCTTGCATTGAAAAGGAATTAACGTGGATTTGTGGCATTCGTACCGGCAACACGTCGGTCGAACAATGTGTTCGTGGGCTACGATTGGCGTATCATGCGGGGCATCTGTTTAAGAATACCGGCGAAAGTTCATCCCAGCGTGGGAAATTGATGCACGCGTTAATTGGCGTTATCACTTCGGTTACACCGACGACGACACTACAGCGAATATTGATTACTTGTGAAATACCGTTGTTGGTGTTGGGCTTGCAGGTCGGAACGTCTCGATGCGAAGCGAGCAGGCAGACAATTGTAGCTAAGTTAACTGCAATTTGCGAAGAGGATTTCGACGGAGAGGGGATGCTGGCGAGTTCCGATTTATGTGAGTTGGCCGAAGTACTCGCATCTATCGCGAGAATGATACAGCTTGTTGAAATGGTAACTCGGACCTCACTGCCGCAGTGTATTTTGAATCAGTTTCAATGGGCCGTGCGTCAATTGCTAGTTATTTGCATGAGCGATGGACGCCCGATCGGTGGAAAGTCTAGGCGTTTGAATGACGAGTTTATAACGCTTTTATTGAAATTAGGTGGTGATCCTAGTGATGTTCGCTTAGCTCACCATTTAGGTTTTCGGTCGGATTCCGTATCTGGATTTACCGCGGAATTAGCCGTAAAAGCTGAACGTCCCAAAGCTTCGTTTCATTCGGAATGGGCACAAGTTGCAATTTTACGCAGTGGATGGGGTCGTAAACGTCGTGAATTAGCAGTTTGCGTTAATGGAACGCACGTTGAAATTGCGTTGCAGTCATGTGGAAACCGCATTTTGGAAGGTCGCATCGAGTTGACGCTAGAAGTTGCTGGAGCTCGTCTTGAGCCCACGGGAAGTTGGGTTGAGACATGCTGGCAAAGTGACAGCGACGCTGACTTTTTAGAGATGGAGTTGGAAGTGAATGATTGCTGGCGAATTCAACGTCAGTTTTGCGTCAGTCGCCGCAGTGGCGCAGTTTTAATTGCGGATGTGGTGTTGGGGACGGTGAACTCGGATGTTCGGCATACGTTGAAAATGGGAACTGCGTCGGGTGCTACATTTACGGCAGGCAACGATGGGCGGGAACTGTTTGTGGACACCGAAAACTTACACGGGTTGGTATTGCCCGTCGGGTTGTCTGAATGGCCTGGCGATCGTAGCGGCAGCATTCGAGGCGATCTTACTGGCACAAATGAGTTAGAATTGATTACAAGCGGTGACCAACTGTCAGCATTGTATTGCCCCTTGTTTTTCGCGCTGACTCCCAAGGCGGCCGACAAACAATATACTTGGCGGCAACTTGTAGTTGCGAATAAGTTGACACAGGAAGCCCAAGACCAAGCCTCAGCTTCTCGGATACAGGTTGGCGGCAGGCAATGGCTTTTATATCGCAGCCTGACCGAACAAGCTAATCGAACTTTCATGGGCCAAAACTATGCCTCAGAATTTGTGTTTGGGGAATTCCTGCTAGATGGTAAACTTAAACCGTATGTAGAAATCGAGTAAGCGATGACCGCGTGGACGCGGGTGCAAATGTCAAGTTGATTCAAAGGTATGATTTATGACTCCTAATAAGAAATTGTTCGTACTGTTGCTGATTGTTTGGTGCCCGCTTGCAAATGCCCTAGATCCTGTGGACGGTAAGGACGAGGAGCCCGCCCTAGCTAAAAGGCCGGCATTGAAATCGCTGACGCCTAGTAGATTCGTTTTGCCTCTGAAAAAAGAAGGCGGGTTGTGGATTGACCTAAAACGTAAATGGGTGATAGTTGACGGATCTGTTTGCGTACGCGAGGGTCCATTGGAAATGTTTATTTGCCCGGCCCAAACCAAGGAACATGAATCTGTGTTAACAACGCCGATTGATGCAGAAGCTGTTCACACGAGCCTGTTAGCTATTGGGGCAAAAACTGGAAGTCCAGTTCAGTTTCAGCCTGAATATAAGCGCGCAACAGGGTCGGTCATCGACATTGTGGTCGTTTGGGTGGATGAGGATCAAAAAGTCAAAGCTAGCTTAGCCCAAGATTGGATTAAGAAGGGAAATACACGCAAGACGATGCAGTATGCTTGGGTGTTTGGCGGCAGTGGATATTGGAAGAACCCTAATACAAATGAAACGATCTATTACGGAAACGACGGTTCATTGGTTTGTCTGTCAAACTTCCCTACGGCGACGATTGACTTACCCGTGGAAAGTAGCAACAGCAATGCAGCGCGGTTGTACTACGCGAATACTTCTAAGATAGCTCCGTTAAAAGCACCGGTTCGAATAATTTTTTCAAACCGGTCCGATGTTGACGTTGAGAAAGTTCCCAAAGTACTTAGCGATGGCTCGGGTTTACTCGACTCCGTTCGCAAATGGGCAACAGAACTTGGCACGACACCATAAACGTACCGGTACGATCGCTTATTCGCGCTAGCTCAAGTTCATTAATCGCGAATGACCATCAGAAACAGTTAATCAACTTGTAGTAAAGAACTACACTAAAAACCGTGACTATATTCCACAGTGTTCGGCCATAACAGCGGCTTCACAAATATAGCTCGTGTAAAACGGGCCAAATTCTGCGTAGCGAGCGCTGGCTTCATCGAAACGCATGCGATACACGATGTCCTTAAGGTATTCAGGGTTGCGGGCCCATAGCGTCACGCCCCATTCCCAGTCATCGAGTCCAACGGAAGTAGTGATAAGTTGTTGCACCTTACCGGCAAATTTCATGCCACTGCGCGCGTGTTCGGACATCAATGAATTTCGATCTGGGAATTCCATCATGAACCAATTTTCGCCGACATCCCGCTTCTTGTTCATTGGATAGAAGCAGGTGGCCGGCCACTCAGGGAAGTCTGGTGTCAGACGCTGTTTTCGCATGATAGGTTCTCGCCGTTCATAGGCTTCGAGCTTCGCAGTATATGCGGGCGTGCCTTCCTCATCACCGTCTTCTACAAGACGCTGCCCATATTGTTCAAGCGTCGGAACGTATTCGGAAATTTCTGTGAGGGAGACATAGCTATATGTGGACTCGAGCGTTGCACCTAGGCGCGTGTTTAAAAGATTCTGATTGGCCTTTTCAATTACCAACGGATCGGGATCCATAATCATCAAGCCAAAATCGGCCTTGTGCCCAGATACGATACTTGTTTGCAGTCTAGCCGGACCGTTTTCAGACAAAGAGAGAGCGGAAATGAGCTCCGTTCTCGCATCATCGCGGTCGTCGAGGGCACGCAATGCGGCGCGATCGAATCGATAATAGAAATGGCTGCAGTGCCATCCTACCGTTGGGATGATGGAAGGTTCAGGGAGGTCTTGGGCACCGGGTCGTTGTGGATGATTCATGCTGTTCGTGTTTCTCAAATAGAGTAATATTCAACTCAAGAGTTCATCGACTCGTTGAATAAGGTGCTCCATAGCAAAAGGTTTATGTAAATAGGTATCGACGCCGAGCAGATCGGCGTACGATTCGTGTCGTTCACCTTCGTTTGCGGTCATCATTATTATTCTAATCGGTTCTTCGTAGTCTTTCCGTAACGCCTCAATAACGAGAAACCCACTTCGTTTTGGCATCATCATGTCAATCACCATCAACGCGGGTTTCATATCATGAGCTAGGGCTAATCCTTCCTCGCCGTTGTTAGCGGTGGAAACTTCATACCCGGCTTGTTTTAACGCGAATGCAACCGTAGCGAGAATATCCGGGTCGTCGTCAATTACTAGGACGGATGGGCCGGTTGTAGATTGGTCAGAGGCGATCATGTTTTGATGAATACGGTAGTGACTAATGGGGCTTGCGCGGGCAATGGGGAAATTACGACCTATTGAAACTTACCACGTGGAATCTGTGATGCAAGCAATGCATCGCAAAACCTAGGATTATCTTTTAAGTGGGATAACTTTGGCGATAATCATTAGCGTGATTGCAATATGGTGCAACCCCGTCTTTGTTCCAAGAAGCGCGGTCCGTCTGAGGATGGATTGCCAAGTGGAATCGATTCTACCGCGTAAAGACACTCACATGGCGGGATTCGTACATGTGACAGATGACGAGGCGCTAGTTTAATTGACACTTCTTTTACGCGTTCAATGAGTTAGTACCCGATGACGCCCCAAACCCTACTTGGTCGATTCAGGTTTGAGTGAAAAGCTCATATAGTGCAATCCGCTAGGTCGATTGAACAAAACTCCCCCAGTAGGGGCTAGGTGCTTCGAGATCGCCGAAAATTCAGGTAAGGGATGATCTTGAAAAGCCGAGTTAATCACACGGAAGAATTGATTGTCCGAGGCCTGGTTCGTGATTGTGCCCTGTACCGAATCACCAAGTAACACGTCATAAAACATTTTCAATGAATGTTCTGGGCGACTAAAGGAAATAGCAGATGGTTCGATTTCACCCGTCTGAGCTTTGATTTGAGCGACAATTAGTTGGAAATCGCTTTGATCAGCTAGTTTTTCACCTTCACCAGTTGATGTGTCAATCACTGATTCAACAATTTCGAACGAATCACCGACAACTAGGTATCCATCGACGATGGCGAATGTTGGTTGTGGTTGGCGGAAGTTCTCGCGAAAATTCTGTTGATTTCTGTTGGGAGCTGGATTGGGTTGTTCCGGAGGTTGACCAGGTTGTTGAAACGAGACTTCGGGTACCGGTGGCCCGCCGCGGTTGGGAGTAGAAACCAAATAATAAGCAGCTCCGCGGTACTCCTTTTTTTCAAAGGGAGCTTCAAATTTCTCGATATTTACATCGATAAACTTAGCAAATGCATCAGGGTCTTTGAGTTTCACGGAAATTAGACGAGACAGGCTATTAACACGAATCGGTTCGATAACCTTACCGATCATTGTCAGGCGACCGTCGATTTGGCCAATAACATCTTCACGCAAGTTCCATCCGGTTGGCGTGTTGACGTTGTCCTCAACGAGATTTTCAAAATAGCCGGATCCAAGGATTTGATCAACAAGTTTTTCGACTTCGGTGTAAGTCTTTTCCAGATCCCAGAAGACTGTGCTGTAGTCGGCTACATCAGCAGGAACCCATGGTTCAGGGGACATGTCACCCGAACCAAACGTAAGGAGGTTGAGCACACCACGGCGTGGCGTGCCTAATGCGAGGTGGAAATGGGCGACGCTATCAAACCCAGGTGGCGCTAGGATGAGTGAGCCACCGACCGCTTTAAATCCATCAACGCCAAGCGTAGGCAATAAAGCCATTGCCGCCTGAGCTTGGAAATTGTCCCGAGTGGTTGCATTGATTAGAGTGAGTGGATCAGCGAAAAAACTAATTTGTGGTTGGTAGTCATCGGCGCCGACACTGTTTCGCATAATATCAGTGAATTTACGATTGTCAGATAGGTTACGGACGGTTTCCTCGGCGGTTTCTTCCCATACACTTATGAGATGCGTAGCCATTAATTCGCTGCTGCACATGACCACAGTTTCTTCTTTAATGAATATATAAAGGTCGTCATCATCGCCGGGGTTACGAAATATTGTGACCTCAGTTTCGCCGATGGTTTCTTCAACTAAATCTCCGGCATTGCTAATGTGTTCGAATTGTGCGCGTTCAATTAGTTTGTCAGCGGTTTCGGTATTGGCACCTACGTCGGCAATAAAAGCAAACATTGGACGCGCAGTGTCGGTCACTGCTAGCGAGAGAGCAACTTCACCGGTGGGGAGTTGCAGAATATCCTCTAATGTTACGCCAAGCTCCTCTTGGATTTGCGGAAACGCGTTTAATAATTCGCTGTAGAGGCGATCGACCAACGGCGAAACAGATTCATCAGCACGTATTGCTCCTAACGAGGTCCGGGCGAAATCCGTTTTCAATTCTGGGAAATCGTCCACCCGCAAATAGACTACCGTGTTATACGGAAACAACTCGGGGGCTGTTGGCCGAGCATCGGCTACGGGCAGAAGTGCTGTAAGTGTTAATATGCAGGAAGCGAGAAAAATGCCTAGTCGTAAACGGGCCATTGAGTTGCCTTTTTGGTTTTCGGGAGGATTATTCGAGTATTCTACCGTGTTATTCGTTACTAAACACCAAAGCCAATGGAAGGTTCCGAAAATAAATGAGATATCTGCAGGTTGTTCGACGGGCAAAAATGCCGGTTTTGGTATTGTTGTTTGGTTATATTACGTTTCACAACGACAAATATTCGGCTTTTCGTCGCTAATTCTATTTGAATTGTCGTAGAAATCCCGTTTAAGCCGAAACAAGTATACAGTGGCGCTGTTTAGCGTGTAGAAAATCTTTGCTTATGTTAGATCATAGCATAGAATAGATATAGCCGACGAGTTAATGCCGGAGATGATTTATGAGTAACAGTTTTAAAATCTTGATCGTACTTACTCTGGCCGTCCTCTTTGCTGGAACGGCCGAAGCCCAGCCCGGCGCTCCCGGTCAGGCCGGTCAGGCCGGTTCTATCCAAAATGATGGACAGATCGAAGGCGGTGCCCAAACCACCGGTTTCATTGGTGGTTCCGACACAGGGAACCCTCGCAGTTTTAGTACGACGGTGGGTAGCGGATTCGGAAATAGTATGGGCGGATTCGGGGGCATGGGTGGCATGGGTGGCATGGGTGGATTTGGTGGCATGGGTGGCATGGGTGGATTCGGAAATCAGAACCAAAATCAACCGCAAAACACTTTGCGGTTTCCCTATGTCATTGCATTTAAGACTACACCGTTTTTGCCACAGCGAGTACAGGTTCGAGCGGAATCGCGGTTAAAGAAACTACCCGGTCTATCCAAGTTCAACCAAGTGTCGGTGACGATGAACAAGACAACGGCTACGCTCAAAGGTGTCGTCGTCTCAGATCGCGACAAGCGTTTTATTGAAAAGCTTGTAATGCTAGAGCCGGGCGTGAAAGAAATCGATAATCAGTTAGCGATCAAAGCTGTCGAATAGTTCTATCGGATTCGGACTCACTCGCACCGCGAACTCCAGAAACTAAACCAGCTGTAGCAATGCTTCTGTGTGCGGCACACGCTATTGGTTCGCCGCATTTCGTAACATTCCAGGTGGCAGGACCTTGATAGCCTGAAGCCCCGAGGGCGACGTTAGCGAACGGTATGGCTGTGACGGTTGAGCGAACTGCTGAGGTTGTTGCATAGCAGGCGTCGGAGGTGCTAACTTAGGGCGTGCTGCCGCTGGTACGATCGTTGTGTGATTGGCAGGCATTGTTGTTGAGGCGACTAGATGTCGGGTTAGATTCTGTGGCACGTCGAACGTGGTGGTTAGAACAGTGCTGTTGAGGTTACGCTGATAGTGCTCACGAGAAATTGGCTGGGAATGCAGTCGCTGGTTCGCACGTGGCGACGCCGTGATTTGGTCTTGGGGTTGTGCGTTGAGAATTGGTTTATGATTTCCAGGCAAACTTGTTTTACTGAAATGGCCAGTTACGTTACGTCCTTCCAAGGGGCTGAGCACCGGTACCAAGCTAATAAGTCTTTGCTCACCACCGAATTCTTGCCAAGGAATCCAAAAACTGTAGGATGGTCCAAGTTCTGAATTTGATAGATGGGTTTGTAGTTGGTCAGCGCGAAATACAAATTTACGGTCCGGGTTACGGGTAGGCGCCTGCGGTTGTGCCGCCTTCGTGTCATCGAACGCAAAGACTACTAGCTCCCCGTCGACTTTAATAGCTTTTTGTTCGTGGTTGTAGAAGTAAATCCTGCCTCCGAAGCCCTGCACGGGATTTGTTCCTGGGACGTTAACAATATCATGCGTCCAGACTGCCGCGATTCTGACGGGGGTGGATTCAAGTTTGCGTGTTTTGGCGGCTGCTGCGTTCCATGGAAGCGTGTCGTTGGCCGTTTGGAGTTTATCGGAAAACGATGCGCACCCAAGGGTCGTTATGCTGATTGCAAAAGCGCAACTGAGGAGAATGAGTCGATGTGAACTAGAAACAGGCATTTGGGGGGAGTCCTGTGGGGTAGCGAGGTAGAGGATAACGAGTTCGTTGTTGTCTTTCAGCGGTTGAATCGCGGATCGGGTAACGATTGCGGGTAGGCGGTACGTGGATACTGCATCGGTTGGTTTGGTAATGCGACAGGGCTGACTGGTGCTGGTTGCGGTGCGGTACGCGTCGCATTAATGGCGATTATCGCCCCACGAGAGTACTGGTTAGCGGGATATGTTGGCAAGACCTGTTGTCGTTGTTGTGGTAGTGGGGGTTGTTGTACGTATTGTGATTGAGGTATGGGTTGGGAGCCGTATCCGGGTTGACTGCTCATGTTCGCCTGAAAGCCCGGTGCCACATAGGCGGGAGCGGGTGCGACAGTGGATCGCGTAACCGGAGCAGGGGGCGTTATGGGTTGATAGTAGTTATCGACACCTAACGCTGCTCCTACGGATGGTTCGGGAAACGCGTGGTCGAGGAGTGTGCCAGCGGGGTTGTCATCGGGATATATTACCTTAGCACCGTTACCCCAGAGACCTTTGCCCTTGGATAGACCAACGTCGCCTTGTAGTTCGATTAAGTCATCCAGCAACCAACTCATGCGATCTGATTCAAGTGCTTTAATTTCGTCAATATCCGATTCGTCATTCACAACGCGAGGAGTCATGATAATCAAAAGCTCGGTGCGTTTTTCGGATTCGGTGTCATAGCGGAACATTTGACCGAGAATAGGCAGGTCACCAAGGTAAGGGACCGAGCGTCGGTTGACTAATTTACTTTTGGTGATAAGTCCCGCAAAAACCACCGTTTCGCCGTCATGAGCACTGATGACTGTGGATGCTGTAGTTGTATTAATCGCGGGCGATAAAATCGCCTGGCCATCTGGTGTTACCGCAACCGGCGTGCCGGAATCAGCCGGACCGAGCTCAGACTTTTCAGTTGACAGGTTCATAACAATTCGACCATCGGGTGTGACTCGAGGCCGAACGTTGAGTAATAACCCAATCGGAACGTCTTCGGTAGAGTTAGATACGCCACCGAATTGATTAGTCGTACTGCCTGTTATCCGAGCGACATTTGAACCGACTTGAACAAATGCGTCGGTCATATCGAGCGTCATAATCTGGGGACGACTTAAGATCTGCAGACGCCCGCGATCTTGCAGAGTTCGCAATAGGATGTTGATTGACTCGTTGGCAGCGGAAAAGACAAAGCCGCCGTAGCCCAAGGTGGCACTTGACCGACCTAAACCAAACCCAGCAACGCCCTGGCTCAATAATGTCTCACGTGATGCCAACGCCGCTGGTGTGGTGTCGTTACCCAAGGCCTGTCCCTGGAAGGCATAGCCTATTGCCGCACCGCGGTCGAATAGCATGCTGTCCTGAAGCCCAAGTTCAACGCCGAACTCAAATCCATCATTAAGTTCTACTTCTGCTATCACAACCTGAATCATGACCATGTTTGGCTTGAAGTCCAAATCCATGATGATTTGTTTCAAGGTTTCAAAGTTTCGAGGCGGAGCTGAAAGAATCAGGGAGTTACTCAGAGCATCAAATCCAATGACGACCTGAGTTTCTTTGATTTCGGCATTAGTGATGCTGGATTGTTGGTTAACATTTTGTGTTAGCAGTTGTCGCTGCGTATTAACGTAATTTGTCAACGTTGTGCCAACGGTTGTGGCGTCAGCATTTTCGAGACGAATAACTTCGGTGCGGCGGGTTTGGATGTCGCCTTCGTCAAGCCTTATCAGGAGTAATTCGACGATCTCTAAGTCTGTCGACGACCCAGATGCTATAACACTATTTGTTCGCTGGTCTACCGCAAAGCGAAGGGGCACTAGAGACGATTCGCCTCCGCCGATTCCTCCGCCTCCGGCGGAGAGAGCATTGTTGAAAGCATTGCTCGAGGCGTTATTACCCGCTGTGACTTGCAGTCCAAAAAGCTCCTGAAGGAGTTGTGCGAGATTTATCGCGTCACCGTTCTCCACTTGGAAGACTTTGATTTGTGCTTCGGCGTTGGGCAATTGGTCGAGTTGGGCGATTAATTCCTCAATCAACGGCATTGCTGTGGCGGGAGCTCGTACTACCAACGCGTTCACATTTTCATCCGCTGTAATTGTCGCACCGGCGAGAATTCCCGAATTGATTTTGCTTTCGCCGTCGGTGGTGATGGTCAGGATTTCTAGTTTTGATGATTGAGGGCTGATTGTGGCTGTGCTGCCAGTTTGTCCTTGACCGCCTTGTTGCTGTGTTGCGGAGATGCCGGTAATGGCCTCTTCAAGCACAGGTTGCAGATCAGCGGCGAGTGCATTTTTCAGCCGGAATACTCTCAGTTGGTTTGTGGCGGGCGATTCTTCAACATCTAATCGATCGATAAGCATCGCGATTTCAACTAA
>TARA_B110000438_G_scaffold230777_1_pt1 | contig 10384 bp, 11 predicted proteins | sample TARA_B110000438 | Tara Oceans TARA_B110000438 (sample SAMEA4398413) | marine metagenome | biome: Polar Biome; feature: [MES] marine water layer (ENVO:01000295) within the mesopelagic zone...; material: water (ENVO:00002006), including particulate matter (ENVO:01000060) such...
TTATGTAAGAACCATAACCCCAGTAAGTCCTCCACTTTAAGTTGCTCTTAACCTAACAACTAACTTTTGGAAAATCTAACTGTTGTGTTTTATATTTATCCAAAAAGAGAATACTTTCTTAGAAAAAAAAATAAATAGTAATGTGTATTGGTTGTTAGTTATAAGATTAAGCTTATTTAAGCAGTAAATGCATATTGGGGCGTCGTCAAGCGGTTAAGACACAGGTTTTTGATGCCTGCATACGGAGGTTCGAATCCTCCCGCCCCAGCTTTTAATTAGAGTTATTTGGTTTCAGAGGAATTTATGCAACAAAATCTAAATGGTAGAGTCCTCATTTTTTCTGGAAGGGCTAATGTTGAGCTTTCAGAGGATATTTGCAAGTACATGGGCATTAAGTTGGGTCGTACGGTGATCAAAGATTTTTCGGATGAAGAAATTTATGTGCGCATTGAAGAAAATGTTCGAGGGGGTGATGTTTTTATAATTCAGCCAACTTGCTACCCAGGAAATAAAAACTTAATGGAACTATTGATCATGATCGACGCTCTTAAACGTGCCTCTGCCAGGCGTATAACGTCGGTGATACCTTATTACGGTTACGCTCGCCAAGATCGTAAAAGTGAACCACGGGTTCCCATTACTTCCAAGTTAGTAGCAGATTTACTAGTGACTGCGGGAACAGACCGTGTTTTGACAGTAGACCTTCATGCAGGGCAGATACAAGGTTTTTTTAATATTCCAGTGGATCATCTTTTTTCCATGAAGGTATTTATTCCTTATCTGCAAAGTCTAGCATTGAAGGATATGATAGTTATTTCTCCAGATGCGGGAGGAGTGGAACGCGCCAGGGCTTTTGCAAAGCGCCTAGGGGTGAGCCTTGCTATTATCGATAAACGTAGAGAGGCGGCGAATGAGGCTAAGGCGATGAATATTATTGGAGATGTTGTTGACAAGGTGTGCTTCGTCGTTGATGATATGATCGACACCGCTGGGACTCTTGTGGAAGGTACAGCTGCTTTGTTAGAAGCGGGGGCGCGTGAAGTGCATGCTTGTTGCTCACATGCTGTTTTGTCTGGACCAGCGATAGAGCGTATTTCTAAATCAGAAATTAAGTCTATAGTGGCAACCAACACGATTCCAGTTCGTGATGCCATGAAAAATCATCCAAAGATTAAAATTTTATCCGTGGCGCCTTTGCTGGGTGAGGCCATTTTGCGGATCAATCAAGAAACCTCGGTAAGTTCATTGTTTGATTTATAAGGAGTAGATAAAAATGTCAGAAGTGTTGAGCGGTAAAATAAGAGAAAAAACCGGTAAGGTCGCCACTAAAGAGGTGCGCAAAAACGGAGAAATACCGGCTGTTTTATATGGCTTGAAAGATAATCTCTCCTTTTCTGTTTCCCCTAGCAATCTTAAAGATATTTTAACAGCAAAAGGGCAGAACGCTTTGATTGACCTCAACTTGGAAGGGGATAAGCAGCGTAAAGTTATCTTAAAGGAATTTCAAAGTCATCCACTGAGAGAGCTTTGGGTTCATGTGGATTTTTTAGAAGTAGACATCTCCAAGACAGTTAAAGTTAGCGTTGATGTGCATTTGATTGGAAAATCAGCTGGAGAAAAAATGGGAGGTTTGGTTAATCAAGTTCTTAAATCGATCCATGTAGAATGTTTACCTGCAGATATTCCGCAGTTTGTCGACTTGGATGTGACAAATGTTGAGCTTGATCAGGTGTTACACGTGTCAGATCTCAGCCTTTCTGATAAGGTGAAAATTTTACATCGATCCAATGAGGCAGTTGTTACAGTACACCTTGAGAAGGTTAAAAAAGAAACAACTGAAGAGGCCGTTATTGCAGAGGGTGAAACAGCAGCTGCAGAGGATACCTCAAATGCCAAGGAAGATTCGACCAAAAAAGAGTCCTGACCATATCCAATGTGTACTTAATTATTGGACTAGGTAATCCTGGTCCGCGTTATGAACTAACGCGACATAATATAGGTTTTCTTGTTGCCGATAGTTTGGCTGAGAAACAACGGATTGTACTTTCCCAAGGAAAATACAAAGCTCTCTATGGCGAAGGAAAAATAGAGGGTTGTGATGTCATCGTTGCAAAACCTATGACCTACATGAATAATAGTGGGCAATCGGTAAAATTGATTCTTTCCGCGTTAAATATTTTTCCTACACAGGTTCTCGTTATTCATGATGATATAGATTTGCCGCTTGGAAAAATTAAAGTTAAAACTAAGGGCGGTGATGCTGGACAATTAGGAGTACGTTCAATTACCGAGAAAGTTGGAACAGATCAGTATTGTCGTATTAGGGTCGGAGTGGGTCGTCCTGACGATCGAGGGGATATAGTTGATTACGTATTGACCCCGTTCCCCGAGGCGGAAACCCAGTTATTAAATGAGGTTATTGAAAAAGCTGTAATTAAAGTTGAAGAAACGTTGATAGAAATGAATAAACGTAATAATAAAACTGGGGATAGGGGAGAATGTTAAAGGAGTATAAAGGAGAGCTGTTGTTTCTTGTTATTGTTATGGCCGCGTATCTTTTTATGGCTACATTAAACCTATCACATAATTATTCATATTTTGCGGTGGTGTTCGGAATTTTTGGTTTAATTGTGACTTGGAAAATTTACGAAAAAGTTGATGAGCAATCAGATGGTAATGAGAAAATGAGGGAAATTGCAGAGTCCATCCATGATGGTGCAATGGTTTTTCTGTCCCGGGAATATAAAACCCTTGGTTATTTTGTTGCAGGAGTTTTTATTCTTCTTATGATCGTTATTTCATCTCAAAAAGGATTTTGGATAGGTTTGTGGACATCAGTATCTTATGTCGTAGGTGCTAGTTGTTCTATGCTTGCTGGGTACTTTGGAATGAATTCAGCAACTTCTGCAAATGTGCGCACTGCTCAAGCAGCTTTTGATGGCGGGAAGCCTAAAGCACTTAACATCGCTTTTAATGGTGGAGCGGTTATGGGGTTGAGTATCGCTAGTTTAGGCTTGGTAGGGGTTGGTGGGCTTTTTCTTTTATTTGGTAAGAGTGAATCGATAAGTGTTATTACCGGATTTGCTATGGGAGCAAGTTCGATGGCTCTCTTCGCTCGTTTAGGAGGTGGAATCTATACAAAAATAGCAGATGTTGGTTCGGATCATGTGGGTAAGGATGAAGAAAAAATTTCTGAGGACGCTCCAAGAAAACCGGGAGTTATTGAGGATAACGTGGGCGATTGTGTTGGAGATACCGTTGGTCTGGGAGCAGATATATTTGAGTCTTACTGTGGTTCGATGATCGCTGCTATTGCCATCGGTGCCAGTATGTCAGCTATGAAGTTTGAGTATATGGCTCTTCCACTAATCGTTGCTATGGTGGGTCTTATTGCATCGATAATAGGTATTCGGGCAATGGATGTTCTAAAGGGTCAGGATCCATCAGCCGCTCTTCGTAATTGCACATTTGTTAGTGCGGGAGCGATGTTATTCGTATCGTTTTTTGTGATCAAAGTAATGGGTTTATCGTCGGGGGTTTTTATTGCATTAGCTGTGGGTTGTTTTGCTGGTATAGCGATCGGGTTTGTTACCGAGTATTACACGGCAGGCCCTCCTGTTATGAAAATTGCTGAAGCGAACAATACTGGTGGAGCAACTGTTATGATTACAGGACTTGCCGTTGCAATGGAGAGCTGCGCCATACCGGTAATCATTATAACGATTGCGATATACTTGGGTTCAGAATTTGCTGGACTTTATGGTGTTGCCTTGGCTGCAGTCGGAATGTTAGCTACTGTTGGTATTACCATGTCAGTTGATGCATATGGGCCAATTGCTGATAACGCAGCCGGTATCTCTGAGATGGCCGGTCTGGGTGAAGAGACGCAGAAAATTACTGATGGATTGGATGCAGCTGGGAATACCACGGCAGCTATTGGTAAGGGATTTGCTATCAGCTCCGCAGCCCTAACCGCATTGGCTCTATTCTCAGCATTTACTCAGGCAGCTAATATTGAGTCCATTGATATTACTCAGCATAAGGTGGTTATAGGAGTATTCATTGGAGGAGTCATTCCATTTTTTGTTACGGCGTTTACTATGACATCAGTAGGTAAAGGTGCTATGGATATGGTGAATAAAATTCGACGACAGTTTATTAAAGAGGTTCCCGGCCTAATGGAGGATACTAGCAAACCTGATAGCGCTAAGTGTATTGACATCAGCACTCAGTCAGCTCTAAGAGAGATGATCCTTCCTGGTGTTGCTATTGTCATGCCCATATTGGTAGGACTCGTGCTAGGAGCTGAGGCTTTAGGTGCCATGCTTATGGGTGCTATTTTGGTTGGTGTTTTATTAGCATTTTTTATGTCTAATGGTGGTGGTGCTTGGGATAATGCCAAAAAGTACGTCGAAGCCGGAAACTTAGGTGGTAAAGGATCCGATGCTTATAATGCAACGATTGTTGGTGATCTGCTTAAAAATGCTTCTGGACCAGCAATAAATATTCTGATTAAATTGATGTCTATTGTAGCTTTGGTACTCGCGCCGATATTTATCTAACCATTTTAATTTTTTTTAGTAGGGTGAGGAGCCTTAGTGTACTTCACCCATTTTTTTAATATGGTCCAACCATTGCTTAGGTTTGGAATCCACAATTTTCTGAATGCAGCACCTCTTCTTTTACCTTTGAAGGAAGAGGGTTCGAATATGGGATTTCAAGTTTTTACTGACTCTCCTGCTTCTCTCGCAGATCGTTTAAAGTCGAGTGACTTGGATTTAGCCATGATTCCTTCGGTTGAATATTTTAAGTCGGCTGACACCTACCGACTAGTTCCTAGTTTGTGTATTGCCTCAAGAGGAAAAGTGGGGACAGTATTATTTTTAACAAAAAAACCTATTAACGAAATTAGATCTATTGCGGTAGATAATCGTTCTCGCACCTCGGTGGCTCTTCTTAAAATATTATTTTCATTCAGTTCGGATCCTACCATTCATACTTTTCCTCCAGATCTAGAATCAATGTTAGTTGATCATTCAGCGGCATTAATAATAGGAGACGCAGCTTTTAAATTAAGTGACCTTGACTCAAGCATAACTGTTTATGACCTCAGTGAGGAATGGTTTCGACAGACAGGTAAAACCTTCGTTCATGCAGTTCTAGCAGTAAGAAAGGATATTTTCTTAACTCAATTGCAAAAAACATTTATAGAACGGATCAAAACAGAAGGGCGTGGGAGAATTAAGGAAGTTGTTCAAGGCTATAAAATACTTTCTAATGTCGATACCAAGGTACTAGAAGACTATTTAGAAAAAAAAATAAGATATGATTTGGATGCGTCAGAAGATGGTCTGGTTCACTTCAGAAATCTGTGTTATCAACATGGAGTGATTTTAAAAAAATATTCTATAGAGTTTATTTGAATAATACTTTAAAGAAAGAGTAGTTTAAATTTTCCTCCTAAGGATTGAACTGTTTTTTTAAGTTAATGGGAGGCGAGTATTTAAAAAACTAATTGACGGTAAAATATCTTACTAGTTACTTTTTCTATACGCTGCAACTAATGCTCGAAAGCGAACCCATCCTTTTTCAATCAGCCCAAAAAAATTTTCCCCAGCGCTCTCGACAAAGTTAAGGTAGGTTTTTACTTCTTCACTTCGTTCAAGAGAAGGTTTTTTTTGAAGATAGCTTTGTTGATTTAGCAATTCGGCGGTAGGCAAAGAAACTGCTGATAAAATATTCGTTTTAGACGTAGTTTCTTTTTTCTTTTGTAGAGTTATTTCTTCAGACGGATCTTCTAGAAAACTACCACTGATATGTGGCTTTTTGATTCGAGACCTTTGAGGGAGTGTGTGTTTTTGTATAAGATCTGATTTAAGGGAAAGTATTTCATTGCGTAGAAGATTAATGGTTTTGTCCTTTTCAGTGATTATTTCATCAAAAACGTTTGCCCTTTTGGATTGTTTGACTATTTTCTCTGGTAAATTAACAGATGTTTTTTTAGGCTGTTTATCAAGAGATATTTCTCCTTCAATTCTCTTTGTAACTTTTTGTGACTTAACTGGAATTTTTTTAAAATCTTTTTCAGGAGGATTGTTACTTTGTGGCGCTGGGGAAAACGATTTTATTAAACCCTCGGACAAGGTTTTGGAAAGACCACTATCTTTTTTATAAGCATAAAAATAGAAACCCGCGCCTAATGCCATCAATAGAATCAGTAATAGGAGCGAACTTTTTTTTCTAGGGCTTTTTTTTTCTAGACTAGAATGTTTATTTATCGAGTCTTCTTTATCAGGCTCTATTGTTTGTTCTGATTCAAGGTTGTCTTTTTCATTGGATGGGGAATTTACCTGTTTGGAGTTTCCTTCAGAGCTTGATTGGAGGTCTGAATTGTCTTGGTTTTCGTTCATAGTTGAGACAATTTAGTACCAGCAAAGATATATTATCAATGAATAATTTTATTGATGGAGTATTCCACGATATCTTCAACACCAGTTGCTTTAAGGGCAGGGGCTATCTCACGCACTAAACGTTCTTCCAAAATCACATTGAGGTCCATCCAATTAGAATCGGTCAACTCGGCAATCGTGGGTTTTTTCCCTTCCGGAAGAATTTTCATGACTTCATCAAGCTTATTTTTGGGCACATTCATCATAAGCCCAACTTGTCCATTAGCGGCCATTGCGCTTTGAAGCATAAGCACAAGCCTTTCAACTTTTTGTTTTTTCCAGGGGTTTTCATAAGCCTTTTTGTTCATAACAAATTTTGTGTTTGATTCCATGAGGGTTTCGATAATTCGTAAATTGTTAGCTCTAAGAGAACTTCCAGTTTCTGTGATTTCGACGATAGCATCCACAAGTTTTGGTGGCTTGACTTCGGTCGCCCCCCAGGAAAACTCGACGTCTGCTGTTACCCCGTGTTTTTTAAGATAATCGACGGTCATGTTAACAGCTTCGGTGGCTATACGTTTACCTTGTAGGTCTTTAACTGATTGAATTGCTGATTCGTTTGGAACGGCAAGCACCCAACGAACAGGTCTTGATGAAGCTTTGGAATAAACTAGATCGGCAATTTCGACAACATCTGCACGGTTTTCTTGAATCCAATCTTTACCTGTTAGTCCTGCATCAAGGACACCATTTTCAACATAACGTGCAATTTCCTGTGCCCGAATTAACATGCATTCTATTTCAGAATCATCAATAGATGGGAAATAAGACCGACTCTTTATTTTTATGTTATATCCTGCTTTACCAAATAGGTTAACTGTAGCTTCTTCTAGGCTTCCTTTGGGAATACCGAGTTTTAAAATATTACTACTCATAAATTTCTTTCTTCAATAAGTTGGATCAAAGTGCATTGGCAGATCGGCTTTATCGATATTCTTAAGTTTTTTTATAAACTATATCAGGGTCAAAAATTTTTTCTTCAACGATTTTTATATCGCCATTAATTTTTCGGAAAAAGCAACTAACATAACCTTTGTGGCAGGAAGCTTTACCAACCTGTTCCACCTTAAGCAAAACGGTGTCATTATCGCAATCTATAAAGACTTCTTTTACAACTTGAACGTTACCGCTTTCTTCACCTTTCATCCACTGTTTATCTCTGGACCGACTGTAAAACCAAGCTTTTCCTGTTTCTAGCGTTTTACTCCATGCGATTTCATTCATGTAGGCCAGCATCAGGACTTTTCCAGATTCAGCATCCTGTATAATGGCCGGAACCAGCCCACCCATTTTTTCGAAATCAAGTTCCATTAAACTAACCTCAATAGTAAAACCTTGGAATTTAAAATACTATTGATTTTCTGTCAACCTTATAATAGCCTAAGCATAAAAAAACAAAAGGGTCTCTATCCTTAACATCAAGATTTTTTTGTCATTTAGGTCGTTATTAATCCTAAATGATGATAAGGAAATGTAATTTTTTGAAAAAAGGACTTATTTATGCCATCTATTTCTCATTTCCAGATATACAAACCAGCTGAACCCTGTGGCTTGACTGGGGAAAATTTAAAACAAACAATGGAAAAAATTATTTTAGAACGTCTATCCTCAAACGGGAGAGAGTTTGATCTCAAAGGATACTGCGTTGGAAGTAATGGAATGACAATTTTCTCAGAGGATGATCGTTTATCTAATGTAAAGCGATTGAATCTTGGAGGAAATCGAATTGGTGATATAGGAGCAAAACTTTTAGCTGAATCACCAATTTTTTGTAAATTACAGTGGATAGAGTTGGGGGGAAATGATTTGGGCCCAGAAGGTATCCGAGCAATTTGTCGGTCTACTACTTTGAAGAAATTAAAAACACTAAATGTTTACCGAAATTTAATTAAAAATCAGGGAGTAAGGTTTATTGCAAAAGAAAATTGTTTAAGCCAATTGGAGGAATTGGACTTGGCTCAAAATGAAATTGGGGACGAGGGGGTAATGGCTCTCGCGGTATCCAAATTGTTTCCGAATTTAGTAGCACTTTATATGGATAATAACTTTGCTTCGGCAGAAGCTAAAGAAGATGCTAAAGGTTGTCCCAACTTTCGTAAGCTCGAGTCTCTAAATTTATAACCTTAATTGTGGTCTTTTGTAAGTCATGGAGTTCCCTGAAGATTTTAAAAATAAACGATATGGGAAAGGTTCTTTGCTTATTGCCAACCCAGTTTTGCCTGATCCAAATTTTTCACGAACCGTGATTTTGTTATGTAATCATGATGAACAGGGCTCCTTCGGATTAGTTATCAATCGTTCGGCTCAATTGGGAGCGACGGATCTGTTTTCTAGTATTGATATTCTTAAATCATATAATGGGAAGATCTACATTGGCGGTCCTGTTTCTGAAGAAATGGTCTTTTATCTTTATCGATCGACCAAGAGCATTGATGGCCTGGACGAAGTATGTCCCGGGATTTATTTTGGTAGTAGTTTAGAAACACTTGAATCGCTTTACCTTGATATCGCAAACCCACAGCAGAATATTCGTTTTTATCTGGGGTATTCTGGATGGTCAAGTGGTCAATTAGATGGAGAAATGGAACAAAATAGCTGGTTGGTTCAGAGTGCAGATGAACGACTTGTCTTTCTTGACCAGGAAGATCAAATATGGTCACAATCGGTCAACTCCTTGGGAAAAAAATATCAATATCTAACCAAGGCTCCAGTGAATCCACAGTGGAATTAATTACGAAAGATATCCACCCCCACTAAATAAACTTTACCTCAAGTAAAATATAATTTTGCTATGAATCGATTACGTACACTTCCTCCAACTGAGCAGATTTACCGCTCTCATGTTCCACCTAAATATAATAGTTTCCCCATCGAGAAATATTTTGCAACGCGATTTTCTTATCAAGATGAGAAAGAGTGGTCACGTCAGATTATTGCGGGGAAAATTATTATCAATGGTAAGGTAGCAATAGTTGGTCAGAAATTAAGTGCAGGCGACCTTACTATTACAAATGGGGGTTTTCGGATAGAGCCAGCGGCAGATATAACCTTAAATGTTATCTACGAGGACAAAAATATTCGTGCGTTTAATAAAAGTGCTCCTATTCCAGTACACCCCTGTGGACGATATTTTAAGAATTCAATGACCGAGATTTTAAAGGAAGTGTACCCCCATGAAGTGCCTCGTCCGGTTCAGAGACTTGATGTTATGACAACAGGAGTAATCGTGTTTGCTAGGACACAAAAGGCAGCAGCTTTTCTCATGCAGGAATTTAAACAAAGTCAAATTAAGAAAGAATATTTTGCACTGGTAGAAGGTGTTCCACTATCAAAGCAATTTACGATAGATAAACCAATCGGAAAGCAGAGAGCTTCTAAAAGGATTGTTGGGGACGAGGTTCCTGGATTTCAAACAGCACTTACGGATGTTGAGTGGCTAACATCAATTAATAATCTTTCTTTACTGAGAGTGACTCCACATTCGGGGCGTACAAACCAGATAAGAGTTCATTTGGCTAGTGTGGGACTCCCTATTTACAATGATTCTGTTTATGGTCATGGAAAAGTTTCTGATCAAGACTTTAATCTACATCATCACCGTATGCAGTTTCAGTGTTTTGATACAAAACTCCAACTAACAGCAATTTATCCACCTCACTTTCAACCTTATATTGATAAGGTTGAATAGAAAAAATGGATCGCCACAACTCATATATAAGTAATAATAAAGATGTTCTTTCTTCTGAATCCTTGGGTAGTAAATTGATCGATGGGGCGCGTAACCAGTTTTGGTTAGCTCCAATGGCCGGAATTACTGATGTTTGTTTCCGTCAGTTAATGGATGAAATGGGAGCAGGGGTTTTGGTTTCAGAATTAGTTTCTGCTAAAGGTCTCCTTTATAATTCAGGAAAAACTCATAAAATGATAGAGGTTCA
>TARA_B110000438_G_scaffold226686_1_pt1 | contig 10378 bp, 9 predicted proteins | sample TARA_B110000438 | Tara Oceans TARA_B110000438 (sample SAMEA4398413) | marine metagenome | biome: Polar Biome; feature: [MES] marine water layer (ENVO:01000295) within the mesopelagic zone...; material: water (ENVO:00002006), including particulate matter (ENVO:01000060) such as......
TCAACTTTTGTTAAGAATTCTTTATATATAATTTTTTTTAATAAAAAATTTATAAAAATAAGAATATCTGGTGATAGTATGCATCCAAATTTTGTAGAGGGTGAGACTTATATACTAAAGAAGACTAAAAGTATTAATTCTTTTAATAGATTTGATCCTATTATATATTTTTGTAAGATTCATAATAAATTACATTTGAAAAGACTTTTAGCTTTTTCTAATGAAAAGCTTGAATTAAGAAAAGGTAAGTTATATATAGATAATCGCTTTATTGATCATCATAAATTTGGATATATAAGTTTTAATATTTTGGTTTGTGAAAATTCTTTTTTTACTTTTTCTGATAACTTTATGACTTATGGAAAAAACTGTGATTCATTTTCCGTAGGTACTATGAACAATGACGTAATAGTAGGAAGAATACTTGATTAAAATTTATTCTTAACTAAATTTATTCCTGACATAGCTGCGCTTTCTAAAGTATTGGGTAATTTAGTGATAGTCCAATCACCAACAAAATGTATTTTTTTATTTGTATTTAATTTTATTGAATTTATATTTTGAGTAGCTTTAGGAGATCTTATTACTTTACTTTTTATTAATTTTGTTTTTTTATCAATCTGTATTTCATCTCTTAATTTATTTTCAAAAATTTTTATTAATTTTTCATTATTAACTTTTAATAATTTCTCAGCATCACTTAAAGAAATTACTATTTTTTGATTTTTATTATTTCCTATATTTTCAGAAAAAACCCACTGTAAATCAGAGTTTGTAAAAGCAATAAAATCATCAGTCATAATTTTTCGATCAAACCAGTAATAAATATTAATGATTGATGACTGTGTATATTTAAATCCTGTTATTTTATTTTTTGTGATTTTGAAAGCATTTTCTAAATTGGTGGCAATAATTAAGTTTTTTGATTTATATTTTTTACTATTACCTACTAGTATAATTTCATTATTTTCCTCTTTTATATGATTTATATTTTCACCTAAAAATATTTTAGAATTAGATTTTTTTAAAAAATCTAAAAATTCTTTTTGTATTAATTTTGTGAATGGTTCTTTCCAATAACATATAGAAATATTTTTTTTAGGTTTAAAAATCATGGTTTCAAATAGGTTAGTGAAGTGTAAAATAGAAATTTTTTCTAGATCTTGATTAAAAGCTGGTTTGCAAATAATACTCCAAAATTTATTGATAGTTTCATTATTTTGATTATTTTTAAATAACCAATTTATTACTTTTTGGTCATTATTGTCTTGTTTAAATGAACGTAATTTAATTAATCCATAAATCACCCTTAATCTATTAAGAAGGCTAAGGTTTTTATAATTTAATATTGCAAATATAATTGAAAAGGGGAATAAACCAAAATTTGATTGAATATGATATTTTCTTTTATTATCAATAATAGGAATTTTGAGATTTTGGTTGATTTTGATTCTATCCATGACTTTCAGTTTTTTTAAAATATAAATAAAATTTTTATAACTATCTAGAAAAATATGTTGTCCTATGTCTATAAATCCATCACTACTACTTATTGAACCAGCTCTTCCTCCTAAGTTTTTTTTTGATTCAAAAATTTCTACGGTGTAACCTTTTTCTATAAGTGAAATTGCAGATGCCATACCTGCAATTCCTCCTCCTATTATTGATACTTTTTGCTTTATCATTATTTTTTTAAAAAATAGATTTAATTATTGATAATATGATTATCCATAATTTTTCAAATTTGTTAGTTTTTGGTTTTTTACTTAATATACTTAATCCATTATTCTCAATTTTATTTAATATCTTTTCTCCAGAAGATAAAAATATTTGAATAATTATTTTATCTTTTAGTCTTAATAGCTGAGTCAATTCTTTACCTTTTATATATAACTCTCTATTAAATCTAATCATTTCTTTGAGAATCTTTTTTAATGCATCGCTACTTTTGTAGTCAAATTTATAGTTTTCATTAAAAATTTCATCTGTTAGACCATATTTCTTTATCAAATCCTGAGGTACATAACATCTGTCTATTTTTTTATCCTCAACTAAATCTTGTAAAAAATTTGTTATTTGTAATGCAGAACATATTTCGTTTGATAATAAAATTAAGCTTTTATTTTGATATCCCATAATGTTCAGTACTATTTCTCCTACTGGATTTGCTGAATAGGAACAATAATTTAATAAATCATTAAAAGTGTTATATTTTTTTATTTTTTGATCCATTATGTTTGCTTGGATTAGTCGATTGAATGTATTAATTTCTAAATTATGATTTGTAATTGTATTTTGCAAAGCTATAAATACTGGTAGGGAAGCTTTTTTTTCAAAAGCTTTTTTTAATTCTTTTTCCCAAATTTTCAATTCCTCTAATCTGTTACCAGTAGAATTATCTCCTATATAGTCTACTCCTCGTGAAAAAGCATATATTGCTGCATAATCATCCATTGATGCTTTTCTTAAAAAAAATAAAAATATTGGGAAATTTTCATAATTTTTATTTATTATTTTGTAGCACACCTTTATAGATTCTTTTAAAGAATCTTTTTTATTTGTCTTGTTTTTCTTAAATAAAAGATTATGCATATCAATCAATTACTGATAGTTTCGTGATTATTTTTTTATCATAGATTTCTGAAAAAGTTTTTTTCATATGATATTTAGTAAAAATTTTTGCGTATAAATAATTTATAATTTTTTTCAATAGATTATCTTTTTTATTATTTGATAATTGATAATTATTGTTAATTAATCTTATAAAAGTAAATTTATCACTTAATTTCATTTCAAAAATTATTTTTAGTAATTCTGCTGAATTATCATCAATGAAACTAACTTTTATATTTTTGTAAATCCATTCGATAGCTTTTTCTCTTTTTTTTATGTTTTCTGTATATTCAAGCTGCGCACATGAAGCTATTTCATGTGCTAAACAGTTTTCTTCTAGTAAATTACTGATTTTATGATTTAATCTTTCAGAAGTTTCTGACCATCTATCTGCTCTAGGAATACTCCAATCAACTGGCTTAGAATTAATCAAAATTGATTCTTTACCAATTATTATTGTATTGTTACTGATATATTTATTTGTTTGTATGCCAAAGTCTATTGATATGATGTTATTTGGAGTATTTTTAATAATAATTTTTTTTATTTCTTCAAGACCTTGGTTATCTTTTAGGTTATAAAAAATTGATTCTTTGGTGTTTTTAAAATTTCCAAAACTTTTATTTAAAATAATTAGGTTCATTTATTTATTTCTATACATCAAAAAATAATTAATTTTTTTGAAGATATTTTTATGTATTTTATCTATTTCCAAATCCTCTATAGTTTTTTCACATTCTTTATATATATTTTGTAATTTTTCATGACAAAATTGTTTTATAGAATATTTTTCCATATAAGTTAAAACTATTTCCTTCGATTTATCATTTAAAGTTTCAGAATTAAAAATCTCTTTTATATTTTTATTATCTATCATATTAGAAGATTCAATTAATTTTAGAATTGGTAATGATTTTTTCTTTTTTATGATATCGCTTCCTACTGGTTTTCCAAGATTATGATCTCCCCATATACCTAAATAATCATCTTTTATTTGAAACATATGCCCGAAAAGTTTTCCTATTTTAGAAAAATTTAGTAAGTTTTCTTTTGTGGTATTTTCAATATTTGAACCAATAATTGCGGATGCTTCTATCAATGCTCCTGTTTTTTTTTCAATCATACTGGTGTAATTATCTACAGAAATATTAAAATTTGACTCAAATGATATATCTAAATATTGCCCCTCAATTACAGCCAAACAAGTTTTGTTTATTAGGTTTCTAAGATAAATTTTCTTGTCATAATATTTATTTTCAATTAAATCAAGAGATTTACTAGCTAATGCGTGCATTGAAGAACCAGAAATAATACCAACTTCTTCACCCCAAATTTTCCAGACTGTTTTTCTGTTTCTTCTTATTTCATCTTTATCTTCAATATCATCATGAATAAGTGAAAAATTATGAAAAAGTTCAATTGACATTGCTAACGGTAAGATGTTTATACTTTTTCCTCCTAATGATTCGTTAATTAGCATCATTAATGAAGGCCTGAATGATTTACCTGATACATTCGTTTCTTCACCTTTCTCATCTTTCCAGCCAAGAAAGTATTGATGAGTTTGATAAAGTTTATTATCTAGATTTTTGTAAAATAATTTTGAATAAACATTTAGCTGATGTTGGTAGGTTTCAAAAATTTTAGGTAATTCTGGTTTTATCATTAACAAAAGTTTTGGTTGTGAATTTAAATTATATATCTCAATCCTAATATATAACAATAGTTGTAAATTACTGAATGAACTTTTTATTATCTTATAATATAGTTATAAGATAATGTCATTTATGATTTATATATTATTTCAATAATATGTTATAATAAAATTAACACATGTAAGGATAATATAATTAGTTTTTCCAGAGAAGAGCCTGTATATGCCATTGGGATTGTTTCTAAAATGGTAGGACTGCATCAACAAACACTTAGGAACTACGAACGATGGAATTTAATCATTCCTTATCGTTCTCCGGGTGGAACTAGATACTATTCTGTTATCGACATAGAAAAAATTGAAAAAGTAAAAGATTGGATTGATAAGTTCGGCATAAATCGAGCTGGTATTGAAATAATTACAGAATTAATGAAAGAAATATTAGAGCTTGAGAATAAAAATAATTTTCTTGAATCTGAATTATTACGTTATAAAAGCAGAGGGTATATTAAAGAATTACCTGAAAGAAATGAGAGATATGTATGATTGCATCAGAATTATGGCTTGAAGGAACAATGGATGATAATTTGAAAGAAGCTTACCAAGTAGGTAAACATTACGTTGATCAAGTTTACAAAAGTCAATATTATACATTAGATCATTTAATGCTAGCTCTTTTAGATAACAAAAGAGCAGTTGAAGTTTTGTTAACTGCTTTAGATGCTCCAGAACAAAGAAAAAAGAAATTTTTAGTTTCTTATAAATCTAAAATCAGTCAAAAAATAAAATCTATGGGGAAATATGACTCACTAGATTTTGTCCCAGATTTCATGAAGCCTGTTTATGATTTTGCTTTAAAACAAGCAGAATATAATCATATTCAAGAAATTTCTGTAGATTTAGTATTAATGGGAATTATTCAAGTGGTAAAAAACTATCCTTATGAGATGCCTTTTGAGACACAAAATCTTATTATTGGTTCAAGGTTAACTTTAGGTAATTTAGCTACTGCTATAAACGTTGTAAATTCTCACAAAACTAGTATTGATAATGATCAAGAAATATCTGAAAAACAATCTAAAAGCAATAATGTCATAGAAGATAAAATTGACCCAAAATCTAAAAATAGATATGAAAATCTTGAAAAATTTTCTATAGACCTTACTGAATTAGCAAAAGATAATCTCATTGATCCTATAATTGGTAGAGAATCTGAAATCAAAAGAGTCCAACAAATACTTTCTAGAAGAACTAAAAATAATCCTGTTGTAATTGGAGACGCTGGAGTTGGAAAAACAGCTATTGCAGAAGGATTGGCTTTAAATATTGTGGGAGGAAATGTTCCTGAGTCTATGAAAAATAAAAGATTATTATCTCTACAATTAGGTCAATTATTAGCAGGTTCTGGAGTGAGAGGAGAGTTTGAAGAAAGATTGCAATCTATTTTAAAAGAAATGGAAGAAGCAAAAGGTGAAATAATTCTTTTTATTGATGAAATACATACTGTTGTGGGAGCAGGTTCAGGAGGTGGAGCATTAGATGCTTCAAATATGATGAAGCCAGCTTTAGCTAGGGGTAAACTACAAACAATAGGAGCTACTACTCCAGAAGAATATAGAAAGTATATTGAATCAGATCAAGCTCTTGAAAGAAGGTTTTCTCCTGTAATTATAAAAGAACCTAATATTGATGATTCAATAAGTATGCTTGAAGGATTAAGGTCTAAGTATGAGAATCATCATGGGTTGAAAATTTCAGATAATGCAATTAAATCTTCAGTTATTCTTTCTGATAGATATATGAAAAATAGATTTTTACCTGATAAAGCCATAGATTTGATGGATGAGGCTTTATCACGGGCTAATATAGACAACCCAACTATTCCTAGTCAAATTTTAGAATATGATGAAGAAATTGAAAAATATCAAGAAGAAGAAGATTTTCTTTTTTCTCAAAATAATGATGTCGAAGCAGATAGTATTCGAGAAAAAAGGATTTTGCTATTAGAAAAACGAAAAAAAGAATTTGAAAAATGGAAATTTAATAATGAACTTATAGAAATAGTTGAACCTGATCATATTGCCAAAATTGTTGCTGATAAAACAGGTATTCCTGTTGATAATTTAATTGAAAAAGAAGCTAATAAACTCTTAAAACTAGAAAAAAGATTGCATGAAAGAATTATTGGTCAATCTCAAGCAGTAGAGAGTATTGCTAATGCTATAAGAAGAAGTAGAGCAGGTTTACAAGATCCAACTAAGCCTATTGGGTCTTTTATTTTTTTAGGTCCAACAGGTGTAGGAAAAACTGAATTAGCAAAATCATTAGCTGAATTTTTATTTGATAATGAAAATAGTATGATTAGAGTGGATATGTCAGAATATAAAGAAAGTTATTCTATGGCTAGACTTATAGGAGCTCCTCCTGGCTATGTAGGATATGATGATGCAGGACAATTAACAGAAGCTGTTAGAAGAAATCCTTATAGTGTGATTTTGTTAGACGAAGTTGAGAAAGCTCATCAGGATATTTTTAATATTTTGCTTCAAGTGTTAGATGATGGTAGATTAACTGATGGTCAAGGAAGAACAATAGATTTTACTAATACTGTAATTATTATGACATCAAATTTAGGTAGCAATATAGTTGGAAAAGAAGCTTTAGGATTTGTGAAAAAATCTTTAAACTCATCAAATGAAATTAAAAATGAAGTACAAGATTCTTTAAAAGCTTATTTTAGACCAGAATTTTTAAATAGGATTGATGAAATTATTATTTTTGATTCTTTGACTAAAGATGATTTAATTAAAATAGTAGATAGAGTTTTTGATGAATTGACATATAAATTACTTAAATTGAATATAAATCTTCAAACAGGTAAGAAAGTCAAAGAATGGATTTCGGATAGAGGTTTTGATAAATTTTATGGAGCAAGACCTTTAAAAAGATTATTACAAAAAGAAGTAGAAAATAAAATATCAAAAATGATCATCGCTAAAGAAGTCAAAGAAGGCAATACTTTATCTCTTAGATTAAAAGATGATGAAATAATAGTATCAAAGAAAAAAAATAATTAATGTGAGTGAAAAATTAAATAAAAATGTTACTGTAATAATTTTAGCTGCAGGTGAGTCTAAAAGATTCAAGGAAGATAAGATTTTTTTTGACATCAATGGACTTTCTGTAGCTGAAAAAACTCTTAGAACTATAAATTTATTAGAATCTTTAGATTCTATATTAATAGTTTGCTCAGAAGTTAATAAATCTAATTTTGAAAATTTATTAAGAAAACCTTCTTATATTGATATGAAAATTGATATAGTTATTGGTTCAGATACTAGAGCAGGATCTTTAATTAATGGGCTAAAGTTCTTGAAACAAAAAAATATTAAATCTGATTATATAATTGTCCAAGATATAGCGAGACCATTCACTAAAAAAAGTATGTACATGAGAGGTATAGAAGCTCTTAGTAATAATGATGCTGTTATTTTTGGATTACAACCAACAGATACAGTGAAAATTATTGATGAAAATAATTTTGTTGTGAAAACCCTGGAACGTAAAAATCTTTCTAATATACAAACTCCGCAATTTTTTAAATCAGAAATTTTTTATAAAAATGTTGATCTTGAATTAAATAATCCAATTGAATTAGCTAACATTACGGATGATTCTTCGTTTATTGATCCTTCACTTTATAAAATAAAAGTTTTGGAAGGTGAGGAAAAAAATATTAAAATTACTACTAAAAATGATGTAGGTAATTTACAATCTGTTTTTTATGGCATTGGTTTTGATATTCATAAATTAGTTCCTTCAAAAAGTTTGAGAATAGGTGGAATTGATATTGATTATCCATATAAACTACAAGGTCATTCTGATGGTGATGTTTTGATACATTCTATAATTGACTCAATGCTTGGAGGTTGCAATTTAGGTGATATAGGGATGTATTTTCCTTCTGAAAATAAATCAATAAAAAATATCGACTCAACAAAAATGTTAAAAGATATTTCTATTTTATGTAATAAAAAAGGTTATGAAATAATATATATTGATAATACAATTATCGCTCAAAAACCTAAAATGCTGTGTCATATTAATGAGATGAAAAATCAAATTAGTAACATAATAAATATTGATGTAAATAATATAAATATTAAAAGTACTACCACTGATAAATTAGGTATAATTGGTACAGAAAAAGCTATTGCTGCTCAATCTATAACAACTATAAAGAAAATAGAATAATCTGATGATTTTATATAATACACTTACTAGAAATAAAGAAGAATTAAAACAAAATAAAATCAATATGTATGTTTGTGGAGTCACTGTTTATGATAGACCACATCTAGGGCATGCTCTTTCTACTGTAACTTTTGATGTTCTGCATCGATATCTTGAGTACAAAGGATTTAAAGTTAAGCGTGTTCAAAACTTTACAGATGTTGACGATAAAATAATTAATAAATCTAAAGAACTTAAAATTTCTGCTAAAGAAGTGGCAGAAAAGTATATTAAATCATTTTTTGAAGATATGGATGCTTTAGGCGTTAGAAGAGCAGATGTTCACCCTAGAGCAACAGAAGATATGAAAGAAATTTTAGAATTTATTAGAAATTTAATTCAAAAAAAAGCAGCTTATGTCTCTAATGGCAGTGTCTATTTTGATGTTTCTTATGCATCTGATTATGGCAAATTATCCGGTAGGAACTTAGAAGAAGAATTAGGAGGAACTAGAATAGATAATGATTTAGATAAACTTAATCCAGCAGATTTTGCATTATGGAAAAAAGCTCCTGTTAATGAAACTCATTGGAATAGTCCTTGGGGAAAGGGCAGGCCAGGTTGGCATATTGAGTGCTCAGCTATGGTTAGAAAACATCTAGGTGAAACAATTGATATTCATGGAGGAGGATTAGATTTGATTTTTCCTCATCATGAAAATGAAATTGTTCAAAGTGAATCTGTGACAGAAGATAAGCCTTTTGCAAAGATATGGGTTCATAACGGGTTACTAAAAAGATCTGGTGATGAAAAAATGAGTAAATCTCTTGGTAATTCATTCGATGTTAGAGATGCTTTAGAGTTATATTCTGGAAATTCAATAAGACTATGGATTTTACAAAGCCATTATAGGCAACCTAGTACTTTAGATGATGATTCTTTGAAAATTGCTCAAAAATCTTTCCAAAGAATAGAAAGAGTCTTATCTTTACAGGGACAAAATGGATTTGATACCAGTAATTTTTTATATAGATTTGAAAATGCAATGAATGATGATTTAGGAACTCCAACTGCAATAGCTACTATTTTTGATTTAGTACATGAAATTAATAAATCAAATTCAGAAAATAACAGAGTACTCGAAGGAATAGAATTATTGAAAAAAATGTTATTAATCTTAGGATTTAATATTACTGAAAAGAAACTTGATAATGATGAAATTATGTCTTTAATTGATAAGCGAAATACCTTTAGATCAGAAAAGAATTATAAAGAAGCAGATAATATAAGAGAACAATTATTATCGAAAGGGATTGAAATTCTTGATTCTAAGGATGGGACTTCTTACAGAAATATTTAGAATCTTACATTTAATACAGCTATTGCTACGAAAACAATAATCAATATTATAGTTAGTCTGAATAAAATTTGTTCAATACCTCTCCTGGATCGATAAGATCCGTCAGATTGACCAAATAACCCCGCACTACTTCCTCTAGTTTGAAGTAAAATTATAATTACAATTATTATTGCAAAAACCATCATTAATATTGAGAAAAGTAAGTCCAATTTTTTTTCTTTCTTTTTATTTTTTTTGTTCCAGCAAATTAGTTATGATTTCTTCAGAAATCACAGGATCAGCTTGTCCTTTTGTTTCCCTCATGACTTGCCCAAGAAGAAATTTCTTTGATTGCTCTTTTCCTGCTTTAAAATCTTCAACTGCCTTAGGGTTATTTTCAATTATATTATTAATTTTCTCTTCTAGTTCTTTAGTATTTGATATTATTGCTAAATTTTTACTTGAAATTATTTGTTTTGATGTTTTTCCAGTAAGCCACATTTCTTCAAAAACAGTTTTTAATATTTTATTATTAATTT
>TARA_B110000438_G_scaffold255998_1_pt1 | contig 10355 bp, 11 predicted proteins | sample TARA_B110000438 | Tara Oceans TARA_B110000438 (sample SAMEA4398413) | marine metagenome | biome: Polar Biome; feature: [MES] marine water layer (ENVO:01000295) within the mesopelagic zone...; material: water (ENVO:00002006), including particulate matter (ENVO:01000060) such...
GATTCTGGGGTATTACTCAGCTTACATTCGGTATCGTTGGATCATTAGTTAGTTTAGTATCTATGGTAGTTATCTCTTTAATGACAGATGCGCCAGATTCAAAAACTCAAGCAATGGTTGACGAACTTCGTATTCCGAGCGGTAGAGCAATTCTTGGAAAACAACACTAATTAAATTTTATTTTAAGGGGCGATTTATTTCGCCCCTTAGATAAGTTTAAAGACAAAATTCTCTTTTTTATTTATGCCAGAAATTCATCCTTTTATTCTTATAATTGATTACATTTTAGGTCTTATTATGTGGACCCTGATTGGAAGGGTAGCAATGAATATCTTTCAAAGAGAAAACTCTGAGTTCTTTTTTATGAAAGCATTTGTAAAATTAACAAATCCACTAATACGTTTATTTAAACCAATAACTCCATCATTTATTATACCCTTTCTTGTTCCTCTTTATGTGGCTTGGTTTTTCTATATGATCAGATTTTACCTTATGCCATATCTATTGGGATATTCTGTAATGGGAATGCTGTCTTTTCCTCTAGAAAGTGAAATTGCTTCTGAAATCTATCGAATTTTTAGTAAAAACTAATTTATTTATTTTTTAAAAGTTGGTACTAGTAGATATCTAACTACAAATGCAAAAAATAAAAATATCTCCCTCCATTCTTTCAGCAGATTTTAGTCAGCTCGGAATAGAAATTAAAAGATTAGAGGCAGCTGGTGCAGATTTAATTCATGTAGATGTTATGGACGGACATTTTGTTCCAAATTTAACTATTGGACCCTCTATTATAAAAAGTTTAAGAAAATTTACTAAAATTCCATTTGATGTTCATTTAATGATTTCTCCAGTTCATAAATATATTAAAGATTATGCTGATGCAGGTGCAGATATAATTACAATACATCCTGAAGCTACAGATAATTTATTAGAAAGTATTAAATTAATTAAATCACTTAATAAAAAAGCTGGAGTTTCATTAAACCCAAAAACTTCTCTAGATAAATTATATCCTGTAATTAACGAAATAGATTTGATTCTAATAATGAGTGTAAACCCTGGTTTTGGAGGACAAACATTTATATTAGAAACCATTGATAAAATTAAAGCGCTAAAAATTAAATTAAATGAATTAAATCTAAAAATAGAAATTGAAGTTGATGGTGGAATTAATTTTGAAAACTCCCAATCAATTATTAAATCAGGAGCAGATATTCTGGTATCAGGAACAACTATATTTAAAAGTAATAAAGGAAATATTAAAAAAAATATTGAAATTTTAAAAAGTAATTAAATAATGTTTAAAATAAAAAGTATAAGCAAATACTTTTACACTTTTTTTAATTCGTTAATAATTAATTTAAAATATAAATATTTTAAAACAAACTATTATAATCAAATAATTTCAAAAAAAATACCATCAAGATATATTTATAGACCCAGTCCACACATAATTAATAGTCTTATTTCTTTAAAAAAAAAAAAAATAAAAATTGAAAATCTTTCTTTAAATTCAATTTGGAATATAAATTCAGAAAATTTTCTTGAATTTGAAAATCTACACAATTTTTTATGGTTAAACACACTTGATATAAAAACTTCTAAAATTGCTACACATAATATTATTGAGAATTGGATTGAAAATAATAATATTTTTAATCAAAAAACATGGAAATTAGATATTTTAAGTAAAAGAATAATTTCCTGGTTATCAAATTCTAATTTGACATTAGAGGCTTCTAATTTAAGTTATAGAAATAAATTTAATTTATCAATTATAAAACAAGCCAATCATTTATTTAACAATATTAACAATGAAAAAAATTATGAAAAACAACTTGTTGGCTGTACTGCATTAATTTTAATTGGTCTTATATTTAAAGAATATGAAAAATCAAAAATTACTGGGTTAGAAATTTTAAAGAAAATTATAAAAATAAATTTTGATTATAATGGTTTTCCAAAATCAAGAAATCCCCAAGAAATCAATGAAAACTTAAAATATTTTATTATAATTAGAGAATGGATAAAAGAATCTCAAAATCCAATACCTGAGTTTTTAGATGAAATAATTCATAGCTTAGGTTCTTCTTTTGTTTTTATAAATAATAGTTTTAATCACCTGCCTCTATTTAATGGCGCAACTTCTTTAAACAATGAAGAGTTTAAAAATTATTTAAATAATTTAGGGTATAATTTTAAAAATGATTCTAATAAATGTGGTGAATATTACATAATAAAAAATAAAAAAATATCTTTCATAATGGATGTTGGTGGTTCAGTTACAAAGAAATTTTCTAAAAAATATCAAGCGGGTTGCTTATCATTTGAAATTACATCAAATAACGAAAAATTAATTTGTAACTCTGGATTTTATTTTAAGAATAACGATAAATTAAAAACTCTTTTATCTAAATCAACAGCTGCTCACTCAACTTTATATATTGATAATCACTCATCATGTAGTCTTGATAGTTCATCTATTAAAAATGGCTTAAAAGTAACCTTTAAAAAGATTAATTTTAATAAAGACTTTGACGAAATAATTGCTAGGCATAATGGATATCAAAAAAAATATGGATACTCCCATGAAAGAAAAATTAAATTTCTTAAAAAAAATAAAGTTTTTTTAGGAACAGATTCTTTGGTTGGAAATGATGATATGTCAAATGTAGATTTTGGAATCAGATTTCATATAATGCCCGGTACTAAAGTGGCTAAAACACAAAATTCTAATACAGTTTTATTAAGTGCGCGTAATGGTGAAGGATGGAAATTTATATGCAATGAATATAAGTTAATTATTGAGAGAGGGATTTACTTAGGAAGCAAGAATAAAATAATTGAAAATCAAAATATTTATATTTCTGGTATTACAGAAAAAAAAGATTTATCTATTAATTGGATTTTAGAGAAAATTTCATAATGAAAAAACTAATAAAAATTAAAAGAGCAATTATTTCTTTATCTGATAAATCAAATCTAGAAATAATACTTAAAAGTTTAGATAAATTTAATATTGAAATAATAAGTTCAAGCGGAACATATAAAAAAATAAAAAAGCTTGGTTTTAAGTGTAAAGAAATATCAGATTATACAGATTTTAAAGAAATGTTAGATGGTAGAGTTAAAACTCTTCATCCAAAAATACACGCTGGTTTACTTAGTAATAGAAAAAATAAAAAACATAAAAAAGAACTTAAAAATAATAATTTTGACGAAATAGATTTAGCAATTGTTAATTTTTATCCATTTGAAAAAACTATTAATGAAACAAACAATTTTAAAAATATAATTGAAAAAATTGATATAGGTGGACCAACAATGGTTAGGGCTGCAGCTAAAAACTATACTAACGTAGCTATAGTTTCTTCACCTAATCAATATGAAGATTTAATAAATGAGCTTAAATTAAATAATGGATCCACAAGTATAAATTTTAGACATAAGTTAGCACTAACTGCTTTTGGTGAAATTGCTTATTACGATTCAGTAATTTCAAACTTCTTAAACAACCAAGCAAATCTATCATTTCCTGAAAAAAAAACATTCCACGGAAAATTAGATGAAAGATTGCGTTATGGAGAAAATCCTCATCAAATTGGCTCTTTTTATAAAAATTCAGAATACAATTCATTAGAACAACTTCATGGGAAAAAATTAAGTTATAACAATTATAATGATATTTTTTCTGGTTTAGAAGTTTTGAACACATTTAAAAAGAATGTGGGAACTGTAATAGTTAAGCATGCTAATCCGTGTGGAGCTTCTTCTTCGATTAAATCTATTTTATCTTTTGAAAATGCTTTTAACTGTGATCCAATTAGTGCTTTTGGTGGAGTAGTATGTTGTAATTACAAAATAAATATAGAATTAGCAAAAAAAATAAACAAAAAATTTTTTGAAATAATAATTGGAAAAAGTTTTGACAAAGATGCTTTAAAAATTTTAAAAAAAAAAAAAACCTAAGAATAATTGACTCCTCAAAGTATAAAAATAAAATAATTTTTAATCCAATATTTCATAACGATTCATTTTTATTACAAAATGTAGATAATTTACAAATAATAGAAAGAAATTTAAACTTTGTCTCAAAAAAAAAACCTAGTAAAATTCAAATTCAAAATCTTATTTTCGCATTAAATATTTGCAGATATGTTAAATCAAATGCAATTGTATTGGCAGAAAATAAATCAACAATTGGAATAGGTTCTGGGCAACCCAATAGATTAGATAGTTGCACAATAGCTATAGATAAAGCCAAACAATTTCTTCCAAATAAACTAAATAATTGTGTTGCGGCATCAGATGCTTTTTTTCCTTTTATAGATGGAATAGAAAAGCTGATTCAATCTGGAGTAAAAGCTATTATACAGCCAAGTGGATCAATTAGAGATAAAGAGGTAGTTAAGTTTGCCAATGATACTGATACGGTTTTAGTTTTTTCAAAAACTAGACATTTTAAACATTAGCTTTTTTATCTATTTTAGCTGCTAAAATAAAATCATTTTCTGATAAACCTTCAATTGCATGGGTTGTGATCTGTATGTTTGCAAAACCCCATCCAAAAGTTATGTCAGGGTGATGCTTTTCAGATTCCGATATATCACTAACTAAATTTATAAAATTTTTACTTTCAATAAAATTTTTAAAATTAAATTTTTTTTCTATAAAAAAAATATTTTTTTTATTTTTTTTAACTTCCCATCCATTAACTTTTTTTAAATACTTATGTATTTCTTTATAATCTAATGGAGGCAAATTTCCTTCACATGGAACACATTTTTTTTCTGTTAAATCATCCATAAAACTTGGAGCGGGTCAAGGGAATCGAACCCTCTACCTAATCGTTGGCAACGATTCGCTCTACCAATGAGCTAGACCCGCTTATAAAAAACTATTATAAAATATGGTTTTTTTAAACGCAAGTATGACAAAATACAACTAAATTAAACAGAAAATGTTGTTTATAATATAGTTTATGAACTCTCAAAAAAATCTTCCAAATATTCTACCAATTTTTCCACTGTCTAATTTTATTTTTTTTCCAAAAACTTCTGTTCCATTAAATATATTTGAACCGAGATATCTGGAGATGATTAATGATAGTTTAAAGAAAGATAAACTAATTGGAATAATTCAACCAAAGCATAAAAAAAATAATGAACAAATAAAACAACATGACCTTTATTCAATAGGATGTGTTGGAAAAATTGTAAGTTGTGATGAAACTGATGATAAAAGAATTTTATTAGTGTTAAATGGTATTAGTAGATTTGAAATAACCGAAGAAATAACTACTGATAAATTATACAGACAATGCAAGGTAGATTTTAGTAAATTTAAAAATGATATTATTGAAGAAAAAAATAAACCTGAAGTACTTGAACTAAATTTAATATTTAATGATTTAAAATATTTTTTTCAAAAAAAAGGATACGAATTAGATTGGAAAGAGTTAAAGAAACAAAATATAGATCAAGCTATAAACTCCTTATGTATGATTGCTCCTTTTTCTCTTGAAGAAAAACAAATACTTCTAGAGTCGGACAAAATTAATGATAGAAAAAATAAGTTAAAAGAAATTTTAAATATTTATTCTAAAAGTGATATTGAAATAAAAACTATACAATAAATTAAATTCCCAAACCCTTATTTGCAAATTTCATAAACAAAGATTTTATAAAAATATTTTTATTAATTTTATTAAATAATTTATTTGAATAGAAATTAAAAAAATTATTGTTAATCGAAAAATATTCTTCTGTAAAATCAATTCCTTTTGCAAAAATAAAATTGTATGATTTTACTTTGCTGTCAAAATCTTTTAATACCGAACTATCTAGCTCTAAACCTAAATTAATTTTTTTCTGAATTATTGATTTTAATATCTTAATATCTCTGATTGTCATATTAAGACCCTGTCCTGCTATAGGATGAATTTTATGTAGTCCATCACCAAAGTTTAAAATATTCTCAAAATAGTATTCTCTAGGAAGTAAAAAATTTAACTTAAATTTATTAATTGATAAAAAAGAAATTTTTTTTACACTAGATGGAAATAATTTCTTAATATTTTCTACAAAAATTTTATCACTAATATTATTTTTATTACTTACTGACCAAACTATTGAAGTAGCATTTCCCGAGATAGGTAAAAATGCCATTGGTCCATAATTAGTAAAAAATTGATATGCGATATGATTTTTGATCTTCTCGTGTTTTACAATTGTAGTATGAGCCGTTGCTTTATAATTTTTATTTATTTTTTTAAAAAAAAATTTTTTATCAACACTATTTGCACTACTACAATTAATTATTAATTTATAATTTTTTTTTGAAAACTGCTTACTTAATAAATAACTATTATTCTTTTTTATGATAGTAAGTAATGAATTTTTTTGTATTTTTTTTTTTAAACTTAAGTGTATTGCATCATTTTTAACCATGTGAAATATGGAATTTTTTTCTTTATTTTCAAAATTTAATAATAAATTTTTATTTAGTTTTAATTTTGAATTAAAAATTTTGATTTGATTAATTTTCCAAAAAATTTTTGTTTTTTTATCAATTATTCCATGATTTTTTAAAAAAAATAAATTACTATCAGAAATGCCTATGGTTCTACTATCTTGTATTTTTGTTTTAAAATTATTTTTTGTTATTAAATCTACCTTTATATCTAAATCCAATAATGCTTTAGATAGCATTAATGCTGTTATTCCATCGCCAATAATACAAACTTTTTCTCTCATATTACAAAAATTAATTTTATCAGGAAAAATTAAGTGATACAAAGTTATAAATTAGATTCGTTATAATGAATTTTTCAGAATTTTCAAAAAAAATAATACAATTTGCTATTAACAGAGTGATTGATCTCACTGGAATACTAGTCATTTTAACTTCAGTTTTTTTATTGTTATCTTTGCTTACTTACTCACCGGAAGACCCCAATTTTATATTTCCCGAGAACACTAATATTAAAAATATATTTGGCTTTTATGGAAGTTTTACATCAGATATATTTTTTCAATCGATTGGTTTAATATCCTTTTTGGTTTGTTTTACTTTCCTTGGAATTGGCATAAGTATAATAAAAAACAAAAAATTATTAAACATCATAAGAACTTTTTTATACTGTCTTTTTTATATTATTTTTGGTTGTGCTTTTTTAAATATATTTCACAATAATTCGTATTGGTTAATAATTAGTGGTAATGGAGGCTTTGTTGGAAACTTTTCAAATAACATAATTTATAATATATCAAGCTCAATTGATAAAAATATAAAATATATTTTATTATTAGTTTTAACTACTAGTTTTTTTTTCTTAAGTTTAAATATAAAATTTTTAAAATTATTTAATTTAATAAAAACTTTTTTAAGTAAAATTATAAAAATTAAAAAAAAAGAAAGTTTTGAAGAAACAATTAACAATCCAGATCAATATTTAAATTTAAAAGGAAGTGAAAAAAAGGATGAAAACAAACAAGCAAATTTTTCATTTAATCTAAAAGAAGAAAATAGAAACAAAAAAAAATTTATTTTACCACCCTTGGAATATTTAAAATTTCCCAATAATAAAATAAATATCTCTGATAAAAATAATAATAAAAATTCTGATCCAGAATTTTTAGAAAAAATTCTTTTAGATTTTGGTGTTGAGGGAAAAATAAAAAAAATAAGCAACGGTCCTGTTGTTACTTTAAATGAATTTGAGCCAGCCCCTGGAATTAAGGTTTCAAAAATAATTAATCTTTCTGAAGATATAGCAAGAAATACTAGCTCTGAATCAGCTAGAATTGCAACTATCCCAGGAAAAAATACTATTGGCATTGAAATTCCCAATCTGTCTAGAGAAAATGTTCTTCTAAGTGAAATTATTTCAGATGAAAAATTTTTAAAAAAAGATATTAAGCTTCCAATTGCACTTGGCAAAAGTATTTCAGGTGTTCCTCTTATTGGAGATTTAGCTTCAATGCCTCACTTACTAATTGCTGGTACAACGGGATCGGGTAAATCAGTTTGTATTAATACAATAATCTTATCTATAATTTATAAATTATCACCAGAACAATGTAAGTTTATAATGATTGATCCAAAAATGTTAGAACTTTCGACTTATGAAGGTATTCCTCATTTAATATGTCCTGTAATAACTGAGGCCAAAAAAGCTGCTTCTGTACTAGGTTGGGTCGTGAAAGAAATGGAGAGTAGATATAAATTAATGACCAAAGAGGGCGTCAAAAATATAGATGGTTATAATAGTAAGCATAAATTAGTTATGCCATATATTGTTGTTGTTGTTGATGAGATGTCAGATTTAATGTTAGTGGCTGGAAAAGAAATAGAGAATTATATTCAAAAACTATCTCAAATGGCTAGAGCGGCTGGAATACATATTATAATGGCTACACAAAGACCAAGTGTTGATGTGATTACAGGGACAATAAAAGCAAATTTTCCTACGAGAATTTCTTTTCAAGTTACATCTAAAATCGATAGTAGAACAATTTTAGGAGAACAAGGAGCTGAACAACTTCTTGGAAAGGGTGATATGTTATTTATGTCATCGGCAAATAGAATTGTTAGAATTCACGCACCATATGTTTCGGAAAATGAAATTGAAAAAATAAATAGTTTTTTAAGATCTCAAGCAGAGCCCGATTATGTGGATGAAATTTTAAATTTTGCCGATGAAAAAGAAACTAGTGAAAGTTTTTCTGATAATGAAAATAAAGATCAATTATACAAAACTGCACTAGAACTTGTAAAAACAGATGGCAAAGCTTCTACTTCATATTTACAAAGAAAATTACAAATAGGATATAATAGAGCAGCGAGAATAATAGATATGATGGAGGATAATGGAATTGTGAGTAAAGCAAACCATGTGGGCAAAAGAGAAGTACTATAACTGTAATGAAACAAAATTTATTTTATACATTAATTTTACTCTTTTTTATTTCTACCAACTGCCACTCATCACAAAAAGAAGATATAATAAAAAATCTTAATAAAACTGAAAATATGACTTTTAACTTCGAACAAATAATTAATGAAAAAAAAGAAAATGGCAATTGTGTTATAAAATATCCAAAATTAATCTATTGTAATTATGAGGGCATAAAAGGAAAAAAAATAGTTTCAAATGGAAACTCTCTGGTAATTAAAATTACAAATAGTAATATTTCATATCGATATCCATTAAAATCTACACCATTGAATTATATTTTAGATAAGGATTATATAATTAGTCAAATAAAAAAATTAGAATCACGAATTATAAAAAACAAATATATTAATTTTACTTTGTTGAATGAAAATCAAACAATTAATATTTTTTTCAATAAAAAAGATCTTAATTTAGTTGGTTGGCAAACTGAAGATATTTATAAAAATTTAGTTATTACTTTCATATCCAAAATAAGAATTAATCAAAAAATTGATGATAAAATTTTTAGACTACCTGAAATTAATTAACTATTTCTTGATTATAAATTTTCATTCCTCTTGCTAGATAATTATTTAAAGCATTTTCATGATCAAGAGAACAGGTATGAACCCAAACTCTGTTTGAATTAAAAGTCCATGATATTTTTATAGCCTCAGATAACAAATAACCACCTAATTTTTTTCCAAAAAAATTTTCTAACAATCCTAAATAGACAATTTCTGATTCCGATTGTTCTTTATGATGAATAAGTTCAAAAAAACCAGCAATATCATTATTTACCTTTAAAATATAAGTATACAAATATTTTTGGGAAACATATTTTATCCACTGCTGGTCAGACCAATCAAGTCTGTCTGTCCAACAATACTTTTTACCAATTTGCTTATACAAAAATTTATTTAACTGAAAATCTTTTGGGATTAGTAATTTTACATATGCACTATCTATTGGCTTACCTATTTCAGATAATTCATTAAGAGATTTTATTTCTAGAAAGTTTCTTATAACTTTTTCCATTAACTGACCATTTTACCAACAGTTTCTCCACCAAATAAATGAAAATGAAGATGGGGAACTTCTTGCCCTCCATCTTCTCCAATGTTGGTTAATACTCTATATCCCTTTCCAGTATCGACTGAAATTTCAAGCTTTTTAGCAACTGTATTAATACCTTTTAATAAACCCTTCATTTCATCAGATGAAGCATGTGTAATAAAATCATCAAAATCTATATATTTTCCTTTTGGAATAACTAAAGCATGAATTTTTTTTTGAGGACTTATATCATGAAATGACAAAACAAAGTCATCCTCATAAATTTTCTTACAAGGTATCTCACCTCTTAAAATTTTTGCAAAAATATTGTTATTATCGTAACTCATTTTTTTCTTTT
>TARA_B110000438_G_scaffold92500_1_pt1 | contig 10355 bp, 10 predicted proteins | sample TARA_B110000438 | Tara Oceans TARA_B110000438 (sample SAMEA4398413) | marine metagenome | biome: Polar Biome; feature: [MES] marine water layer (ENVO:01000295) within the mesopelagic zone...; material: water (ENVO:00002006), including particulate matter (ENVO:01000060) such as......
GTTGGGGTCATCATCAGCATCTCGTCTGTTTCATTTCGTTTCAACGCGTCCGATGGCCTTATCCATTCATCATGGACTGCCTCATCATTGTCATGAAGAGGAGTTTGGCCGTTAGGCATAGCGGTGACAAAAAATCGAGTGTCATACCTGCGAGGGGGCCCCAAAGGAGTCACCCAACGCGCTACATAATGGACATCTGTGCCATCAAGTTCTAAGTCTTCGGTTCGCATAGCTTCGACGAAGTCAAGAGATCCTGCATTTATTTGATCGCGATAACGCTGGAAACGCTCTTCTATCGGCGCGGCGGAAAGGTCAATTAACTCTCCTTTTCCTTTGGGGCGAGCTAGAAGAAGTCCCGCCTCCTCAAAGGTTTCGCGAAGAGCGGCAACCCAAAAGGCTATTCCTCCAGATTCGATATCTAATGTGGAGCTTGCGTCAACGTCAGTCAGACCTCGAACAGCGGCATCTGCCTGAGGAGATGCGTCGCCAGGGTCCACGCCTCCACCCGGGAAAACCCACATATCACCAACAAAAACTGAACGGGCATTTCGTTTCAACATCAATACTTGGAGATCTGGCCGGTCAGCAAGAATCAAAACCGTGGCTGCTGTTCTAATCGATATGGAATCAGGGTCGTAATCCCCTCCTGAGCCCGGAGAAGCGGTTCCAGTTGAAGCTTTTTGGTTTTGGGAGGAAGCTTTTTGTTGCATCAAAAGTCAATGCCGATACAAATCTCACATTCTTCGTCACCATGGCTCTTGAAAGCAGCTAACTCGTCTGCGTCAGTTTGATATTGCGGTGTGTCATACCTTGCCACTCGATCGTCTTCGTAGCCATTATTTTTATTTTTCTGCTGATCTGAGTCACCTGATTTCTCAGCGGGAGCAAAAACTTTATCTTTCCATCGATCATTCTCATCCCAACGATAAGACAGGTGACTCATCGAACCGGGAACACTTAAGGTCTCAAAAGCTGAGAGGGTATCGCGCATGATGGCACGGTTCAGCTCAGGCATATGCGGCCGGCCGGCTGTGTGACCTAGCGGAAAATCCAGATAGGTGGAACGAGCGGGCCACGCAGAACGGGTTATATCTCGAGCACTAGACATGGACAACGTCGGTATTCCTGCTTCTTCGATAGCTCTTGCGATCAGACTCACGGTCTGGTGGCATACCGGTCAAACTGGCACTAAAAGAACTACATCTAGTTCATCATCCAAGACTCTCTGGATCAAAGATGGAATGAGATCTTCGACGACACGTCGCGTACTGTAGATTCCACCCATCAAGGTGTATGAGTTCGGTCCTAGTTCTGCTATTTTTTTCTCCACAACCATACTTTTTAGGGCTTCGATTGGGAAAACAACGTTTATGTCTTTTCGGGCGTCCGTCAGGTCATACGCGAAATGAGTAGCCCGCAGTTCCTCTGTTCTAACGCTGTTAGGAATTGCTCGATAGCTGGTGTCATCTTTGAAATGAAAAGCAGTTTGTCCTGAGGCGTATATTCCTCCGGTAGCTATAAACCCAAGTCGACATTCCGACAGTGGCTTCGTTAAGGGCGTCCAGGTTGGTTGAGTTTCACTCGCAAGCCAGCGGTACTCCCCGTATCCCAGTCCAGCATATTGCGCAGTGATTCGCGGAATGTAGTCAACTGGCGGTAGGCGGTCTTGCATTCCACTTGACATATTGGTTCCCCTGTTTGTGCAAAAAACTGTTCGGTCATAACTCTAGTTAACGCTTCGGGTGTTTTATTACGGTTTTGGTGAGCTTTGGATCTAAGATGAAGCTGAGCCGTTGAAAGTTGCGGTTTCTTGGTGATCGTAGCTCAGTTGGTTAGAGCGCCTGTCTGTGGCACAGGAGGTCGGGGGTTCAATTCCCCTCGGTCACCCCAATCCCCCTATCATAAAACTAGTTTTTTGATTAAGAGAACGCGCGAAATGCGATCCGTTACTTGCAATATCTAAAGTCATCTGAGGTATCCAACAGGCGCCACTGAAGCAATGCGTAATGATCAACTGTTTTGACAATGTTTGCTAGTTCTGATGAATCAATGTCTGTGTGCGCCCCCTGGGAATTGAACCCAGAACCTGCGGATTAAGAGTCCGATGCTCTACCAATTGAGCTAGAGGCGCTATCTCTGTGAATAGTACCGCCCGACTTTCGACAAGCCACGGAGCGCAACACAATAAGGTCTCCAAAAAGTCACGTTAGGGCAGCGCTATTATTCTCCCACGACTGAATATCAGCATTACCTCGACAGGTGACTAAGCGATCACGACCTTGTCCGAGTTCAAAACAGTTTTGTTTTGTTACCGAAATATTCTTATTTAGTTTCAGCGTTCTCAGATAGAAGTCGGTCCTGGTCAGCAAGTTCCTCTTAACAATATTTACTGCCAACGATGTGAATCGATATTTAAAAGCTTGACCTCAATCATTCGGTGTTCTCGTGATCCATCATTGAACGCCTGGAGCCGCCTGCAATAGTTTTTGTGATTTAAATTTTGTCAGGAACCCAATTCCCGTGAAAGCCGTGTGGTATCCGCTCTGGCAGTTCGATTCGCGCAACTTCTGGATCCGTGAAGTTAGCAGCCTCAAAAATGACAAGATCACTTCGATTTGTCACCTTGTCGTAGACCAGAGTCATGATCCATCCGTCGTCTTCACCGAGTGAATGTTCGCGCGCTACGAAAACAGGTTCGGCGGCGCTTCGTCCTGGCCCATGTTCGTGAACTTCACTAGTTGAATTCAATAAATCATGTTTTAACGTATGGCTAAAGTCCCAGCTAGATTCATTCGTAGCAAGCTGTGCTGTGTATCCGTATCGGTGCTTTGTGTTAAGCACAGATTGAGCGACTCTAGGAAATTCTTGAGAACGGTCATCGATTATTTCCCTTTGGGTTTTTTGGGTCCTGGGGTTGATGGTCCATCTCTCAAGTCGGGGTAACGAGTCTCGGAAAGGCCCGTTCCGATCAGAATCAAACATTTTGTCGAAGCAACAAACATCAATAACCACGCAACCATTTACATCATCAAAACTATTTAGTGGATGAAAAGCGAAACACGGTTCGATGTTGCACCAAATAATTTGCTCTCCTGAATGCGCCGAACGAGGCAATAAACCTATGCGCGCTTCGTAGGAGTTAAACCAACGAAATGGAAACTGGTTTCCTGACATTGCCAACTCGATGTCTAGGGCTACGGGCAGGTCGAACACTGCTGCATATTTCTGCGTGAGCCCCATATCGTGCACCATCGGCATAGTTGGTGCTTCTATCTCGATTGTTTTGGTTACTAAGCCTTTTTTGTTTACAACAATGTATTCAAGTTTTCCGAGAAGCTGCCTAGGCGAGTATGCCATGACGTGAATCTCACCGGTTAGCGGGTCGTATTTAGGATGAGCGCTGAATCCGTTATTGAGGGTTCCTTCAAAGGTATGTGTCCCGACAGTATCCAATTCATAATTCAGTTCAACCGGCTGTGTCCCAGCTTCCACGATGGCAAGAGTCCGGTTGGCGTGCTCAATTATGTTCGTGTTTGGCCCTATTTCTGCTCGTGTCGGCGCGGAGTGGGTTTCACCAAATTTTTTATGGATTCTCTGGCTTCCTACGAAGCGGCTCCGGTACCAAGCAGCTTTCCCTTCTCTAAGTCTGATCCCATGGACCATTCCATCGCCCAGAAACCAATGGTGAGTTGCTAAATCGGGTTGTTCAATTGGGTTCGGACCGTTTCTCAAAAATCGGCCGTTCAGTTCTTCCGGGATTTTGCCTTTAACTTTCAAATCTAGGGCTGCTGTCTCAGTTTTTACGGGTTCATAGTTGCCGTCTAGATATGGCGTAGCATCCAGAAAAGACATAGCGGTAGTCTGCTGCTTCGAGCTCACGATCACAAGCTAATCCAGTATTCTCCCAAGGGGATAGCTAATGAGAAAGGGGAACTCAGAGAGAAGGTTATGCTTCGTCCCGTTAGGTTGGAGACAACGAAAGACGGACAGCATGAAAGCAATTCAAGTTGAAGATGGCCAACTAGTTTGGGCTACCGCCGAGGATCCAGTCTTAGGTCCTGAGGATATAAAAATAAGCAATCGTGCGACTGCTATTAATAGAGCGGACTTAGCTCAGCGAGTAGGTGGGTATCCGCCGCCGCCTGGAGCAAGTAAAATCTTAGGTCTTGAGTGCGCTGGGGTTGTCGAGAGCGTTGGAGAAAAAGTTACTGGCTTCAAAACCGGAGATGAAGTCTGCGCTCTGCTAGCCGGGGGCGGTTATGCCGAACAAATAGTTGTTCCAGCAGCACAAGTATTACCTATCCCTAAAGGCCTGAGCTTCACTGAAGCTGCTGCGCTTCCGGAAGTTTTTGCTACTGCTTATTTGAACCTATTTGTCGAGGGTACGTTGAAACCTGGTGAAACAGCGTTATTGCACGCAGGAGCAAGCGGAGTTGGAACCGCAGGAATTCAGTTGTGTAAAGCTTTCGGGAGCCCAGTGTTCGTTACCGCTGGCAGCGACGAAAAAATTGAGCGCTGCATCGCGTTGGGAGCTTCAGGAGGTGCGAACCGTCACACTGAAAATTTTGTTGAGAAAGTTACTGAATGGACTGACGGAGGTTTCGACGTGATTCTTGATCCCGTCGGAGCTGCCTATCTCGACCATAATCTGAACAGCCTTAGAGCAGATGGCCGATTAGTTATTATCGGTTTGATGAGCGGAGCAGAAGCAAATTTGGCCATTGGGAAAATGATGATGAAGCGTCTTCGAGTCATCGGTTCCACTCTTCGCGCTCGATCTGTGCCTGCGAAAGGCGCATTAATGAAGCAACTTCTCGAACGAGTTTGGCCCCTTATCGAGTCCGGCAAAATAGCTCCTATTATCGAAACGGTTATCCCAATTGATGAAGCCCAACGCGCCCATGATTTAATTGCCGGCGATGATACTTTCGGTAAAGTTATTTTGGAGACGAGCTAGAGGCTTTGGCCCAAAGAATTAAAGTTCGTTAAGAAGTACTAACGGTATTTGTCGGTCTGTTTTTTCCTGATAGGCCGAATAGCGAGGGTATTTCTCAACTACCAAATCCCAGAGGTCAGCGTATTGTGTCTGATCTGGCAAAGTGGCAGTCATCGGTCTTTTAACGCCGCTGAGATCAACCATTGAGATATTTGCGTTGGCTAAAATATTTAAATACCAATCGGGGTGCCGGTCATCTCCCCCACGAGAAGCAACAACCAGAATAAATTGGCTGTTCCGGTACGGAGATGTCAAAATTACCTGCCGTTCTCGTCCGGAGTGCCTGCCGACAGTAATGAGCTTTACTACGGGCATCCTTGCAACTACCCAACCGACTCGCCCGCGCGTAATCGCCAAAACACCACGGTGAATAAAATTCATTGTTTTTAGAACAGCATCGCTCGGCACATTGACAAGAGTAAGACTTTTAAAGGGCCACCGCAGCTATGTCAAAATTTGTTGCGCTTGCTCATATTAAGCTGAGAAAGTTACCACATCTGAAAACGCCCCAGCTGATACGAACCCTTATAGTTTCTTCTCAAAATTTATGTCCGTTCTGAAGCTGCTCGAAGCCAGACTTAAAGTGCCTAAGAGTATCTCTTTGGGCATTTGGGTAGGCGGTCGGTTTCCACTGACCTCTTAGGAGCTACAGGCCGACCGCTGCCTTCAAATGCAAAAGTTCGTCGACTCGTTCAATGCATTTGTCGCACGATTTACATAATCGATTTGGCAACGATCTTAATTGGCGTACACTAAGGTTCATAGTTTTAGAATGGGAGACACACCATGGCCACTTACGAATGCGTCACATGCGGAATGTCGGTTAACGCATCATGCGGCAGCTGCAACAAACCTCTAGTTAACGGCATCATTGAAAGACCTGACGGTTCGTCGGTGCAAGTTTCCAGATGCCCAGACGATTCGGAAAAGAAAATTAAGTCACCGATGTGCTGCGGCGCAGACATGGCTTGCTCGCTAGCTTAAACTACAAGATTCTCTGATACCGGATTCACAACTTTCAGTTAGTTACAGAATGCTAAGTACCCGCAGCAAAGCCGCATGAGGCACCTGCGGGTATTAACATTTTCACTTACTTAAAACGACCCGCATCGATAGCATCTCGGAGACTCTGGCCTTCTTTCAACATCCAGCTAACATTACCGTGTTTGGTTTCTGCGATGACTCGGTCAGAACTTCCACTGCGCCTCATCTCAATGTTCACTATCGCCGCAAAAGGAATTCTGGCTTCCCACATTTGCGCTTTAGACGTCCTGAAAATTTCGTTAGCCGTAACTTCAAGCGTCACCAGACGATCTTCCCCATCTTCATCAGTTTCGGTTACCCGTTGAAATTTGACCATTGTCCTAGTGTGACAGAGCGATGTCCCATTTCTTTGACGCTACTCAATACTTGTCTACATATTTTTGATTTCGTTAAAATAGTTTGAGCCGAACATCACTTAAAGTTGACCCGAGTAATAAGAACTGTGAGCATCTAGTCGATGAGTTCCTCAACCGATTTAGACGCTAGTGACCCACTTGCGCATTTTCGTGAAAAATTTGTTCACAATCTCGACGAACCTGATCTTATTTATTTAGACGGAAATTCATTGGGTCGGCTCCCGAAACGTTCTGCCTTAGCAGCAGCGGACCTAATCAACGACCAATGGGGCAAACGTCTTATCCGCAGTTGGAACGAGGGATGGTTTGAAACTCCCAACAGAGTTGGCGATTTAATCGGAAAACTAATCGGGGCAAATGCGGGGGAAGTAGTTCTTGCAGATAATACGTCAGTTTGCCTATTCAAGGGAGCAGTAGCCGCTTTGAAGGCTCAACCCGGCCGTACCCAGATCCTGACAGATGACATGAACTTTCCATCAGACATACAAATTTTGCGTTCGGCTGCCGAATCTATGGGTCCTGAATACACTGTTAAGATCATCAGAACTGATGGAATTTCCGGTTCATTAGACGCTGTGCGAAATCATTTAGGCGATCAAACTGCTCTGATCTCATTAAGTCAGGTTGCCTACAAGTCGGGATGGCTATGGGACTTAAGCGACGTATGTAAATTAGCTAAAGACTCTGGAGCACTTACGCTATGGGATCTATCACACTCGGTCGGGGCTGTACCTATTGATTTAACTGCAGCTAAGGCCGATCTTGCCGTGGGATGCACATACAAATACTTGAATGGAGGGCCTGGCGCACCAGCATTTATTTATGTTTCGCAGAACAACAACCTTTTCAGCAATCCCATTGCTGGGTGGTACGGCACTGAGAACCCTTTCCAATTTGATTTTGAGGCTCAACCAGCTGCAGGAGCTAACGGTTTCATTACCGGCACACCTCCAATTTTATCTTCCGCTCTAGTCGCCAGCGGGGCAGAAATAACGCTCGAAGCTGGCATAGAAAAAATCCGTGCTAAGTCTGTCGCTCTAACTCAACGATTTATCGAATTAGTTAATGAACACCTTTTTTCATATGGCTTTCAGGTAGCAAGTCCACTCGATTCAACAAATCGAGGTTCTCATGTCTCGCTTTTCCACCCAGAAGCGCAAGCAGTCGGTCAAGCCTTAATCCATGAGGAATCTGTGATCCCTGATTTTCGCCCACCTGATTTATTGCGGTTCGGATTCACTCCCCTATACACAAGGTACAAAGATGTTGATGACACGATTGAGCGGTTAAAACGAGTTTGTGAAAATGACGCTATTAGCCGCTGGCGACACATTAACCCTTTAATTCCCTAGCTCGTACAATAGCTACCCTCAATTTTTGCGTTAAATCTCTCGATAATACCTGGGATCAATTTCTATGCTGTGGCTATGAGAAGCACCGAGGACAAAGCCACGACCAAACCGATTACGCGTCTCAGATAGAGGTCTTCACCAAGAAATAAACGGGCTAAAACTATCGTTGTCACTGGATATAAGCTCGATAGCAAGGCAACCGGAGCCAACGAATCTTGACCTAAAGCTAATAATAAGGTCAAATTCGCACCCGTGTCACAGGCAGCGCAACCCACGACGATAGGCAAGCTTTTCTTCGGCATCATTTCATTTGATCGAATCGTTGATACAACCACCAATATCAACACAGCAGTAAGTCTTCCACTAACAATCGGCCACGGAGCCGAATCACTGCCGACATAACTAAGAATAGAGAAAAACATTCCAAAGCCAAGTCCAGCTGCGAGGGCTCCTGCTACCGAACTAATTAGAGTTTTAGTCTCCCCCTCACTACTTCTCATGCTTACGAGCACAATCGCAGCTAGACCTAACCCCATACCAAGAAACACTTTCCCTGATGGAACATTCCCTAATATCAGATCCCAAGAAATTGGGACTATCGCCGCTGTTAGCGCTGAAATCGACGCTACAACCGACATCGGGCCCCTAGCTAAGCATCTATAAAAAAGCCCCAACCCAATTAGCCCGCATGCACCCGCCGCTGCACCTATTGCTATGTCCCTCCAACTGAAGAGCGGCTGAAAAAATGGTAGCGCAACAAACAACCCCAGAGCGCCTAACGTCTGAGACGCGAAAAGAACTTGCAGCGCACTGTTTCGGCGCGATGCAATACCACCCAAGAAATCGCCACTGCCGTATAGACAAGCTGTCAGAACAGCTAGAACTGACCCCATCTCGATTCAACTTTCAAGCGGTAACTGACGCAACGATACTAATCAGACGCATCTACTAGACGAGACAAACGCGCGAAAATTCTGATCACACAAAGTTAAGGTTGTTCGTTTGAGAAAACAAAGGTCGAGCAAGCCGACCAGAAGCCTCCCCATCCATGACACAGCGACGTCGTTACACCTGGAACCTGATTCGCTGCATTACCTCGCACCTGCCGGATAGATTCGAGCATACAAAGCATGCCGTAGGCGCCAGTGTGAGCGTAGCTCATACCCCCGCCACTTGTATTCATTGGCATAGAGCCGCCTGGAGCTGTATGACCATCAGCGATGAAGGCCCCGCCTTCTCCATAATCAACGAAACCAAGCCCCTCTAAACCGAAAATCGGCGTATGGATAAAGGCATCGTAAATCATTAAATGATCAACATCAGCGTGGGTGATTCCAGCTGAACTAAAAGCCGCATCCCCGCTAGTGCGAATGAACTCTGGTTTAAGGGGATCCCTAACACCAGCTGGACTCATCAACCCACCTTCCAGCGCTCCACCGGAACCTAAAATGTAAACCGGCTTTTGGGGCATGTCTTTGGCTCGGTCCGCAGATGTAACTACTAATGCTCCACCGGCATCACTTACTAGGCAGCACATAGCCCTTCGAATTGGCCATGCAACCATTGGAGAACTTAATACTTCTTCGACTGTTGTCAGTTCTCTCAACGTTGCCCTTGGAACATCTGCGGCCCACTCTCTTTGACTGACTGCTCCTACCGCTAGGTCTTCATCGCTTAAACCATAGGTCTGCTGATAACGCAATACCGGGAGTGTGAATGTTGCGGCTGGTTGACCACCTCCATACATCGCATCGAACTGGTTCCCTATGCTTCCTGGACGGCCACCATCATAAGAATTCGTCAGCCCACGAGTGCTTTTACCTGACTCTCCATAAACAATTAATACAGTTGTGCAGAACCCTGCATTTATAGCAGCCATTGCATTACGAAGCTGAAACATCCAAGAGCAACCACCTACTACCGTATTGTCAGCCCACGATGGATAAATGCCTAGCTGGCTCGACATATCGGCAACAGGAAAATACCCGCATGTAAAACCGTCGATATCAGATGCCCTTAAACCTGCATCAGCTAATGCATTCGCCGCTGCATCAATTGCTAAACCAGTCGAAGAAACATTCGGCACCACTCCAATATTTGTTGACTCAGCTGCACCGACAATAGCGATGGACCCGGACTCAATCATGATGTTTCTCCAAGCGGTTCGAAGCAAAGCACAGTTACATCAGCAAACTTTTCGAATGTCGCTTTTAGATCCATATCTAACTTCAATTTTTCTGGGGTCTGTTCGCAATTAACAACCGAAGACACAAGCAACGGCCCCTCCTCTAGACGAACTAAAGCAACCGACCGGGGCCCTTCAGTAGCCCAAAACTGGGCGGGTTTTTGCTGAATCGTGTAGCTGTATAGCGATCCCTTACCACTAGCGTCACTCCATCGAACATCTCGTGATGAACAATGTGAACATATAGGGCTTGGAGGGAAGTAAAATTTCCCGCAAGAGCAACACTCGCGTATCCGAAAAACGCTTCTCGTGAGCCCATCCCAAAATTCTTGGGTTTCAGGTGTCGGAACGGGAATCAGTGGGTGCGGCATGCAAACCGTTCTAGCCTGGTTACACGACCCTTGCATCAATATCGAGCAAGC
>TARA_B110000438_G_scaffold300638_1_pt1 | contig 10350 bp, 9 predicted proteins | sample TARA_B110000438 | Tara Oceans TARA_B110000438 (sample SAMEA4398413) | marine metagenome | biome: Polar Biome; feature: [MES] marine water layer (ENVO:01000295) within the mesopelagic zone...; material: water (ENVO:00002006), including particulate matter (ENVO:01000060) such as......
ATGGGTATGATGCGAAGCATGAGGAGTACGGGGCGAACTCCAGTCATCGACGAAACCAAATCAGTTCTCAACGAATTATTCGGACAACCAGTCCCGTAAGATGTCCATGTGATCACCAGCGATGGGCAATTCACCATCGAGTACCAAATCTATCGGCCAGAATTTCGCATCAGCGGCATCATCCCCACCGACTGGTTCACCCTCGGCTTCAATCAGATAGACGATGCTGACGATGTGTTTGCGAGGGTCACGTTGAGGATCACCCTTGGCGTCGAGTAGGTGTACAATTTCACCAGTGAGTCCAGTTTCTTCTTCCAATTCACGTAGTACTGCATCTCGTGGGTCCTCACCATAGTCGACAAACCCACCCGGTAGAGCCCACGCACCTTTCCATGGTTCATTGCCTCGCTGAATCAACAGTACCTCACCATCCCGACGAACCGCAGCATCCACCGCTAGAGCAGGGTTGCGATATTCCACGTACTCACTCCCCGTAACGACGCTTGCGTTGTTGGTATGTTTCAATCGCTTCAAACAAATCATCTTGTGAGAATGAGGGCCAGTAGACATCGGTGAAGTAATACTCTGCATAGGCGGATTGCCACAACAAGAAATTGCTAATCCGCTCTTCACCCGATGTACGAATAACCAAATCAGGATCGGGCATATTACCTGTCCACAATCGTTTGCTGATTTCAGCCTCGTCGATTGCGTTCAAATCGATATTCCCATCCGCATGGTCCGCAGCAATACCGCGCACGGCCTCGATGATTTCCTCGCGACTGCCGTAAGCCAAGCAAACCGTGAACACGAATTTGTCATGCTCTGCAGTCACATTTTCTACATTTTCGATGGCTGTAAGCACACGTTCTGGAAGTAAATCTTTGCGACCAGCAACCTGAACCTTGACCTTGTTTTTCAGAATTCTTTCATCCTTGGAGAGATCGTTTAAACCCTCAACATAAAGGTCGAATAGAGCCTCTAATTCCTCAGGCTTTCGGCTGTTAATATTCTCTGTACTAAGTGCATATACTGTGAGATATTGAACCCCAATATCGAGTACCCAATCCATGACATCTTCGAGTTTTTCTTTGCCTGCTCGATGACCTAAGGTTGCCGTCAATCCGGTGTTGGCTGCATAACGCCGATTGCCATCCATGATGATGGAAATGTGTGTAGGGAGTGTATCAGTCATGACACGAGTCTGTAATCTGCGAGCGCGAATTCGATCTGTACGTGATACGATGCTCCACGCATAGCGTGAGTTTACGATCCATCGTGCTGGGCCACGGATGATTCGCCACTTCAGTAGCCAGTGGGCTGTTCGGTCCAGCGTACGGCCTAGCCAACCCATACCGTGTCGAGTCCGCCTTCCCTCTTGATGCAATCGGGTGGCTTGATAGCGTGGACCGTATGGCCATTACATGCGCCGCGAGGTAGTCTACATCCTCACCATCGGCATCGGTTTGTGGGTCGACCAAAATGGGACAGATTGGCCAATCAAAGGCGAATACATTGTCGACATCGTTTGTTGGACAATCTTCATGACTATTTTTGTCCGAGGTGAACGATTAGAGCGCATCGAAATGTTGGCCGTGCTGGCTTTTGCAACCCCGATGGAACTGTTCTTCACCGAAGTTTGGCATCTGTATGAATATCGTGAGGGGTTGATGCCGTTGTTCGTGCCTGCTGGTCACTGGTTCCTGTTTGATTTAGGCCGCCGATTTTCTCATCGTTTGCTCGAAAAGTGGTCCTGGCCATCGATTCTTCCTTTCGTTCCCCTATCACTGTATTTTGCATACCAAGGAGTTGACACATCGGGAATTTTCTTGCTTCTAATTCTACTCTGTTTCATGCGATGGGGACCTGAACGTCGCCTGTATGCCACGATGGCATGGTTGGCACTCGCGATGGAATTATGGGGTACATACTTGGGCAATTGGGCTTGGTATTCTGATGTAGCTTGGACACCATTGACGGCATTGAACCCACCTCTCCTGTGTGGTGTTGTCTACGCGCTGGGCGATTTGCTGGTTAATCTGGCAGTCAATCGATTCACTCAAACACAATTGATGGACGATCCCCCAGTGCGTTGATCGTTTTCTGGCTGGCATTGACCACGATGACTTCACCAGCATAAGGCCAGGTTTTCAAGTCGTGGCTAGAATTTCCAGCGTAGGCGAATTGCCCTTTTCCATAGCGTTCTGCAAGCGCTTTACCCTTTGCCCCCATGCGTAAATTAGTGACTCCATCACTGCCCATGACATCATCAAAAATACCGACATAATCTGCAATTTTTCTTGCCACAGAAATCTCAGATGCCGTGCACAGAATTACTTCTCGTCCTCTTGCTTTTTCATCCTTCAGCCAAGCGAGGAAAGGTTCGTTGTACTCGAGTTCTGCTGGGTCGAATTTGAGTTTGCGGCCGAGTATCTGTTTCCATCTCGCTCGACGATTGGTCAGGTCGAGGTAAAACATCCAAGGAATCAACCAAAATCGAGGGAGAACCACACGACGGAAGGTCACCCGGGACATATCTGTGAAAATCAATGTCCCATCGAGGTCGACCGCAAGTGGCAGTTTTGTCGGCTCTCCCATGACGTCTATGGCATCAATGGGTCGCTTTCAATCTGTCCTCTGCTGCGCAGAGTATTGATGTGGATGCGACCTTTGGGCAATACGTGGACATTGAATCCGAACCATGGTATCCGCGTGTTGCAGTGAATTCTGTGACCGATGCAATCTTGGCCCTTCCTGCTGGATTTTCATCTCACGTTCTGCATGTGCGCTGGGATAGTTTACCGGTGGGCTTGCCTGATGGTGATATGGGTTCCAGTGAGTGGTGGGATTTACTTTCACCCACATGGGGAAAATGGGTCGAAGGAAAACCCCTCTCTGTCACCTCAAACAAGGTAGGGTGGTTGGTTGAATTTACGAATCATGAAGCACAGATATTACCACTGGATGAAGATGGCCATGGCCGCCGTCTTGCGGCACTAGATTGCGACGAATTACACACCGCAATTGGTGGTCTCCAAGTCGATGGCCGAGATATGATTCTGATATTCAAAAAATTAGCGATGGATGCACTGCCGAAGGACGACCAGAATTTGCGATTGGCTGGAGAGGCATTGGGCCGGTTTCATGCCACCTGTGGTCGCACTTTGGCGACGCCAAATGATGAGAGAGCTTGGAACAAACGCCTCGATACATTGGAGCCGCGCACACGTTCTGCAACCAAATGGCGTGCACCACACTCGTCAGATACACAGGGAACCATTACACATCGTAACTTTGGCCTCGATCATTGTCATTTGGTTGAGGGGAAAGTCATCATATCCGGCTGTGTAGGTGGTATCTACAACGCGTTGGTCCCAGAGACATCACCATCTCCTGCATTGCGAGATGTTGCGGCTGCAGTTCTCAATCTGTCTCCTGATGAAAAGAGGGCATTCTGCGAGGGATGGGTATCGACTGCTCCGTCTCACTGGTCCTCTCACAAGGCATTGGATAGCCACCGAGGTGGCCTCATCATCTGGGAATACGAACAGTATCTTGAGCAACGGCTGTTCCATCAAGCATGGGGGCAAAAAGAACCACCTCATGTCACACAATTCCTTGCCACAGTATCCAGTGTTCAGAATGGCATGTATCGGGTTCGAACAATTGCTGCTGGGGCTTTGATATGTACGTTCGTTCCATTGACCGCAATTCTCTATTGGATTTTCTATCCTGGTTCAGAAATCCCTTCTGATTTCGCTTTGGGGAGTGTAGGACTGATGGGAATCAGTGGTTGGATTTTGAACAAAATCTACCGGTATTCCGCCCCTAAACCCTGGTGAAAACACCATCGTTGTAGGCATAAATTCGAGGAACACCAGTAGGAATCTCAAGGCTGAGAATTTCATCCTTTGACAAGTTCTCAATTTTCATGACGATGCTCCGTAAACTATTGCCATGTGCTGCGACCAGTACTGTTTTCCCGGCTGCTAAATCAGGCTTAATGGCCTCATCCAAGTATGGGAGTGTACGCTTAGCACACATGGCTAGGCTCTCACCTTCTTTTCCAGGAGGGGGTACATCATAGGAACGACGCCAGATATGGACTTGTTCATCTCCATATTTTGCACGGGTTTCATTCTTGTCAAGACCTTGCAGATCGCCATAGTGACGTTCATTCAGTCGATTATCACGGTGCGTCGGCACATCGCTTGAAACTTGATTGTGTTGCATGACAATATCTGCAGTATTTTGTGCTCGAATTAAGCCACTCGTATGTACAACATCGATTTGTGTATCGGCCAATTCTTCGCCAGCCTTGGCAGCCTCAGTTTCACCAATCGCTGAAAGTCCAACATCGGTCCAACCGGTGAATTTGTTGGCGGCATTCCAAACAGATTGGCCATGCCGCAGTAGAATCAGTGTGGCCATCAGATTCCCTCAATCCAAAGTTCTCTGATTGCGGACTCGTGGTTCATAGAATACGATGCCATTTTCCTTGGCTAAACGAGCGACATTGAGTAAGAATGATTGGCGTGCATCTCTCTCATTAGCGCCCCCTTCGACATCCCAGTAAATGTTACAGGAAATTTCGATAGAATCCTTGGAGATGGCAGAGACCTTGGCGTAGCAAGAATCTTCCTTCATGGTATTCTCATCGTTTCGGATGAGTTCACCTACACCATTGGTGAAGTTCTCAATTGCATCCGGATCACTATCCAAGTCCAGAGAGATGACCGGTCGATATCTGCGCCAGCGTCGCTTGCCAAAATTCTCGATGGGTTTGGAGGTTAGATTAGCATTTGGAATGGTTACCACTGTGTCCACACCTGTGCGTAGAAGAGTGGTTCTCAAACTGATACTGATGACTTCTCCTTCAGCTCCGCTAATCAGGACCCAATCACCGACACGGAATGGTCGGTCAAGCAATACTGTGACCGCTCCGAAGACATTGGCGATACTGTCTTTGGCGGCGAGAGCAAGTGCCAGACCTGTAATCCCCAGACCAGCAACCATCGTGGTTAAATCAAAATTCAATGCATCGGCGATGAAGATTGAGCCAAAGATGACAATACAGAATCGCAAGACGCTTTCGACAGCTCCAATGAGAGTTTGTTCAGCTCCATCCAGTTCCTCATCATCATCCCAGTATTCTACAACAGCCTGAACAGCGACGGTTAGACGAAGTGCCCACGCGATGATTGCGATAAGCATCACAACCTGTGCAAGTGATGGCAGCCAAAATGCGACAAACTCTGGCATTACAGCAGATTCACCTTCGATGAGCATAAGACTGCATTGCCAGAGAACTCCAGCCCCCATCGCGGTACCGAGAGCCTTGCTTGAACCCTGTATAGCGAGTTTTGCGATTGGACTTTTCTCACAAATCCCGGAGAACATTTTGGGGATTAAAACCATAGCAAAAATTCGCGCCACGAAGACTAACCCGATGAATCCAAGCAACACAACAATGGTTCCTTGATTGAAACCAAACATCACATTGTCCCAATTTGGGATCATCTCTACCACACTGTCCATGAGGGGCCGAATCAGCAATAGGGGTTGATTATTTCGCTCAACCATTCTTCATGACACCGTCCCCTAAAGGGACGATTCTGTGCGGGTCGTGGTGGCGGTCTATTGAAATGGAGAAGGTATCTCGACTGTATGGTAGTCATGTCATCTCGCCGAATCCTTGCACTTCTTGGTGTACTCTGTATGCTTATTCCATTGCTCACTGGTAGTATTGGCATGAATTCACAGGACGACTCATCCGAAGGGTTGGAGCCAGGGGATATCTGGAGTGAAGAATACGCCACTGAATATTTTCCATGGGGGGGCAACGATCGAATTCAATTCAAGGAGTATCATGACTATTTCACCATGCGAGATCGCATGCTGCAATTGGCTGAACAAAACCCCAATATCATGTCATTCCATGAAGGATTGAATGGCGGGGAAAATATTCGTGGTCAAGAAACAACAGCAGAAACCTACGAGGGTTGGCACTACAAGCACTCATCTCCTTGGATGAAGATTACTGGTGGTGGTGAAGCACTCGCAGGAGTCGATGGTGGAGAATGTAATGACTTCGTGGGTGATTGCGGCAATTATGCAGACATCCCCGATATCCAATTGGTTGGAAACCACCATGCTCGTGAATGGATGTCATACGAAGTTCCAATGTTTTTCCTCGAGACGATTGCTCACTACTATGGCACTGCCGGAATTGACAATGACGGTGATGGGCTATACGATGAGGATGGTTGGGATGGAATCGATAACGATGGTGATTGTCTTTCTCTAATCGCAAGCATCCAAGATTCGAACGGTGATGGTATAGCCTGTGGACCCGGTGACCTAGGCGTCGATGAAGACTTTTCAGAACAACTGATTACCGATTTGGTCAATACACGCGAAATCTATCTCATTCCCATGCTCAATGTTGATGGTAATCGATACGACCGTGAAGAATTCTGCGGCGAAGATGGTTGGAATTGTGATGGGCCAGGTTGGAGAAAGAACCTTCGCTGCAATCGCTATCTAGAGTGTGAGACACCTCTTCCAGATGTTGATCCGGAGGTTGACGAAGGTTGTGATGGTGTCGACCTCAACCGTAACTATCAGTTTGAGTGGGGTGCGCCTTTAGGGGCAACTGGCCCTCTATTCCCTGGTTTTTGTTACGCCGATGGCCCTAACAATGACGTTTACAATGGTCCACCCAACGAGAATGATGATGACGGCGATTGCCCAGAAAAAGGGTATGTCGCTGCCCTTTGTATCAACGAAGATCACGTAGATGGTCGTGACAATGATGCAGATGGCGAGATGGATGAAGATTGGTGGGGAGGAAATACTGAGCCCGAGACCCGCTTCATTCAAGATATTACTGAAATGAATGACGATAATGGTGACGGCTCATCAGATTTCAAAGCCACCCTCACTTGGCACGCTTACTCCAATCTAGTTCTCTATCCGTGGGGGCATTGTACTAATTGTGAGACTACAGATCATGAGCAACTCGTCTTTCACGGTAACGTGATGGCGGAAATGACAAGTTACGAAAATATGCAGAGCAGTGACCTTTATCCGACAACAGGCGATTACTGCGATTGGCAGTATGGAGTGCATGAATCATACTGTTACACCATCGAGATTGGAGGAAATCAGGATGGATTTCACCCCACTCCTGACCGCATCGATCACATTGCCGTCCGCAATTTGGGTGTCCCATTTCACATGATTCAAATCGCTGATGATCCACGAGAACGCGCCAATATTGGTATTCAACAATCCGAACAGAGTCAGTGGATTGTCAGTGCTGAGAATCTGACCATCCCAGAGTCTGGACCAATTCCCATCACCATGTGTATCGATCCATTATTCCCTTACACCAATGATGCAAATTATAGTCACGTGATGTGGAGAACAGTCAAACCGACCCGTCAGCAGAGTGATTTCGGAGCAAAGGAATGGGTAGAAGAGGAATGGCAAATGACTGGATTCCAAGAAACAGGAGTCAATTGTACACTGAGCAACAACGAGACAGGTGATCTCATAGTCTCGAATTTACCTGTTTCAGAGGAATTTAGCGGTAAAGTCCACTACAAATCAATGCTTGGAACAAGATCTGGGACATTCCCATTTTCATATCCGAATCCAGAAGTGTATCCTGGTTACGAAGAAGTCAATGTCGCTTATAGAGCACCATTTGGCAGCAGCGCTCTCGCATTCTTGTTATTCTGTATCGTTGCAGGGACCGTTTGGGGTAGCCTTGGGGTTGCCATCAAGAAGATGAACGAATCAGAAGCAAATGAGAAATCTATTGTTGGCGCTTTAGACTGAGGTGCAGATCATGGGGCAAAGTGACGAGTTTTCCTCCCGCTGGGGTTTGATTTTCGCAACCATTGGTGCCGCCATTGGAACAGGGAACATCTGGAGATTTCCCCGGATGGTCGGTGCCAACGGTGGAGGTACATTCCTGATTCCATGGCTGTTCTTCTTGTTCGTCTGGTCCATTCCCCTTGTTATCGCTGAATTCGCCCTCGGTAAGCGTAGTCGTACGGGTACCGTAGGAACTTTCCGAATCTTTGGTGGTAAGAAACTCGCTTGGATGGGTCTGTGGACAGCTTGGATTTCAACCGCGATTGGTTTCTACTATGCTGTTGTTGCAGGTTGGTGTATGAATTACTTCCAACTCGGATTCCGAGGTGAATTATCGACTGGAATAGATTCAGTCGAAGTGTGGAATAATTTCCTGAATACAACTGAATTGGTGATTTTGTTCCAAACGCTGGTCATCATCATCACCTTAACCGCAATTTTGGGTGGTGCAAAGATGATTGAGAAAGCGAATACATTCATGATGCTCAGTTTGTTTGCATTGCTTTTCCTTGCACTCTTCCTCGCTCTCTGGATGGATTTGTCAGATGGTAGTATGGATGGTGCCCTGTTCATGTTCAGCGTTGACTTTGACATTCTGATGCAACCGGAAACTTGGATCAATGGTTTATCTCAATCTGCATGGTCCTGCTCAGCGGGTATGGGTATGGCAATCACCTATGCTGTTTACATGAAGAAGGACGAAGATACAACTCTCAACGCTTTCACAATGGGTTTGGCCAACAACAGTATTTCCATCATTGCAGGATTGACAGTACTCAGTGCGATTTTCGCCGTGCAAGACGACCCATTGGCCACAGTCACCGCCGGTTCGAGCGCCATCACTTTCCTCGCACTGCCCGAAGTGTTTGCTCAAGCCCCAGGGGGCTCACTCACACAATGGGTCATGATGTGGGCCTTTTTCTTGGCTCTGACTTTTGCTGCGCTCACGAGTATGATTTCAACGGTCGAGCTATGTGTCAGAAATTTCGTTGATCACGGCTTTGAGCGAAACAAGGCTGTTGGCATAACCGGGGCTGCAATTTTCGTCTTCGGGTTACCCTCGACTTTTGTCTGGATCCGTCTCGATTCCGATGGTGTTGCTTTCCCAGAGTTCCTAGAGGTTCAAGATCACATCTGGGGCTACGGGTTGATGTTCAGCGGTCTATTCATCGCTTACACGATTTGGAAATTTGGATACAAGATTTGGCGCGAAAAGGTCGATGCCGGAGAAGCTTCTCCAGGTTTGAAGGGCTACATCAAGCACGGAGTTCCAGCATTCCGTGATGAATTCATCAACACCGGTGACAACGATGTATGGATTGGCCGTTGGTGGGATTTCACCATGTTCATCGCCTTCCCAGTGCTATTCACCGTTCTCCTAGTCTCTTACTTCGGTGATATGATTGCCAATACTCCCGATGTTTGGAACCCAAGCAACCCACATGGTTTGACCATTATCTTGCTCTTCTGGGGTGTTGTTGGTGGTATATTCATCGGATTCAACCACATTCTCGTTGCACGACCATTGTATCGAAATGTGCCAGAGGGTGCCGGAGCCAGTGCTGACATCTCGATGTTGCCCGGTGGCGACGATGATCTCGTCGGTGTTGTCGGTGACATCTTTGAAGGCTGGGAACACCATGCATCATCCGAAGACCTGATGGACGCGGAACTATCCTAGGTACTTCGTGGAAGCCGACGACCGTGGCCGTGAACCGGCTCGCTGGTGCATGCACTGGGCGGAAGTCGGTGTGTTTGACGATAACGCCGCAGCCTTCGGTATTGACGTATCAAATCTGATGGAAGCGGCTGGCCAAGGTTTGGCAGCACAAGCCATCAGAATGCTCGAATCCACCAACAAGCGTCGTGGCCCAATCTGGATTCTGTGTGGACCTGGTAACAATGGTGGCGATGGCTTTGCCGCGGCCTTGGGATTGGTCGAGGAAGGAGTTGATGTTCGCTTGTTGGCTACACACTTGATTCAGCGCGGCGCAGCGGCTCAAAATTACAGAGAGCGGTGCAGTGCAGCAGGTATTCCCCTATCGATTTGGCCTGAGGTTCAGTCGACAATGGGCACAGGCCATCCCGCACTCATCGTCGATTGCTTAGTCGGAGCCGGGCCCGGACATGCCGGCATACACCTCCGTGGAGATGTTGCCAGTGTTCGCAATTGGTTAGCAGAAAGTCGCGGTCGAGGATCCCCAATATTGGCTTGTGATATGCCCACTGGACTCGGAGGACCCGATGTTATCAAAGCGACAGCAACAGTAACCTATCACGCTGAAAAATGGGCATTACGTGATGTGGATGGGCAAGTGCAATCTGATGTTGGTGAAATTCATACGGCGAATTTACCTTGGCCCGCCCGTGTCGAAGATTGCGGACCAGGTGATGCTCGACGGCATCCACCCCTTCGGACTGATGCGCGAAAAGGTGACCGTGGTCGTCTGCTCATCATCGGTGGGG
>TARA_B110000438_G_scaffold56158_1_pt1 | contig 10342 bp, 10 predicted proteins | sample TARA_B110000438 | Tara Oceans TARA_B110000438 (sample SAMEA4398413) | marine metagenome | biome: Polar Biome; feature: [MES] marine water layer (ENVO:01000295) within the mesopelagic zone...; material: water (ENVO:00002006), including particulate matter (ENVO:01000060) such as......
GACTGTTTGAATGATTGCTGAGACCTATTTGGATAAGAACGTGATTGGCGCTTGAAACAGATGATGCTAGTGATCCATCGACCAAACCCTGACCATTAAACTCAGTAGTCGACGAAATACGGTCAACTTCATCACGAAGCGCTGAGAACTCTAATTGAATGCTCGCACGTTCTGTCGAACCCACAGTTCCATTTGCAGATTGGGATGCCAGCTCCCGGAGCCGGATCAAGATATTTCCTTGTTCTTGTAACGCACCTTCCGTGATTTGGACCAATGACATTCCATCATTTGCATTTCGAAGAGCCTGACGAAGAGTACGGATATCCGATCTCAAGCCTTCTGAAATAGCGAGACCTGCTGCATCATCGGATGCTTTATTAATGCGGATCCCTGATGACATTCTTTCTATAGATTGAGTTAAACGCGCACTATTTTCATCTAAAAGTCTGCGCGCGTTGACTGATGCGACATTATTAAAGATTTGTACACCCATTTTGTATCCTCCTTGAAAAGTCTAGCGGGTTATTGTTTTAGCATCCTTGCGAAAACAAGCTTCCAAGCTATTAACCCTATGATATGGGATTCATTTCCTATATCTTGATTGAAAAAATTTTCTTTAAATTTTTTTCTATTCTGGTTAACTTAGCTTCAATCGAACACAACCTTGGCGGTCCTGCCGATTTGGAACCCTGATAAAATTTTCTCTACGGGTAAGAGGTTCACGGTTGTTGTTGACTTCCGGGATTCTCTGGATAGTAGTTGTGGGGGTGTTGTCGAAGATTCGAGTTGCCATTGTTATCCTCCATGATTGAATTAAGACGGGTTATTGTTTTAGCGTCCTTACCAAAACAAGCCTCCAAGCTTTTAACCCTGAAACATGGGAATCAATTCCCATGCCTTAAACTGCAAAGCGCCCATGAACTATATTGTTCTGGGTTATTCGGCTCCAACCGAATACAACCTTACTTAATGTGCTCTATCGGACTGAAGATAAGATACTTTAATTTTGTTTATTGATTTAATTATAGAAAATCGATTCAATACATTGGGAGCGCTATCTATAACTATCAATAAAAAATTATTTTATGATTAAGGCGATTAATTAAAAAAATATAAATTTTATGATGCAAGCTTATATTTTGTGGTGGGGTGGAAAGTTTGGTTTACTCTTTCTTGTTTGCATGTGTACTGGCGTGAAGTTGGTTTTGCATCAGGGCAGCAATTTTTTCTGCGAAGTTTTTTTCGTGAAGGGTTGAGTCTGCAGCGTCTCTATTTTGCGTTGTAATATCTAGGATTCTGGCTGACTTTATAAGGAGATTCTGGGTATGGCTTAACTCACCATTTAGTGCAGACAAGTCTGTACTAATAGTTTTACATTTCACATTGTCAACTTTCGACACCGATTGTGAAGAAAACACCCGCATGCGGGCGATAATCCTCGATTGATCATCAACCGTCTTTATGATTGTTTTAAGGGGAGATGATCCCCCTCTCTTTTTTCGAATTACCTTCCCTGGCAAACGATTTTCAGAATAAAGCACCTCTTTATAGAGGGGTTTTATTTTGATATGATCTTTTTTTTCTCGATCAACTGTTTTTCTCACTTTTATAACATTCATCATAGAAGTCCCTTTTTTATCCGTTTACGATAAACGGTGTGCTTCAAAGGCCTATTTTTGAGACTTTAATTATTTATCCACTTCTATGTCAATAATTGGAGCACGGACTGCGGAATCAGGTTTGATTGTCCCACCATGGCGGTTGATGTTTGGACCAGGATCTGGTTTCGGGTCAACTCGGCTATTTCATGGGCAATATCTGCGTCTCTTATTGCTGACTCTGCTGCTTGCAAGTTTTCAGTGGAAATACTAAGAGAACTGACCGAGCGCTGCAGTCGGTTTTGTATGGCACCTACTTTACCTCGGCTCGCAGTTACTGATGCGATAGCGGACTCGATTGAAGCTAGTGCTGTTAATGCCTCCGCAGAAGCCGAAACAGAAAGAACATTTAATCCCAACTTTTCTGCGGTCACAGCATCTAGGGCGAGAGTATTATTTAGATCGAGTCTGCTGTTTGCTGTGTTATCGATCCCGATTTGAATCAAAGTGTGACTGGTAGACGCCACGCTAGAAGCGAGAGAACCATCAATCAGACCAATTCCATTAAATTCAGTTGTGTTGGCGATACGTGTGAGCTCCTGACGAAGAGCAGAGAACTCGAGTTGAATACTCGCACGTTCAGTCGAACCAACAGTTCCGGTTGCGGCCTGTGATGCCAACTCGCGGAGACGAATGAGAATACCAGACTGTTCGTTGAGAGCACCCTCTGCAACGTTGACGAGAGACATCCCGTCGTTTGCATTTCTTGTGGCTTGTCGTAGGGCTCGAATGTCAGATCGTAGCCCTTCAGAAATCGCAAGACCCGCAGCGTCGTCGGATCCTTTATTAATCCGTATGCCGGATGAAATACGTTCTATTGATTTTGATAACCGACTACTATTAATGTCCAGATTTCTCTGAGCATTTACCGAAGCGGTATTGTTGAATATACGAATTGCCATTTCCCTAATCCTCCACCATGAGTTGGAAAGTTTTATTCTTACTTTAAAACTTTTAATTTATGTTTTTTGCTTCTTTAAATCCCCCCGAAGAATTTTATTAGAGTGGGTTTTCTTCGAGCCCACTTACTCTAAAATTTCCATACTAGTTCCTTTAGAATTTAATCACTTTAAGTGCTACCTAAATTAGGTTGCTCTCATGCTTAATTTGCGTATCGGAGCAGGAACTTGAAACTTTAGAAAAAAATAAAAGTTTTTATTTAGGCTGAGATCGCCAGTTTTTTTGGGGAGTATTAGCATTAATTTGGGCTATGTCAGGGTGAGTATCCAAAAACTGGATAACTTTCTGAAGATCGAGAAGAGGTGAGGTGAGGGTATAAAACTCATTAAAAATTTCCCCCATGAGAGTCAGGTCATTTCTGGTATCGATGGTCAATCGATGAGATTTGTTTCTTAGGTAGACCGGCGCTGGAACGCGAGATTGAACTGCAAGTGTGGGATTATCGTGAAACCAGGTAGTGACATGCTCCCTGTATTTAGTTTGCATTGTAACGCTGGAAATTTTTTTTAATGCGCTGACTTTAACTATTTCTGTTCCTGTTCCTAGCGGAATAGAATCAGATGTAACTGTGTAATCTGTATTTTCTTTTAGATGCGTATGAATTAACAGACGCATCAATTGCCTGTCGATTAATGGGTTGTCCCCACAAATACGGACAATATTTTGGGCCTTGACCTGATCTGCGGCAATTAGGAATCTTTCGAGAACATCTTCTTCAGGCCCCCTGGCAATAATAACGTTTAATCGTTCTGCCATTTCTATAAGAGGTGCCTCAGTAGGAGAATCGGGGACAGCAAGGACAATATGATCAAAATCGGTCACCGCTTTGATTCGATTAATGATATGCTCGGTCAATGGTATGCCGGCTAGGGGGCAAAGGGCTTTTCCCGGTAGACGGGTTGATTTCATTCTAGCTTGTAGGACAGCAGTAACAGCGCTCATGGTTCAATTGGGGTTATTTGGTAAAAGTTACATTGTACTGATTTCCAGGTAGATTTGTAATGCTGAAAAATATATGAAATATCCTAAAAAGTTAAAGAAGGGAGATAGGGTAGGTATCGTTGCACCGGCGGGACCGGTTGATCAAAAAACTTTGGAAAAAGGATTGAGTGTGATCGAGCGAATGGGGTTTTGCCCCGTGCTTGCCGAACACATATACGAGAAGGATCGTTATCTGGCAGGGACAGATGCACAGAGGACTAAGGATCTGCACGATTTTTTTAGAAATCCTGAAATAAGAGGTATTTTTTGCGCGCGAGGTGGGTATGGAGTTAACCGCGTCCTTCCCAAGTTAAATCCTTCCATTATTAGTAAGAACCCCAAAGTTTTTGTGGGTTCTAGTGATATTACTCTTCTTATTTTGTTTCTTGTTCAGCAGTGTTCGATGGTTACATTTCACGGACCTATGATAGCAGGAAATTTTGGGCGTTACCCGATGACAAAATCAAAACGCCAGTTTGGTAGGATTCTTTTGGGAAATAAAGCAGGTAAACGATTGACTGCAAAAGAAGCACGTATCTTTAGGCCAGGAGTTGGAGAAGGTAAGTTGATAGGTGGTTGCCTTACTTTATTATGTCGATCTCTAGGGACTCCATGGGAAATTAGGACACGCAACAAAATTCTTTTACTCGAAGATGTTAATGAACCAATTTATAAAATTGACGGAATGCTTTGGCATTTAAAACAGGCTGGAAAGTTTAGAGGAATTCGCGGAATTGTTTTTGGAGAAATGGTCAATTGCCAGCCCTCCAAGAAAAGCAATGGTTCTTTTAAGGAAATTTTGAAAGAAGTTTTCGCAGGCAACTCTTTTCCAATTGTAACGGATTTTCCGTCGGGGCATGGACGAGAGATGCTTACTCTGCCGATGGGTGTTGAGGCTAAGCTGGATACGAAAACTAAAACTCTCGAATTTGAAAACTGCGGTGTCTTATAATGATGATGCTGGACTTTATATGCGGACCGGAATTCCCTTTGACTTTAAATATCTTTTTGTTTCCTCGATCGTGAACTCCTTAAAGTGAAAAATAGATGCAGCTAAAACGGCGTCTGCCTTGCCTTCAGTGATACCTTCAAAAAGGTGATCCAGTGTCCCAGCTCCGCCGGAAGCTATGAGAGGGATTGTTAACGATTCAGATATGGTTCGGTTGAGCTTTAGGTCGTAGCCTTTTTTAGTCCCATCGCAGTCCATGCTTGTAAGGAGAATTTCTCCCGCTCCATAAGTTTCCATAAGTTTAGCCCAGTGCAAAACATTTATGCCTGTACGATTTCTTCCGCCGTGAGTATAAACTTCAAACGAGAGACCGGATTCATTACCGGTTAGAAATAGTTCGGGGTGGAGTTCACACCACTCTAAATTAGAGTTAGCAGACTTGAGAGTAGAGTCGATTCGTTTTGCATCGATGGCAACCACAATACATTGACTTCCAAACCGCTTGGAAGCGATCCGGACGAATTCTGGGTTGTTTACAGCGGCTGTATTGATGGCGACCTTGTCTGCACCTGAGTTCAGAAGGTTTCGTATGTCATCCAGACTTCTTACTCCGCCTCCCACCGTCAATGGCATGAAAACTTTTTCTGCAGTGCGTGCGACAATATCCAAAATGATACTTCGTTTTTCGTGAGATGCAGTAATGTCAAGAAATGTTAGCTCATCGGCTCCTTCTTTTTCATACGCTGCGGCAACTTCCACCGGATCCCCGGCATCACGTAAGTTAACAAAATTAATACCTTTAACGACTCTTCCGTCTTTAACGTCCAAACAGGGAATGATTCTTTTAGCCAGCATGGAGATTCAATAGTTGCAGAGTTTGCGCATAGGTAAAACTTTTATCATATAGTGCTTTTCCCGTTATAATTCCTTCTACACCGTTGGGCTCAAGTGCCAGCAGATCTTCAATATCTTTTAGTTTGCCGACTCCTCCGGATGCGATCACTGGAAGGCTCGTACTTTCAGAGAACTCTTTAATGCTTTTCAGATTGGGACCTTGAAGCATTCCATCACGGCTAATATCAGTAAAGATGTATCCTGCAACACCTGAGGATTCGAGGTTTTTTGCCAAGTCAGTGGCACGTTGATCCGAAACTTCGACCCACCCGTTAAAGGCAACATTACCGTCACGGGCATCAATGCCAACGATAATTTTGCCAGGAAATTCTTTGCATGCACTGGCGACAAATTCTGGTTCTTTATGAGCAATAGTTCCTAAAATTATCCTATAGGCGCCAGCGTTAATATATTGCTCTATCGTCTTAAGACTGCGAATTCCGCCCCCTACCTGAATGTCGACCGAACTGTTGTATATAATATTTTTTACAATTTCAGCATTGGCGGGTTGCCCTTCAAAGGCACCATCCAAGTCTACGATATGTATAAGAGAGGCTCCCTCTTCATCCCAGTGACAAGCCATAGCAACTGGGTCATCAGAGTATACGGTTTCCTGGTCAGCCATTCCTTGCGATAAGCGCACACAACGGCCTTTTTTAATGTCGACAGCGGGAATAATTTTCATAGACAGATTTTAATAAAGTCGAATAATATTTTATGAATGCTCTTTTTACTGATTTAAAGAGAGTATTCAAAGAAAAAAGTGAAGGATGAATAATATCAGATTTAGGTTGTGAAGGAGTTTTTTTATTAGGTCTGATTACTATAAATTTTCATATTGTATCCCAGTTTTATCTATTTGTAATAATGTAGATTTTTAGGCATATTAATGCACTGAAGTGCTAAACAATATTTAGTCATAAGTCGTTATTTTTTTGTGAGGTCATAGAATGCTAGAGGGACCACTTTCTGCCAGAGTCCAAAGGGAACAAGAGGCATTTAATGAAGGGCTGAGAAGAGATGGTTACATGCGAATCTTTGAGCATACCTCTTACTTGTTCTTGCAATGGAGAAATCAAATTATTCGCAATGAACTGAAGGATGCACAAGGGAAAAATGTGTTAGAGATGGGGTCGATATCATGGAAAGGTTGGATTGAGGAAAATGATATTAGACCGGCTAACTTGCACTGCATTAATATTTCTCAAGAAGAAATCAATCATGGTAAAAAGAATGCACCCTTTTCGAAGGTCAAACCACATTTTCATTTAATGGATGCTCATAATCTAGAGTTTGAAGACGAGTCTTTTGATTTTGTTTATGGTTGTGCTATTCTCCACCACTTAGATTATAACCGGGCGTTGGATGAGATTTGTCGGGTCCTAAAGCCTGGGGGAAAAATTTTATTTGCAGAACCACTAGGAATTAACCCGGTAGGAAAGTTAGTGAGGTTGATGACACCTTTTGCCCGCACAGATGACGAAAAACCACTTATGTTTAAAGAGCTTGCTGAGTTGGGGGAAAGGTTCAACACACGTCATTACTATGAAGAGCTACTTTCAGTTCCTTTAGGAGTAGCTTCAGGTGTCTTTTTTGATAGCCCTGATAATTGGTTGACCAGATTAGGGTTTAATCTTGATCTCACTTTGATTAGGGTGTTTCCTCCCTCACGTTACTTATTTAGGCACATATTGGTCGTCGGTACGCTGAAGTAATTTGTAATCGCTCCAAAAAGGAGCATCACAGATTTGTCTTCTTGTATTTTCTTAAACTTGAGTTTTGTAGAAAAATTTGTGAATTTGCATGCAGGATAAAGTATAAAACAGTAGCTGTATTTTAGAATACAATTTTTCAAAGGCATTTTTTAATGCAAGTAAGCAAAACCCCCATTGAAGGACTACTCATTATAAAACCTAAAGTTTTCGAAGACCCACGTGGAATGTTTTATGAGGTCTATTCTGAGAGTAGATATCAGGCACATGGGATGTCCTCCCGATTTGTTCAAGATAATCACTCAGTTTCTAAAAAGGGCGTGCTAAGGGGGCTTCATTATCAGGTAAAATCTGGGCAAGATAAACTGGTAAGGGTGACTAAAGGGGAGATATTTGATGTTGCAGTAGATATTCGTAGGGATTCCGCTAGTTATGGCAAGTGGTGGGGGCTCTCACTCTCCGAAGCAAACAGTCTTCAACTGTATATTCCTGTAGGTTTTGCCCATGGGTTTTGTGTGCTTAGTGAGTCGGCGGAAGTTTTATATAAGTGCTCAAATTATTACTCCCCGGAAAATGAAGCCGGTATTCTGTGGAATGATCCAGATTTAGCAATTGACTGGCCTGCCAAAGATCCAATTCTTTCTGAAAAAGATGCCAAGTATCCACTTTTTAAAGCGCTCTGACTTTAAGAGCTAAAACCTTTAGAAAATTGATTTGCGATAGAGATTAAGGTATTGTTTTCATGAATTTATTGTAATCTTAAAGTAAAGAAGTTGATTATGGAAAAAGATATTATTAAGCAGTTCATCATGAAGATCCCTTTTTTTCAATCATTTAATGATCATGAACTGTCAAAATTAATAGGTCGGGAAAAAGTTTTTAAAGATTGTAAGAGAGGTGACTATGTTTTTAAAGAAGGAGATGATGGTTCCTCGCTATACGTAATTTTGCTTGGGAGCATTGACCTTGTGAAAAAGGGTAAAGGGGGGTCGGAATCAATTATTGTGCAATTAAAAAAAGGTGCTGTTTTTGGAGAAGTTGCTATGCTTACGGGTCATGAAAGAAATCTAGATGCTCGCGCTTCTTCAGCAAAAGTAGTGGTTATGGAGTTTACTAGAGCAAAAATAGATAAAATGATCCCCTCTGTTCAAACAAAGTTTGAGAAACAGTTGCTGTTAATGATGGCTGCGAGTATGAATAGTATGAACTCGCGTTACGAAGAATTGGAGACTAGATTGAGTTTAAAAAAATAACCGCAGGAGGCGATATAAATAAAATTCATTCTCGAATCTTTTAAGTATAGGTTGTAGTAGCCGCAGACAGATCCTTTTCAAAACTCACTAAGTCCCGCTAGTTTTTTCATAACGCTATAAAAATTTTTTTCCCTCAAAATTTCCTGTAAGGCAAGTTTTATTTAAAGGATATCTAAAACTCCTTGTTTGATTAGCTTTAGCTGGTCTTTTGTTATTTCTCAGTGCTTTTTTTTAATTTTTAAGGTCTTTTTTACTAATGTATTTGTTTTTTTTCTCCGATTACATATCATAGAAAGAATTGAGTAGCGGTGGAGGTATCTAGAAAAAGATGAATCGGGGTGGAGACCCTAACAATTATGCAAATACTAGAGATCGATGCACCTATAGTACAGAATCAATCCCCTAAGGGTCGGTTTGAACGAGAAGAAGTCAGTACTTCAATCGAGATGAGTGCCTTTTCGCAGGCGAGAGAGGGTGATGTAGTGATTTTGAATTTTTCAGATAAACAGAGCCTTTCCAATTCTTATGGTGAAACCCAGTTTAAAGATAATCAAGCGGTACAGGAGATCTCTTCAGTAGCGCGGGCAGTTTCAGAGTATTCTCAGATTATTGAAGGGAGCTTAAACGAGGATGAGTTGATTGCAATTAAGCAAATCGTTGCACATGTTGAGCCTATTGTGAGAAAATTTCTAGCTAGTGACCCTGAGGAACTCAATTTGGGAAAATCGGTCGGGGTTTTGACTGGAGATCAAGAAATCACTCAGAAAGTTGGGGTAGAGCTTGGATATGTAATTTTAAAAACATTAGACTTAGAACCTTTTTCTCAGGGAAAACCTGAGAATATAGTCCAGTCAGAATCAATTGAAATAGTGTCAGAAAAACCCAATATCAATGTCGAAAATATTCGGCATGTTCCTGAACTGGCTATATTAGCAGTAGATACTGAGTTTCAGAAACAGTTTCATACTCTCAATGAAAGTAGTAAATCACTCATTGTAAGTTCTCTCAATGACTTGATGAGGTTCTTTCATGAAAATATCAGTAAAGTCTTAGAACCTCTAAAACATCCTATTTCCCTTGGGACAGGTGAAGTGGACCTGTTAGACTCAAAGCCACAAGCCTAGCAACAGCTTTTCCCATCGTTTGTTCCCAAATATAAAATCAAAAATAATTTTGCGAGAAAGTGTATGACTTAGCTTTAGGTGCCGTTATATTTCCCATGAAGTTAGGGCATCATCGCCCCGTTGTTGATATCAAGAGTTTGTCCCGTTATGGAGGTTTGAGCATCTGAAATTAAAAATGAGGTTAATTGTGCGATTTCATCCGGTTCAGACATTTTCCTTAAAGGAACATCGTTCATTGCTTGTTCAAAAGCACTTTCCTTACTTATATTTAAATTTTCAGAAAATGCTCTTAACCCTTCGTGTGCCATTTCAGTGTCAACCCACCCAGGACATAGAGCGTTTACAAGAATTTTATCTTGGGCTAGTTCGATGGCGAGTGAACGGTTTAGCCCTAGTAATCCTGCTTTTGAAGCGCAATAGGCAGAGTACCCGGGCACTCCTAGCCTAGCTAAAATTGAAGTGAGAATAACAATTTTTTTAAATGGGGCCTTGTTTTTTTTAAGGTAAGGCAGACCATCTTGGATTGTATTATAGGTTCCGGTTAGATTAGTTTCTATGATCTCATGCCATCGATCGTTTGAAAGGTAACTATTTTCTCCACCAACACCTGCATTTGCTACCAGTGCGTAAAGTGAATTGATTTTTATTTTGTCTAAAGCTTTGGCGATGTTTTTTGGAAGCCTTATGTCGCAAGAAACACAATGATGTTTCTCCGAATCTTCTAGAGAACTTTTAGTTTTTTCCAATGTGTCAAGATTTCTCCCTAGCAGAATCAGGGGATAGCTGTCTTTTGAAAGACGCTGAGCGATGG
>TARA_B110000438_G_scaffold40157_1_pt1 | contig 10331 bp, 10 predicted proteins | sample TARA_B110000438 | Tara Oceans TARA_B110000438 (sample SAMEA4398413) | marine metagenome | biome: Polar Biome; feature: [MES] marine water layer (ENVO:01000295) within the mesopelagic zone...; material: water (ENVO:00002006), including particulate matter (ENVO:01000060) such as......
GCATGACAGAGCTTTCAACTGCTGTGCATCTTGGACTCGACTTGATTGTTATGGTCTATAACGATGGCAGCTACGGGGCTGAACACATTCAACTAGTCGCCAAGAACATGGACCCATCATCATCGCGACATGAATGGCCAGATTTATGTGCCGTTGCTGAGGCGATGGGTTGCCAAACAGCGAAAATTAACTGCCTTGGTGATATCGATGAAGCTATGCAAATAGTGAAAAATAGACAAGCAGGAATCCCGATCCTGATAGAAGCTGCGATCGATCCTGATGTTGTGTCTACAATTTATGAACATAAGCGTTGATGTCTATTCAAAGTATTGAAATGTCAGATCGTTTCGTGGGAATGCCCGGAACTATGCAGGGCGGTTACATAGCAGGCCTCGCTGCGGATGGAATCGATGGACCCATTAGGGTTCGAATTCGTCGCCCTATTCACCCAGGTGACATTCTCAAGAAAACTGAGACACCCAATGGGTCCGAAATGTACAGGGAAAACGAGTTGGTATTGATTGCCCAGCGTTCCAGTATGCATATCGAGCCACCTGTTCCCGCAGATATATCAACAGCTAAGGCTGCTATGCATTCTGAGCTTCCGTTCAAGTCTCCATACCCAAATTGCATCGGATGCGGCCATAGCGACGAGGGCCTGGGTGTGCGTATTCGTGGGTTAGATGACGGCAAGCATGTCGTTGCGGTTTGGACCCCATCAGCAGAATGGGGAACTGGGAATGGCATAGTTCCGCGAGAACTAGTTTGGACAATTTTTGACTGCATCACTAGTTGGGCGATTTTTGTTGATCCGCCTCCTTCACACAACAACGGGCTTGTGACTGGTAATATCGCAGCTCAGTTCTTTGAGGAAGTCGAAGTTGGAACCGAATACGTTTTTCAAGCGTGGAGGGCACATGACACTGATCGAGGAATCATCTGCGGAGGAGCTCTTAACACCGCAAATGGATTAACAGCGCTAGCTGATCAGGAACTAATCAGAACCGACGGGTGGGGAATGGTAATTCCAGAAAAACCGCTCTTTTAATCGCAACAATCAACTCTAAATAATTAGTCACTACACCCACATTTCTTTGGCAACTCCTCGCAAATCCATCTCGAATGTAAGTCCCTCTACCGGAGGACGGGAATAATACCAATGCAGTCCCCGCAGTCCACTTTGCCCCATCCTCAATAGCATCGATTCTTCTACATGTGGCATCCAATCAGATGCGCAGTAAACGTCAACAGTTGAGGCATCGTCCCAGGTGACACCTAACGTTTTCATTCTGGTTTCCATTTCATCCATAACTTGAGAGATGCGAGCCATCCAGGCTGCCTTCGATTTTTCTCCAAATCTCACGATGCTTTCGGGAACTAATAATGATTGGTCTATAAGATCTCCAGCTCCTGCCACAACGAAGCTCGGTTTGGTGGATTTGGAGGGTCGGATAAAACTGAAAGCGTAAAGTTCAGTTTGGTTCGGACCTAGGTGAGCAGGCGCTACGTTAGTTCGAGCTATTGGATTCTCTCCTTCAACTATCAAGCCCCACTGAGTCAGCTTGTTCTCATATGCATTATTAAACTCGTCAAATCCCTCGAAGGAGTGAGGCTTCTCACAACGAAGCTCTACCCCACATAAGGCCGAACGCTCTAGCTTAAAGTCGTTCAGCAGCTCACCAATCGCATCAAACCCCACTACCCACGGAACCGACTTTTTCAACGTTGCGCGCACTATTTCAGTTCCATCGGCTGCGCGCACTCCACCTGAATAGGCCGTAATAGCAGGAATGTAGGAATATTTGGCTTGTGGATTTATTTTTAAACTCATAGAGGTCCTTTACTGCTGTGAGATGAGCTTAATCAACTTTGACATAAGCGCTTCTCTAAACCTCCTTCGTGCAACTTCTAAATCACTTATCTCAATGGTTTAGAAATTGATCTGTGTCACGGATATCAAACCGCTTTCGTAAAGAACCTGTTTTATAAAAGGACCGTTACTGGCAGTGCGTGGGTCAATATTGTTATCCGCCATTTTTATGATGACTGCGTGAAGTTCACTGTCTGAAGCTTTGGAGAAGATAGTTCATTCTAGAAACTAGCTAGCCACATTGTTAGCTACAGGACAGATGCTTTGATTTGCATATCACCCATTGCTCTAGTGACGATCCGCCGTGCCGCTTCTGAAGTCAGCCCGACTGCTTCTCCAGCTTCTCTGTAACTATGTTCGATACCATCAACCAGCCCATACCTGTATTTAACAAGGAATCGAGTGCGGTCTGGAAGCCGACCTAATAGGTCCGAGAGCTGCCTTTGTGTGTGGAGATGCTCAACGACCGATTCAGGCCCTGGATCAGGGCTAGCTAAGGAAGATTCTAAAGTAAGCTCACCATCATCAGTTAGTGATTGGTCTAATGAGTTCGTCTGAGTCAGAATGTGCAGTTCAGCCATGTCCGGAGACAGCTGGAATTTAGGCCCAGATGCTTGACGCAATTCCCTTCTTAGGCGACTGCTTTTCTCAGCTGGAATCCTAATAATATTTGCTTTTTGATCAATGAGACGTCCGATCGACTGTCTGATCCAAAAGGCTGCGTACGTAGAAAACTTCCACCCCTTGCGTCCATCAAATTTTTCAACGGCATGCTCAAGCCCAAGGTTTCCTTCTTGGATCAAGTCGAGGAGCTCCAGCGAGACAGGCAAAGGATATTTCTTTGCCAAACTCACTACTAATCGTAAATTAGCGTTAATAAATTCTTCTTTAGCGTCTGCAGCTACCCGAATTTGGCGCTTTAGCCGCCGTTTTTCAGAGACATCTGAAATCCCCAAATCTAGGGCCTCGGATGCTTCACGGCCGGCATAAATCATCTCAGAAAGCTCACGCTCTCTTTGTCTGTTCAACAGAGAGTAGCGGCCTATTTCTTTTAGGTAGTGGCTTAAGGATTCCATATTCTTTTGCTTCTTTCCTGCAAGAACGGTCTGTTTACCAGCCTGCTCGCATAGCAAACTTCAGTTCGTTAGCACAACTAGGAGAGTTGATCTGTTGGGTTTTTGAATGGGTAATGAGTAATTTGGTACTCATGGCTCGCCGTTGGAAATAATGAGCAAGTTTCGAATTTTCTGCTCTTGTCACGACACGTGCTATCTGGAGTAGTTAGACACGAACTCTCAGGTTTTCGGCCGACAAGTTCGGATTTCCTCATAAACACATGGGGTTTCAAGCCATTTGAATAATAAGATTTTGAAAGCTCAAAAAATGTCGAGGAGTCTTGCGCAAGTTGCGGACGTATTCGGGCTATCGTTTTCACGTATTTTCTCCATCCACTGAAGTCGACTGAGATTTGTTCAAGCAATCTCCGAGAGCCTTCAGATTTCTTTTCCACATCCAGTTCAAAATCGGTTTAGCTACAATCTCTCCGAAACGACCTGCAAAAAACCAGGGAAAAGTTAGCGTCTCGACCCAAGAGAACTTTGAGCCATCGCCGTCTCCAGTTATTTGAAAATATCCACTTCCGCTGACGAGCCCTAAATGGCTCACTCCCATTTTTTGATCGGGAATCCACTCTGTAATTGTCATTACATCTTGCGTCTTCAGAGGACCAACGACTGTTTGACAAACAAATGAGGTTCCAACTCCAGCACGTTGCTCAGATGAAAATTCAATGGCTACCGCATCATGCATCCAGTCAACATGAGAAGAAATATCTGAGAGGTACTTCCAGACATCGCTGGGAGACTGACTAAACGAAGTTGCTACTTCTATCTTCATGACGTTCGAGATTTCTGTCCCGGTTCGCACGGTTGCAAACCCTTGAAGCAATAAAGTTGGAGGGTGCCGGGAAAACCAGCTTTTACGGAACCGGCGGTTGAATTCATCGTCAAATGAAGTTCCATAAGGGTAAGATAACCCCTACACATTCTATTTACTACTAAATGAAAATATTCTCCGAAAAAAGACATTGGAGCGTCCTTGATGCAGATAAGAGAACGCCTAACAGCAGGCGTAGTAAAATTATTTTCTCATGGCCCACAGCCGTTGGCCAATACGTTAACTTTCACCGGCGACCCTGGACTATTCGGACCTGGATCAATGAGTTGGACCGTACTGGGAGATGTATCAAGTTTCATTGGAGGCGTACGGGCGCTATTGATGCAGTCAGCTCATCCTGAAGTCGTAGCGGGTGTGGCTCAACATTCTGCGTACCGAGAAGACCCTCTTGGCAGGCTTAACAGGACTTCTTTCTTTGTTACTTCCACCAACTTTGGAGCTATGCCAGAAGTACACGAAGCGATCGGAAAAGTTAAAACCGCTCACCAGAAGGTTAGTGGTTTCTCCGAGCGTGGTAAATCCTATAGCGCGGCCAACCCTGAGGACGGAGCATGGGTTCAGAACACACTTACTGACTCGTTTCTCGTCGCCTACCAGACTTTTGCTAAGCCTCTTACGACCGAAGAAGCTGACCGTTTTGTGTTCGAACAAAGCAAAATTGGCGAGCTCCTTGGTGTAACGCCGCTTCCTACAACAGCTAACGAATTAAGAGCCTGGGTAGATGAGCACCCACGCTTAGCAACATCAAAAGATTTGACTGAATCTATAAAGTTCCTGAAGACTCCTCCTCTTCCCTTTCCTCAATTATTTGGTTACAAAATCGTCCAACGAGCAGCGGTCGCTACTATCTCCCCTCGGCTGAGAACTATTCTCGATCTTCAAAGTCGCGTCGGGTCCATACAGGCCGGCCGAGCTCTTACGAATACACTTCGTTGGGCGATGAAAGCAAGTCCGTCATGGCGTTCTGCATTACTCAGATGCGATGCAGAGTTCGACCCCACAATGTTTCGAAGCGACCTCTAAGTGTAAACATGGATATTTTAACTAGGTCTTTCTGGATCAAATGGCGATCGCAAATCGTAATTCTTCATGCCCTCGCATGCTGGTTTATGGTTGGATTGATTTGGACAATTCATACAGTGCACTATCCATTATTTGCTGATGTTGGTTCACAAAATTATGCGCAATTTCAGGCTCACCATGTGGAGCGAATCGGCAAGCTGCTTTTAGTACCGTGGGCTATCGAAGGTATTACAGCAGTACTACTAATCGTAGTCATCTCTAAAAAACAAAAATTGTTAGTCATTGCCGGAGCTATCTTAATGGCAGGCATCTTAGTTTTAAGTGGTCTCGTGTCAGCACCAGCGCATGCTCAACTCGCTGATGGCTTCAACGAGTCCGTGCATTCTCAATTAATGAACGCCAACCTGGCTCGAACTCTGCTCTGGACTATGAGAGGGCTAATAGCCGCCTCTCTTTTGTTTACTACTTTCACGCAGGAATCAATACTTAAAATAGAGCGAGCTCCGCAATGACACGTCCTACCACAGCCTTAAAGACAAAGTATTATGTCTCGTTAGAGAGCGTTTCTCTCGGCCTAAGCTTGACCCGAATTATCTTGGGATTTTTGCTGATTGCTATTCCACGGACGTTGATGAAATTTATCAATGTGAAAGATACTCAAACAGCAGCGTCCATCATTACCTCAAGAGCTGCAGGAATACGTGACGTAGCCATGGGCATTGGAACGATCGCAGCTAAGAGTAGTAGCGAAAAAAAACTGTGGCTTCGGCTGGGGGCCCTTTGCGATGCAACTGATGCACTAGCAGCGATGTCTCGCGACCCAGGACTACGTTTCTGGTTTCGTGCGCTAGTTCCATGCATAGCGTTCACAACAGCACTTGTAGAACTTGTTCTCTCGCTTCTTGTCACCGATAGCCCCGCTCCTGAAAACCCCGTCATCTAAAGCGAAGCAAAGCAAACCCATACGTTTATCGCCTTCCAATTCACAACAGTCACATACAACAAATGACACCAAGAAAAAGTCGTTGTCTATCTAAGTAGAACTTGCTTGACGTGTTGAAACACAAATTAATTTGTCACCCGGCTAATTACTTCCAGAAAGCTAGAAGCTAACCGGTTGGGGATCCCACCAGATACAGAAAACTAACAACCATTACTCGACAGCAAAATATCTATTGAACAGCAATCTTTTCTTGCGTTTATTTCCGGAGCAGTATCTTCAGTAGCTATGTAAAGAACTAACGACTGCTACGCCAGGCCATCTCAGCCAGATACCCTCATTACCGGAGAAGCTCACTTGATTTGATATTATTTCAAATCCGGACCCTCCGTTAGCCTCCGTAGCTCAGGGGATAGAGCATCGGTTTCCTAAACCGTGTGCCGCAGGTTCGAATCCTGCCGGAGGCGCAACACCGAGGCGCCGCTAATTGGCAATAAGCGGGGCGTGCGAGCAGGGTCTTCAGTTATCCAATCCTGTGACTATGGTTTCGGTATCCAACGAGCAGCAGAGTAACTAATAAGAAAACGCTTGCTGCCATATACGGGATAGAAACAAACCCAAATTTCCAAATGTACTTAATTGTGCATGGATTCAATAAGTTGCAAGCAGTCGACTCTTCAAGGCTTGGGAAGAGATGCAAAAGATAATGCCACGAAGAAAAACCTAACCCGATGATACTCAAAGGCACAGCATATTTACGCACACCCTTATCTCGAGTTAGCCACGCGATGCTCAAAATCAGCGCAAGCGGATACATAGCAATCCGCTGTATCCAGCAGTACCGACAGGGAATTAGATTCCCGATTTCAGAAATATACAATGAACCGAGCATTGATCCGATTGTCAACAACACAACAATTTCCCCAGTGAACCGGCGAACTAGGGTTATTCCGGGCAACCGCAACTTGGAACTCGAAGTCAAGTCGAGAATCACAGCTAACGTAACAGCGTTACAAGCTATGGCAGCATAGGCAGCCCATCCGAGAAAATCTTGAACCTGCATTCATACAGCTTGACAGCTAAAACACCTAGATCAACCGAACAAAGCTAATCGTTTCCGGTCAAGGCCAATAACAACTAATTTTTGGACACTTTACCAATGGGAATCCAAAGAGATAAAGCCGCTAGAACTGTCGTTACTAAGAAAAATCCCAGAATTCTGTCGTAATACGGTAATGCTAATTCCCCAACGGTTGTCGTCAGTATCGCAAAAACAGCTGCCGTTCCTATCGCTGCTGAAGCGTATCTTACGGTACTGAACAGACCATTAGTCTCACCAAAAAATGATTCCTCTACCCATGCAAGCGCTATGCCATTCAAAAGAGGCACACTCATTCCCCAACCAAAACCAAACAACATAATCCCAGGAGCCAGATCGACCCAATAGTTAACGTCGCTCCCTAGACAAACCAGCTGCCAACCGATAGCCAGAATTTGAAGGCAAGACCCAAGTCGGCAAAGCCTAATCGAACCGACGCGATCAGCTACTCGGCTGAAAACTATGATCGATGTGAAGGCAGCTACAGGACCAACCGTTAGGCCTAGCCCAATACCCACAGTCGAATAGTCCCAGACATTTTTCATAAAAAACGGCCAAACTAGCCATATCGACTGCGAACTAATCCCAATCAAAAAGTTAGCTAAGTTCGTAACCCAAACGCCACGTCGCCTTAATAGTTTCAAATTGAGTAACGGTTCAACATGGCGAAGTGAATTGACAACAAAGAGAACTAAAGCGAATGCCCCCAACGCTGCGACACCAACAGTCGCAACTGAGCTATAACCCCAAAGCCGACCTTGCATGATTGCCGTTACGACAGCAGCTATTGCGATAGTTCCAGCTGCTGCTCCCAGAATATCTAATCGCTGACGATTTTTAGTAACAAGAACTTCGTCAAGGAAAAACAATGCACTGATGAAAAGAAGTAACGCCACTGGCGCACTAACTAAATAAACCATTCGCCAGCCACCGATTGACAAGATAAAAGCAGCTGCACTCGGAGCAATTGCAGCTGCTAGCGGGCCAGCTGCCGACCAAAGCCCTACCGCAGCGGTCCTTCTGGATTCTGGGAAAAGTGGTAAAACTAGGGCTAACGAAGAAGGCAGTATCGCTGCACCTGCGAATGCCTGCAACAATCGCGACAAATTAAGTAACCAAACCGAAGGCGACGTAGCCGAAAAGACCGCTGACAAGGCAAACAACAGCAAGCCCATTTGAAATATTTTTTTTCGCCCAATTCTGTCAGCCAAACGACCGCACAAAGGTAAAAACGCCGCCGTTCCAATAAAGAAGATTGCTACTCCCCAACCCACATCAGCTGCTGAAACTCCAGGAAAACCCCTCTGGATGTCATCCAGCGCAATATTTGTAGCAGTTGTATTAAAGCCTACGAGAATTGTTCCGAGGGACGCTACGAATAAAGCACGCCAGGCACGCGCTGGTACGGCCTCATTTTTATCATCCGCACTTTTCAGAGTTTCTGATTTTAAGTAAGACCTATTAGATCCGTCAGCCAATGTAATTCTTGGAACTGCGGAAAGAACGACCGAAAACTGGCGACGCACTTTGTATAGCCTACGAATCTATAGAATCGATTACTTACAGAAATCAAAAAATGATTTGAATTTGATTAAATGTTAATAAGCGCTCTATAAACGAGGTAAGCATGCGGTTCGGACTCACTTATGACTTTCGGAATCCCCCAAAATTTCAAAGAAATGCCTCCGATCTGTACCAACAATTAATTGATCAAATAGTAACCGCTGAAACATTAGGGTTTGATCAAGTTTGGTTAACAGAGCACCACTTTACCGATGATGGTTACAACCCTTCGGTAATGCCAATGGCAGCGGCTATTGCTTCTCGAACATCTGTTATTCGCATCGGAACTTTTGTTTTAATTTTGCCATTTCACGATCCCCTGCGTGTTGCCGAAGATGCTACTTGTGTCGATCTGATCTCGGGTGGTCGTTTCGATCTAGGGGTGGGCCTCGGGTACACAGCAGATGAATACCAAATACTTGGTATAGACCGCCGCGAACGCGCCGCGCGCCTAGAAGAGGGATTAGACATTATCAAACGGCTGTGGTCAGAAGAAAGTGTTTCCGTCGATGGACAATTTACTCAACTGCAGCAGGCGACTCTTTCACCCAAACCTGTGCAGTCTCCTCATCCTCCTATATGGATTGGGGCTCGCGCCGGCAAAGCCATAGACAGAGCAGGAAGGCTTGGGACAAACCTCCTTACCACAATCGGCCCAGATCCAGCACCTCGCTTCAGAGATGCACTATCTGTAAACGGTTTCACGCCAGATGAACATGAGGTCGGACAACTCCGCCTGATTTACTGTGCACCGACTGAAGACCAAGCATGGTCCGAGGTAGCGGAATTCCTTCACTTATCGATGAGCTACTACGGCAAAGTCATGGGAGAGACGCCTGAAGCAGTGGGCGATGAAAATCTTTGGAATTTTACTTCTCCTGAAGAGATTCGTTATTCAGGGCTTGGTCGAGCCGCAACTATCGGCACACCAGATCAAGTTATTGGAAAACTAGATAGCTGGCTTGAGAACCATCACTGCACCCAAATTATTTGCTCGACTCACTTAGCAGGAATGGATCCAGCAAAGTCGACCGCATCTATGCGCCTATTCGCAGAAGAGGTAATACCTCACTTCAAGTAAGCATGACATCACCTAACTGTTCAACGCCCTTTAAAAGTAGGTTCTCGTTTGTCTACAAACGCCTGAGCAGCTTCTTTATGATCATCAGTTTGGCCAGTGCGAATATGGTGTGATGCTTCCATGTCCAAACACTCGCCCATCTCACCATTAATCGCTCGATTTAAATTTTCTTTCATATAGCGGTATGCAACCGTAGGACCATGAGCCAAACGGTGGGCGATGGCATGAACTTCGCTCATCAAATTCTCTTGAGAAAAGACATCGTTCACTAGGCCTAGTTGCTTGGCTTCTTCCATACTTACTTTTTCTGAGAGAAAGTACAGTTCACGAGCTTTGGCCGAACCGATGAGACGACTCATAAAATATGTTCCACCATAATCACCGCTAAAACCGACCCGGGCAAAAGCCGTAGTCATGATCGCATTGTCAGAGGCATAACGAAGATCACATGCTAGCGCCATAGAAAGACCAGCTCCCGCTGCTGCCCCCGGCAAAGCTGCAATAGTTGGCTTAGGAATTTCAAACAACTTGCCAGAAGTATCTCGCTGACTTCGACGCTGAAGGTGAACCCGAGCATCGTATTGAGCAGAGCTTCCACCTCCTTCGCCACCAGCTTCCGCCATGCCCTTCACGTCGCCTCCAGCACAGAACGCACCACCAGCACCGGTCAATATGATTGCGCCAACGTCGCTAGCATTTTCAGCGTCAGCTAGAGATTGAATTAAGCCCTGCAACATGGCATCTGACAGTGCGTTTCGTCTATCCGGACGGTTGAGGGTAATAGTCATTACGCCATCAT
>TARA_B110000438_G_scaffold106767_1_pt1 | contig 10310 bp, 6 predicted proteins | sample TARA_B110000438 | Tara Oceans TARA_B110000438 (sample SAMEA4398413) | marine metagenome | biome: Polar Biome; feature: [MES] marine water layer (ENVO:01000295) within the mesopelagic zone...; material: water (ENVO:00002006), including particulate matter (ENVO:01000060) such as......
AATGTATTTAAAGTATTGTAAATAAACATAATAATTTAAATATGCCCATTATAAGAGCGTTTTTATTAAATATAATGTCTTATATTATATCATTATAAAGTCTGCTTTTTTGTAAAACAATCAAAGGTTTAAGCTTATGCAAAAAATATTCTATTTATTGGATAAATTCTATTGGTACGGGTACAAAAGTGAGCAAGAGGATAACTATCGCGGCATATCCTGCAATTTTATGATTTTTTTGGAGTAATACTTCTTCATCTTCTAGCGGGGCTGATTTAAAACGAGTGATCACTAGCAATAAAATCGCCCACACCCCCCAGTTTGGCCAAAAATAAACTAAAAAAAGCAAAAAAGCGAAAAAGCATTTAGCCCATATTTTGGATTTTTCACCAATTAGAGCATAGAGTATATGCCCACCATCTAATTGACCAATTGGGAATAAATTAATTGCGGTCACAAACAAACCTACCCATCCTGCAAGCGCTAACGGATGTAATTGAATATTAAAATCTACAGATAATGGAGTCACACCAAGAATAGTCTTTGAGAGTATAATCATAATAATCGAGCTACCGAATGAAAATCCGCTTTGACCTGTTGGAGCAACAGTTTCGGAAAGAAATAAGCCTATGATTAATGTGGGCACAGCCACAATGAACCCAGCAATGGGTCCAGCTGCTCCAATTTCCATTAATACGCGTCTATTAGGAATAGGATCTTTAATCACAATCATCGCACCAAATGTGCCTAACAAAAAAAGACCTGGAGGAGCAGGAATAAACAGTGGCAGTGTTGTTCTAACGCCATTTTTTACGCCCGCAAAATAATGGCCAAACTCATGGGCTCCCAGTATCAGGAACAGACTTAATGCATACAGTTTTCCACCCGCCAGGTAGGTTGTATATAGAGTCGACCCAAGCAAAACAAAAAAAAGAACCCAACTTCTTAAGGTAGGCATTTTTCTTTCATTAAATTGCAAGCTAGTCTGATTAACTTCGCCACCTGTATCTGTGGTTTTATTAAAGTAGTTGTCTTGTGGGATATTGTCATCCATAAATCAATAAAATTGATCAGGAGAGAGGCAACTGATTATGCTTAAACTCCCGAGCATTATCACCAGAGTATTCGGCCACTGTCTGTCCAGTACCAATTAACTTATATTTATAGATAACCAGTCCATCTAGGCCAACGGGGCCCCTAGCATGAGTTTTATTGGTGCTAATACCAATCTCCGCTCCCAAACCAAACCGAAACCCATCAGCAAAGCGGGTAGATGCATTCCATAAGACACTCGAAGAATCAACTTCATTAAGAAATCTCTCAGCACGCAAAGCATCCTCTGTAATAATACTATCCGTATGTCCTGAGCCATGCATATTGATAAATTTTATAGCCTCTGACAACTGAGATACTACCATTATAGAAAGCTTAAGATCCGTATATTCAGTGTCCCAATCTTTCTCTAAAGCGGGCTTCATATTAAAAATAATTTTTCGCGTTCTATCACAGCCAACAAGTTCAACTTTTTGCAAGCAAAACTGTTTAACTAAGGGAGGAAGTATTGTTTGAGCAATATCTTCGTGTACAAGAAGAGTTTCCATGGCATTACATGCCGCTGGGTATTGCAGTTTTGAGTCCAGCGTAATCGAAGTAGCCTTATCTGGGTCTGCTTTTGAGTCAATATAGCCATGACAAATGCCCTCGGAATGGCCAAGAACGGGTATACGAGTATTTTCTTGAATATATTTCACAAAATCGTTACTACCACGCGGAACGATAAGATTAATATTTTTCTCTTCTTTCAACATATCCGCAACTTCAGAGCGAGTTTTAATCATTTGCACCGACCCTATAGGCACACCATCAACCTGCTCAATAGCATCACTAATCAATGAAACGATCATTTTATTTGAATGTTGTGCTTCTCTACCCCCTTTAAGAATAACAGCATTACCTGACTTAAAGCATAATGAAGAAATTTGTGGTACAGCATCTGGACGAGACTCAAAAATAGCCCCAATAACTCCTATGGGACAGGTCACTCTGTATAAAGTCAAACCCTCATCCATTTCTATCGCCATCTGTTGCTGACCAACTGGATCTTCAAGTCTAATGACGCTTCTAATTCCTTTCGCCATCCCCATGATCTTATTTTCATTTAAACGAAGTCGAGCTATAAGCGGACCTGATATATTTTCATTTTGAGCAAACTCGAGATCTTTAACATTTTCTTGAAGTATGGATAAACAACCACCCTCAATAGCTGAAGCGGCTAATTCCAACGCTCTATTTTTAATATCAACGGGCAAATGAGCTAGCTGCAAAGACGCCGCTTTCGCTATAGAAGAAATTTCAGATACTGTTTTTTCAGCAGCCATGGATAGTTAAATAAATTTAAAATGTTTGCATCTAGATTTAACAGAAATTTTTTATATTTCTAAGAATATCGTTTCACAAAGAGCCTAAATATTTAATTTATAACTTAACATCGTTAACTGCTTGCAAGTTGTAAAGTTTCCAATAAATTCCTCTTTTCAGCAGTAATTCTTTTTGTGTCCCATATTCTGCCATACGACCTTCTTTAAGAACTAAGATTTTATCAACATTCTTTAAGGTCGAAAGTCTATGCGCTATAATGATTGATGTTCTTCCACGTATAAGTTCTTTAATCCCACTTTGAACTTGAAGTTCCGTTTCCGTATCAATACTAGAGGTCGCCTCATCTAGCACAAGAATTCTAGGATCTACCGCCAACGCTCTAGCAAATGAAAGTAATTGCTTTTGACCAAGTGAAAGCAAACTCCCTTTTTCCCTGACATTCTGCTCATATTTATCTGGAAGACAATCGACAAACCGGTGCAAATTGACTGATTTGGCTATAGTTATAGCTTTATCTTCCTTCAAGTGAGGATTCCCCAAACGAATGTTATCTAAAATACTTCCCGAAAAAATAAAAACATCTTGTTGCACTAATGCTATTTGTCGACGAAGGTCGTGCTTATTAATTTGATTGGTGGGTACGCCATCCAACAAAATATTCCCTCGACTGATTTCATAAAATCGGCACAAAGCATTTATGAGCGATGACTTCCCGGCACCTGTCGCCCCAACGACTGCCAGACTTTCACCCTCCAAAAGAGAAAACGATATATCTTTTAATACCTCTTCATCCTTTTTATAAGAAAACCACACGTTACGAAACTCAACTTCACCACGAACCTTTTTCAAAGATTTTGAAGAATGAGAGTCCACAATATCTTCCGGTGTATCAAGTAACTCAAAAGTTCGCTCTGCCGATGCAATAGCTGTCTGGATAATATTAAATTTTTCAGCTAGATCTCGAATCGGTTCAAAAAATTTTTGCAGATATTGTAAAAATGCTACTAAAACACCCAGTTGAATCTGGTCTTGAACAAATTTACCGCCTCCATACCAAATTACTAGCGCGATACCAAGAGCACTAAAAAAATCAATCGAGGGAAGGTAAATAGCGTTGTAATATACTGACCGGAGATCCTCATCAACTTTATCTTTATTTGTATCTCTAAATTTATTCTCGTGACTATTTTCTTTATTAAATATCTGAACCGTTGACATCCCAGAAAGATTTTCCTCAAGAAACGAATTTAACCGAGTTATGTGAGCCCTGTTCTTTCTCAAAGCATCTCGTGCTCGAACTCGATAAGCCCAAGTTGCTAAATATAACAAAGGGAAAACTAGACAAACCACAAGTGCCATCTTCCACTCTAAATAAAACATCATTGAAAAAATTCCTACCAGAATAAACAAATCACTAAAAACAAGAATCAACCCTGAAGTCAACATCTCATTAAGCACCTCAACATCATTGACGACTCGAGTGATTAGCTTTCCTATTGGATTATTATCAAAAAACTTAAATGACATTCGATGCATATGGGCAAAGGTTTCTGTCCTCAAGTCATACATCACCTTTTGACCAATGTATTGCATCAAATAAGTTTGAACAAACTGACAAATAAATGCCACACCAAGAACGACAAGATAAATCAATGCAATCTGATTTAATCCTTCCAGGTTTGACACCGCGATATAATCATCAATAGCAATTTTGGTAAGATAAGGCCCTGATAGACTTAATATGGAAACACAAAAAAGAAAAAAAACTGCCAATAATACTAACGTTCGATAGGGCTTTAGATAAACAACTAATCTTTTTAATAAAACCCAATCACGGTATCTATCTGTTAAACTTTCTTGATGCAATTCGCTCATTGGAGGGTTATCTCCATTTCCATAGCAAGCGCCTGGTTTTTATAAGTCTGTGCATACTTTCCATCTAAATGAAGTAATTCATCATGAGTCCCATCTTCTAATATTTGCCCATCATTAATTAAAATGATTCGATCTGCCTTACGAACAGCTGTAAGTCGATGCGACACCATTACTGTAGTAATTCCAGATGTAAACTCTCGTATATTTTTTAGGATATTATCTTCAGTTTCGGCATCTAGGCTTGAAAATGCGTCATCAAGCACAAGAATTTTGGGGCGCAAAAGTAATGAACGCGCAAGAGCAACCCTTTGAATTTGTCCACCAGATAGAGACACTCCACGTTCGCCAATAACTGTTTCCAAACCATCAGGAAATCGGTTTAAATCTGCTAATAAACCTGATTTTCTAACAACATCATCAACGACATCATTTGAAACCCCATCTTTCCCAAAAATGATATTTTCTCTAAGAGTAGCTGAAAACAAATAAGGCTCCTGGTCTACATACCCAATATTTTCACGAAGTACAGAGAGTGGGATTTTACGAATCGAATGACCACCAATAAACAAGCTATCATCAGCAACCTCATACAACCGAGGAATCAATTGAACAAGAGAACTTTTTCCGGAACCGATCACGCCAACTACAGCAAGAATTTGTCCTGAAGGAATTTTAAGATTAATATCACATAAATTTAGCTTGTCTGACTCTGAATACGAAAAACTAAGATCACGAAACTCTATATCGCCTTTAAACTTCCTAATAGTATTGACTGTATTCTCATCATCCACAATATCGGATTTAGCCAAAAATATTTCCTGTATCCTACCCATCGCAGCCTGTCCTTTTTGGGTAAGATTAACTATAAAACCTATACCCATCATCGGCCACGACAACATTAATAAGTAACCATTGAAAGCAACAAAAGAGCCCAGTGTCATTTCTTTAGCTATAACTGCTTCCCCACCTACCCAAAGAGAAATCATTGCGGCAAGCCCAACTGTTAATGAAAGTGCAGGGGTAAAAACTCCAAACAATCGAGTCACGTTTAAATTTTTATGAATATAAACTTTATTAAGTTCATCAAATTTTTGTTTTTCAGCTTCTTCCTGCGCAAAGGCGTGTATCACACGAATTCCTGAAAGATTTTCCTGCACATGTGATGTTATTTTTGACAAATGTTTCTGTACAATCTCATGGCGGATTCCAATTTCGGGAAGATATTTCCAAAAAAGTATAGAAAGAGCAGGGAGTGGAATAAGAGCAACTAGAGTTAATGATGGATTTATCCAGAGCATTAGTCCAACACAACTAACTATAATCACTGTACAGTCAACCAAGATAAGAAAACCCAGCCCGACAAAATCACGGACCGCACGTAAATCATTCGTTGCCCGTGACATAAGATCCCCAATTTTTTGCTTTTGAAACCATGATTTATCAAGGGAAAGAAAATGAGAAAAAAGATGGTTGGAAATATCAAATTCAACTTTACGAGAGGTGCCAAACAAATATTGTCTCCAACCAAAACGCGAAAACCCTTGTACGGTAGCTATGGCTAAAAGTATCCCACCAAACCCCAAAAGATCTAAGTCTGAAGGACTATTTGGAAGTTCATCTACAACCATTTTCAACAACCATGGAATCGATAGTCCGGCAAGGTCAGCAAACAAAAGAGCTACAATGCCGATCGTGATATCACGTCGATACCTAAGCATATACGGCAGGTAAGGTTTTATTTTTTCCAGAATCATTGTTTATAAAAAAGGAGTGGTATTACGTTTTTGTCTCTAGAGTAAAAATCAAACAAGGGCATGAGAAAGGATCATGACTAAAGTTCCCAAGCACAACGAAACAAGGTTTTTATAACCTTTTTCATGTTCTTCATAAACTGTAGGCAAAAGATCCCCTATTGAAATAAACAGAAAGGTTCCTGCAGAAATCCCAAGTGCTGTGGCTACTACATAGTCATCCACACCTTGAAAAACAAAAACCCCGACCAACGCTCCGACGGGAGTCGCTAATGCAAAAATGAACATTGACAGCAAAACCTTCTTTTTGGTGTACTCTTTACCCTTGACCAATAGACTACTCAATGCCAACGCAGCTGGAAACTTATGAATTGTCACGGCAAGAATAATAATGAAGCTCAAGTTCATCATAGTTCCTGCTCCAATAGCAATACCATCGAGGATACTATGAAAACCTATCCCAACATATGCAGAAATCCCGACCTTATGATAATTGCACTCGCCTTCTTCACAAGGGTGCACCATGATAAATTTTTCCAGAATAAATATAAGAAGAAACCCAAACATTACAGAATAACCTAACTGCCTGCCAAGCACTGTAGAAATTTCTGGTAACACATGAAAAAAAACTGCACCCAATAGAATGCCGGCACAAAAGCTAATAACAAGGCGAAAAGTTTCTTGCGACCAGAGTTTAATTGTTGGTATCCATCCCCCAATCATAGTGATTGAAAAAACAAACATCAGAAAGGGATAAAAAATTGCTTTTTCCATATGTCCTCAATTCATAAGGAGGTTATTCTTGGTAGGTTTTAAATAATCTAACCTCTCGAAAAACCGTCTTATTTTCTAGTTCTTTGACGCTTAATTGGATAAAATGGTCCAATAGTTTACAGCTAAAGTCTCACTCAATACCATTGAATTCAAAATTTGTATGAAGAGTCGATAAATTTAACATAAATGTATTTAATTATCTATCATGAGTCAATCTATTCGACTTTTCAATAATCCTAGAAAATTCGATAAAAACCTTACCATTTAGAAAATAAAAAAATATGCATGCAGTTATTATAGCTGGAGGGAGCGGCACTCGCTTCTGGCCAAAAAGCCGAGAAAATCTTCCAAAGCAATTACTAAATATCGTCGGTCAGGAAACAATGATTCAAACCACAGTCGGTCGTATAAGCCCTCTCATTGCTGTTGAAAATATATGGGTCATTACTAACGAACAACACGCGCTCGAAACCTGTTACCAACTCAAAAACTTTGGATTTTCTCCCTCTCAGCTTTTAACGGAGCCAATTGCGCGTAATACTTCAGCCGCAATAGGGTATTCAGCCAAAATATTAAGCCAAAGTAATCCAGATTCTATCATGGCAATTTTTCCCGCAGATCACGTGATTACTACAACAGAACCATTTTTAAAGTTATTAAAACAAGCTGAAGCTATCGCTAGCGAAAATCACATTGTTACTCTTGGAATTAAACCTACTTCTCCCGAAACGGGGTATGGATACATCAAGCAAGGCAAAACAATTAAAGAAAATTCTTTCAAGGTTGATCGGTTTATCGAAAAACCTGACAAGTTAGCAGCAGAAAAATATTTAAAAGAAGGTGGTTACTACTGGAACAGCGGTATATTTGTGTGGAAGGTCTCTACGTTACTCAATGAAATAAGTCTATACTTGCCTAAACTACACGAACAACTCGAAGAACTCGCGATTAACACAGCCCCAATCAAAGGGAAATATCCCTATCAAAAATTGAGCACATCAGGGAGAAAATTGTTTCATTCTCTAGAATCAATATCCATTGACCATGGTGTCATGGAAAAATCAAACAAGGTAGTTGTTCTTCCAGCTAACATAGAATGGAATGATGTTGGAACGTGGACCTCACTTGCAGCAATCTCGAAAAACGACTCCCATCGTAACGTCATAAGTGGAAATGTAGTATCTATAGACAATAGTGACTCAATTATTCAGGCCAATAATAGACTGGTTGCGGCGCTTGGACTTAAAAATATTATCCTAATTGATACGCCCGATGCGTTGTTAGTCTGCACAAAAGAACGAGCGCAAGATATAAAAAAAATCGTAGAAAAAATAAAGTCAGAAAAACGACCCGAAGTTAGCACGACAAAATCAGAAACGCGTCCCTGGGGGAATTACACAGTTCTTCACAAAGAAACCAACTGCCTGGTCAAACGTATAGAAGTTTTACCTGGGGAATCCCTAAGTTTGCAATCACATGAACATAGGAGCGAACATTGGACCGTTATTTCTGGAGTTGCTCAGGTACAAATTGGAGAAACATCGCAAACTTTAAATGCTAATCAATTCGTCGAAATTCCTAAAGGTGCCAAGCATAGATTAGCTAACATGAATGAGACCACTCTCATTCTCATTGAAGTACAACTTGGAGATAAACTGGACGAAGCTGATATCACTCGATATGAAGATAACTATGGTAGGGATGAGTAACTATAGCCGATTATCTAAGCTAAATTTTAACCTTTCCTTCAGCTGTTAAAATAAACAACGCCTCTCATTTTTATAGAAAATGCTTTTCTCTACTATACGTTCTTTAGCTAAGCACGAATATTTTAAACCTTGTGCACTATTAACCGTTATAATGAAGGTTTTAATCTAAACTATTATTTATGCCATATCATTCACTCAGAGAGTTTATTGATCGACTAGAAAATGAAAACGAACTAGTCCGTATTAAGGATCATGTATCACCTATTTTAGAAATAACCGAAATCACTGATCGAGTTTCTAAACAACCGGGAGGGGGAAAAGCTTTACTCTTTGAAAATGTCGAAGGCTCAAACATACCTGTTCTGATAAATGCTTTTGGAAGTAGTAAACGAATAAATATGGCATTGGGTGTACGCGATATAGAAAAGATACCCAACGATATTGACAAATATCTTAAGATCAAACCTCCTTCTTCACTCCTCGAAAAAGTAAAACTTCTACCTATGCTCCTCGAGGCGGCGGCCTTTCCACCAAAAATGGTTAGCAGCAGACAGGCCTCTTGCCAAGAAGTTGTGCTTACAGGTGATGACGTCGATCTTGGGAAAATACCCATCCTTCAATGCTGGCCTAATGATGCTGGACGATTCATTACCTTTCCTATTGTAGTAAATCGAACTATCGATAGAAAGCTCCGAAATGTAGGCCTCTATCGAATGCAGGTCTATGACAAGAAAACTACCGGGATGCACTGGCATATTCATAAAGATGGCGCTCATTTTTTTCATGAGTTTAAGAAACAGGGGAAAATCATGGAATGCGCAGTCGCCATAGGAGCAGACCCAGCTGTCTGTTATTCTGCAAGTGCCCCCTTACCTTTTGGGATCGACGAATTTCTTTTTGCTGGATTTATAAGGAAATCGCCAGTACCACTGGTTAAGTGCAAAACTGTTGACCTCGAAATTCCTGCAACTGCTGAAATCGTATTAGAAGGTTTTATCGATCCATCAGAAATGCGCCTGGAGGGTCCCTTTGGCGACCATACAGGGTATTATTCACAAGATGGCGATTACCCAGTATTCAACATCACTGCCATTACACATAGAAAAAACCCTATTTATTTAACAACTATTGTTGGGAAACCTCCACAAGAAGACTTTTACTTGGGCAAAGCGACGGAAAGAATTTTCTTACCACTTATGAGGACTCAACTCCCAGAAATTGTCGATATGAATATGCCTGCTGAAGGCGTTTTTCATAACCTTGTTATTCTTTCAATAGACAAACGATTTCCTATGCAAGCAAGGAGACTAATGAGCGCTTTATGGGGAATGGGGCAAATGAGTTTTGTGAAAACTATCATCGTCTTCGATCAAGACGTTGACATTCAAAACACCCAGAAAGTTATTGAAACTTTATTAAATAAAATTGATTTCACTCACGATCTATTTTTTTCTGAAGGTATTTTAGATGTACTCAATCATGCCTCTGACAAAGCTCTTTATGGTTCTAAACTGGGAATAGATGCGACAACAAAAATAGAAGGTGAGGACGAGTCAAAAATAAAATCAGAAAATAATAGCAAGACAGCCTCACCCTTATCAGAACATGTCCTTGAAAGTTTTACCGAGCTCACATCCTGTAAAATTTTAAAACAAAATGACTTACATCAAGTTGCATTTGCTACGCTTGACAAAAAAAAACCACAACAAGGTTGTAAAGTTATCAAAAAGTTCATGAACGATAAAAAATTTTCAGCAATAACGGTATTTGTACTTTTAGAAAATCACGAAAATGTGAATGATGCGTCGACGGTATTATGGAA
>TARA_B110000438_G_scaffold45945_1_pt1 | contig 10301 bp, 7 predicted proteins | sample TARA_B110000438 | Tara Oceans TARA_B110000438 (sample SAMEA4398413) | marine metagenome | biome: Polar Biome; feature: [MES] marine water layer (ENVO:01000295) within the mesopelagic zone...; material: water (ENVO:00002006), including particulate matter (ENVO:01000060) such as......
TCGAGGTTTACCTGGGAGAGAAAGGATTACTGTCAGGTGACGCGGCCGGCACGCTGTTTGTTGATATGAGCACGGTGCAACCTCACACATCTAAGGAAATCGCAGAGGAAGCTGCCCGAAAAGAAACGCATTTTGTTGAAGCGCCCGTATCAGGAACGGTCGGCCCGGCGGCAGACGGCAAGCTGTTTGCTCTCATCGGCGGCGCAGCAGAAGCCGTAGAACGGGCTCAGCCATTTTTGGGCATCGTCTGCCGCCGCACCATTCATGCGGGACCGGTTGGCCATGGGGCCTTGATGAAGCTGGTCGTCAATTTGCCACTCGGCGTGTATTGGCAGGCCTTAGCCGAAGCCGTCGCACTGGGTGAAGCCGGCGGCCTCGACCGCAAACAGATTCTCGAGACCATTGCAGACAGCTCGGCGGCACTGGCTGTGCTCGGTCTGAAGACTCCAGCCATATTAGGTGAACCGGGCGCCGTGGCCTTCGACGTGGACAGCATGAAGAAAGATATTTTGGCGATGTTAGAGACCGGTAGCGGGCTTGGTGTGCCGTTACCGGCAGCATCCGCAGCATTAACATCCTACTCGGCCGCATCGGCCGGTGGCCTGGGCGCAGAGGATGCAGTTTCTATTGTTCGGTATCATGCTGATCAGATGACTCGCAAAGCAAAGCGGTAATTCAAAAAGGCGGAAGAACGCACGATGAGTGAACATAAGAGTGAAGTGCGTGATGGCATGCGCATCGACTGGGACGTGACGATCACCATGGACGACGGCATCATTTTGCGTGCCGATGTCTTCCGTCCAATCGAGGACGGTCAATATCCAGTTCTACTGACATATGGACCTTACGCGAAAGGTCTCTCATTTCAGGAAGGCTATCCCAGTGCCTGGGACCGCATGGCTGAAAAACACCCTGATGTCACCGCCGGCTCCACGAACAGGTATCAGAACTGGGAAGTTGTCGATCCTGAGAAGTGGATTCCTGACGGCTACATCTGTGTGCGTGTGGACTCCCGGGGATGTGGCCGATCGCCTGGCTATATACAGCACTTTTCTCCACGTGAAACCTCGGATTTCGAGCAGTGCATTGAGTGGGCCGGAACGCAGGCGTGGAGTAACGGCAAGGTTGGCTTAAACGGTGTGTCGTACTTCGGCATCAACCAATGGCAGGTGGCATCGCGTCAACCGAAGCATTTAGCGGCCATGTGTATCTGGGAAGGTGCTGCGGATTGGTACCGGGACATGACCCACCATGGCGGCATTCTTTCAACGTTCTGGGCCAATTGGTCCGATATGCAGGTTAAAACGGTGCAGTATGGTTTGGGTGAACGTGGCCCCAAGAGTGTCGTCACGGGTGAGTTAGTCTGCGGCGATGAAACCCTTCCCGAAGACGAAATGGCGCAAAATCGATGTGACTTCGGAGAGGAAATACGGTCTCATCCGTTGGACGATGCCTACCACCGCGAGCGCTCCGCTGATTGGGATAAGATCACAACGCCAATGCTAACGGCTGCCAATTGGGGCGGACAGGGGCTTCATTTGCGCGGCAACTTTGAGGGCTATGTCCGCGCAGGTTCTAAGAACAAGTGGCTGGAAGCGCATGGTCTAGAGCATTGGACAGAGTTTTACACAGCCTACGGCGTTGAAATACAGAAACAGTTTTTCGGCTATTTTCTAAAGGGTGAAGACACCGGCTGGGATAATCGGCCAAAAGTGCAACTGCTCATTCGTCATCTCGATCGGTTTGAAAAACGCCTAGAGGACGACTGGCCAATTCCGCGAACACAGTGGACGAAGTTTCATTTGGATCCGGAGAATATGCGGCTAGCAGAAAACGCACCAGCATCCGGTCAGACTATTGCATTCGACGCGGCGGGAGATGGGGTCACGTTTCTCTCAGACTCTATTCAGACCGAAACCGAGGTGACAGGACCGTCTGCCGCGAAAATGCGGATTTCTTCCTCTACATCTGACACAGACCTATTTGTTGTGTTTCGGGTATTCGACCCTGACGGAGAAGAGGTGACGTTTCAGGGTGCGATCGATCCGCACACGCCCATAGGCCAAGGCTGGCTGCGCGCATCACATCGGAAATTGGACCCCGAAGTGAGCCAACCGTGGCGACCCTATCATACCCACAACGAAGAGCAGCTCTTAACCCCAGGCGAGCCGGTAGACGTAGATATTGAGATATGGCCGACCAGCCTGGTCATTCCAGCAGGATACCGCATTGGATTGACCGTGAGGGGCAAGGACTATGAGCACGCCCATACTTCTGGGGAACGGCTCTCTAACTTCAAGAACGAACTAAAAGGATGCGGGCCCTTTTTACATGATGATCCGCGGGACCGCCTGCCCTCTATTTTCGGCGGCGAGACCACGTTACACGTGGGCGGGGACAGCGACGGATACGTGCTCCTGCCTATCATACCGTCAAAAGCATCTTAACTGAGTTTGAGAAAGCTTTCTGGATGACCAAACGCCCGCGTATTGCCCTCATTCACGCCCTTCGGGATTCCATGGTGCCGATCTGGGACGCGTTCTCTACCGGCTGGCCAGAGGCACAAACTTTTAATGTATTGGATGACTCTTTGTCAGCCGATTTGGCGGCAGAAGGTGAACTCACGGACGCAATTGTCAACAGGTTCATCACGCTTGGCCGCTATGCCAGAGATACCAGTGCAAATGGCAAGACGACCGATGCAATCTTGTTTACCTGTTCTGCATTCGGCCCCGCCATCAATGCTGTCAAAAACGATTTAGACATACCCGTATTCACGCCAAATGAAGCAGCTTTCGGTGAAGCGCTTTCGATAGATTGCGGGATCGGGCTAATTGTTTCATTCCCCCCCTCTGAGCACGCGTTATCAGCGGAGCTCAGTGACGCGGCAGCGGCTGGCGGCATAAGCCTCAATCTCACGTCTTCCGTGGCAAACGGTGCTCTGGCAGCTCTTCAATCCGGCGACGGGCCTCGGCACGATGCGATCGTTGCCGAAACGGCGGAAAGAATGAGTGATGTGGGATGCATAGTGCTCGGACAATTTTCAATGGCCCGCGCTGCACATGAGTTGAGGCAGCGCAGCAAAACCCCAGTGATAACCACACCTGCCGCTGCCGTTGCCCGCCTGCGCGCGATGCTCGCCGGCCCCTAACAGAATTGGACTTAACGAGGTATGGCACAGTCAAACCCTGCGGATCCTTCTGTTGCGATATTCGGCCTCGGAATCATGGGGTCCGCATTTGCTCGAAATTTGATCGCATGTGATTTCACGGTACATGGTTTTGATCCCAGTCATGAAACGGCGAGCAGCGCAGAGAAAAGCGGTGTTCTTATAGCAAGAACCGCAGCGGAAGCGGCACAGGACTGTGATGTCATTCTCACCAGCCTGCCATCAGAGGCAGCACTTTCGGCGACTGTCGACCTCTTAGCGACGCATCTAAACCCATCGGATAAGAAGAAGATTCTCGTCGAACTCAGCACGCTATCGCTCAACTGTAAGAAAGACGCCTACGATCAGCTGGGCGCTGCGGGCGTTGAAATGTTGGACTGCCCCGTCAGCGGTACAGGCGCTCAGGCGCTAACCAAAGACATCGTTCTTTATGCCAGCGGAGACAAGGCCGCCTTTACAGACTGCCAACCCGCATTTGATGCCATAGCCCGGGAAAGTTTCTATCTCGGAGAGCTTGGAAATGGCACGCGGATGAAATTCATAGCTAATCTTCTTGTCGCTATTCACAATGTGGCAACGGCTGAGGCAATCAACCTCGCTCGCCACTCGGGTTTGGACCCACAACGTGTTTATGACGTGATCTCGTCAGGCGCGGGCACGTCGCGTATCTTCGAATTGCGTGGCCCGATGATGGTGCAGGACTCATACGACCCCGCCACCATGAAACTCGACGTTTGGCAAAAAGATATGACACTCATAAAGGACTTTGCGGAAGAGGTTGGCGTGACAACCCCCCTCTTTGAGGCGACAAGGCCACTTTATGAGCAGGCAAACGCGTTAGGAATGGGAGAACTCGATACCGCGGCGGTATTCAAAATTATTGCTGAAACCTGAATTAACCCTGCGTCAGTATCTGTCTCCATCCTTGTCTTTGGGGTCCACAAAACCTGATGCGTCAGCATCGTCAGGGCCCGGCAGTCCGTTCGCGATGGCCCAGGCTTCATAATCTCTGACATTGCGCGGCGCGAACGCGTACTTGTCTGCCCCCGTAACTTTGGGTGGCTTAGGGCCTTTATACTTGCTTGAAAGAAAATCGCCGCTTTCTTCGTGATGATAGGCCGCTAGCGTGGTCATCTTATCTTTGTCCGGATAGAGCGCGACCGAGGTCGCACCGTAGCCAGCAAATTTACCGGCGTTGCGATAGATAAACCAAACCACACCTTCTCGCGTGATTGTCGTTTTTAAGGTGTCTGACCGTGTCGGAATTGGATAGTGGGTGAATTTGTCATCCACCTGATCATACTTCGACATATAGTTATCAGTGGTGACCCAAATATTATCGAACGGATCAGCATCTGCTTTGTAGGGTGAAGAATGTTCGATTCCCAACCTACGTTCCATCACTTCACCGGTTTCAGGGTTCAGCTTGTAAAGCGCACCACCCATATTTCTGCCGTCAACTTCCCGGTTAGGACTAGCCCACGTGCCGACCCAAACCATGTCTTTAGAGTCGATGCCGGGACGCCGCATAACGGTGGGCTCTTCGGGAGTTAGCCTAAAGAATTTGAATTCTTCCGTATCAGGATCAAACCGCGTAATTCCGCTGGTGTAGTGATCGGCGAACCAAACCTTTTCTTTTGAATCAACGACAATTCCATAGGGGCCACTCCGTAAGACCGGCACACTCCAGTGCATCAGCGAATTTGACTTGCGATCCCACTTGGTAATGCCATCAGTCGTCATCCACAGATTGCCCTTTCGATCGAAAATCTGTGTATTACTCGGCCGACCCACCCAGTTGTCCACAAGTCCTGTCTTTGGATCGAGATGTTTCACGGTACTTCTTGGTTTTCCCAGCGAACTCCCGCCACCGTTCTCAGCCGTGATATCACCCGAATACCATACGGTGCCATCGGATTGATCAACTTCAATGCTGCTACCGCCACCATTGTCTTCAAAGGCTGTGGCTTCGCCGGTGCGCGGGTCCGTTCGGATAATGCAGCAGCTTGTATAGGCATTCCAAACATTGCCGTCGGCATCAAATGTAAGATTATGGGACCAACCCCAGGTCGGATATTTCGTTGAGTCTTCTTTGTATATGTACTCGATAAACATGGCCTTCTCGAGGGCCTCCAAATCGAGTCCGGCCTCGCTCTTTAGCTCGACTAAACGCGGTGGTGAGTCGTACCCAAAGTTCTCAGCCAAATAATCAATGAGGGTATCTCGATCTACAGGAGGTAATAGCTCTGTCTTAAAATAGGAAGCCTTGCCTGCAGGTGCGCCCTCTACGCGCATGTGCATTCGATCGACGGTCAATGCCCACGAGTCTTTATCATGCGGCTGACGACCACCTGGATAACCACGGATCTGGTTGTAGGGGAAAAACTGAACGTGGTGGCATCCCAAACATGTTCTTTCCATGATCTCACGGCCCGGACCAGGTGGATACGCATCGCTATAAGAGACAATCTCGGCACCGCAATCGTCAAAATCTCGGTCACATTTTTCTGACGGATATCCGCCGATGTAGTTTGGCACGAGCCCTATATCCGTGATTTCGAAATCAACCGTGATACTTTTGTCAGCGGCAACGGTGCGTTGTTGAGATTGACTCGTAAATCCTTCCAACTGCTCAACTGCGGGACGAATTGTGATGTCATAGGCGCCCGGAATCATATTAACCGCGCGATACTTTCCGTTGACGACAAAAACGGTGTAACCGACATCTTTATCTGTGTTGTAAGCGTATACGACGGGGAGAACGCCGGGCTCAGAACCAGATACGGAGCCAGAAAGCTGGCCATATCCTTGGAGCTGAGCGGCGAGAATAAAACTAGGAAACGCCAAAAGCGCAGTCACCATGCCGTAAAATAATGTTCTCGAATTTCGCATTTGTTTCACCTACTTAAGAATACAATTGGTTGATAAGGCCTCAGATAATCGATTATTTTACGATAGCGCGCGACTTGCCAAGGGGCACGCTTGTGACGGTAGGTTAGGCGTTCAATAACGACCATACTTTGTTGATGAGAGCGAGTTTATAAGATGACATCTGAGACAAATCTCACCACACTTGCTGATTTAACCATCGGCAACCCTGCCGTACAGGAGTGCCCTTATGGGTACTACAAACTCATGCGTGAGCAGCAGCCAGTTCATTACGACCCTCACACTGATCTATGGATGATAGCAGACTACCATTTAGCCGTTGAAGTTTTGAAAAATTGGGAAACTTTTTCCTCTCAGATCGACATGCGAACTGATGTTGGCGGTCCGGACCTAGCCGAGAGCAACGCCCTCTTTACCAAGGACGGTTACATCGTTCCCGACGTGCTGACCCAAGTCGATCCCCCCCGCCATACCTTTTATCGCTCCTTGATTGGTAAGGCTTTTACGGGTCCGGTCGTCAAACGTATGGACGAATATTTAGTGGATCACGCCAATGAATTAATCGACGCTTTTATCAGCAAAGGTCAATGCGATTTCAAAGAAGAATTCGCTGTGCCGCTGCCACTGGGCGTAATCGCAGACCAAGTCGGTGCGCCAAGATCTGATATTCATCGCTTTCGTATCTGGACAGACGCTTTTGTGGAAACGTTGGGAATAATGCTTTCTCCTGAACGTCGCTTGGAATGTACAAAGCTGATTATTGAGTATCAGCATTACTTTGTGGACCGGATCAACGAGAAAAAAGCTAACCCTCAAGAGGATATATTGTCCGGCCTCGTCGCAGCACGTCATGAGGATGGCCAGCCCCTCACCTACGAGGAATTATTGGCCATACTCCAACAATTGATGACAGCTGGAAATGAAACAACCAGGAACCATCTGGTTGCGTCAATGAAGCTATTGATTGAAGAGCCAAACCTCCAAATAATTCTGCGCAACGACTTAGCAATGGTGAAAAAGTTTGTTGAAGAATCCTTGCGGCTGGAAAGCCCGACGCAGGGCTTGTTCCGTATTGCCAATCACGACACAGAGCTAGGTGGGTATAACGTCCCAAAGGGTGCAAAAATTTACCTTTCCTACGGCAGCGCAAATCGAGACGATAAGCAATTCCCAAATGCCGATAAACTCGACATCACGCGGCATAACGTAACAAAACACCTTGCCTTCGGTTACGGCATTCACCGGTGCATTGGCCAGATGCTGGCTAGAAAAGAGTTGGAGATCGGCATCTCAACCATCCTCCAACGTATTGAAAACATTACCTTAAAACCTGGTCATCCCCCGATTGCCCATACACCGAGCTTTATCCTGCGTGGCATCGAGTCCTTGCACATCACGTTCGACAAGATCAGTTAGGTTTAGCCTCAAGAAGCTTTGAACGCTGAGAGTTGGCTACCCTAAGCCGAATCCTACCACTTCATCTCACCAGCCGTTACGACAGTTCCGAATTTCGTCATCGTTTTCAGGCTGTTGTTGTGCTCATCGTCGTTGGTCGCGGCACAGCAATCGGAAATAACGGTAACCCTATAGTCCCGGTCATGAGCATCCCTTACGCAGGCCTCAACGGCCATGTCTGTCGACACGCCGGCCATGACTAGATGATCAACACCGGCCGCCCGTAGCAGAAGATCGAGATTCGTAGCATGGAACGGATTGACACGATTCTTGGCTATGATTGGCTCACCGTCTTTTGGTAGTACCTTCTCGTGAAAGTCTGTCCCCCACTCACCAAGTTTAAGCGCACCGAATTCATGCGCCTGTCCGGTTAAAGGAGAGTTTTTGTTCTGCTCAATGTAGGACGGTGAAAAACCAACCTTGACGTGAATAACAAGGTGATCCGTTGACCGCGCCGCGTCTTGTAATTTGGCGACGGCTTCAAGCGTGCCGTGTCTAGCGACGAAGTCGGCATATCCCTTACCGGAGACCTTTCCGTCGTCATGAACGATTTCGTTGATATAGTCGATACAAAGTAACGCTGTGCGTGGCATTTGAGATTAATCCCTTGAGGTTTGAACAGGCTCAATAACTTAGACAGACGTATTTGAACTGAAATGACGGTTTACTCAAGAACAAAGACCGCCAGCGATGCCAGCGGTCTTTGTCCAAGAATTCAGAATAGTGAGCGTCCTCACCACCCAAATTAATATTCTTAGAACTTATATGGCGCCCGAACACCTTAGGATGGCTTGTCGGGAAGTACGGCTGAAAGAAAGATTTAGCCGTCTCCGGAAGCAAATCCAATTATTGTTGCTCACCGCGGGATTAATGATTCTGGCTGTTCCGGCGGTAGCCATCACTTCATGGATAGGGATTCATTCACCCATAATGCGAGCTATAGTCTAAGACGGTTTTAATCCGAATTAGTCGCAAAGTGGAATGCTGCGTGCAAGCAAAAGGACTAATACCGCAAACCTTCGTACTGCGCTTTCTCTTTGACGGCTTCAGTTTCTAAGTAAGCCAAAAGTGCAGCGCGATCTTTCTCTTTGGGCAGGCCTTTGTAGATCATGTTGGTGCCAGGCAAAAAAGCAGCTGGGTCCTTAATATAAAGATCTAATGTTTCTCTGGACCACAATATGTCGGACTTTTTTAGCGACTCTGAGTAGCCTTGGAAGCCTTCTCTGGTACCTGCTCTAGAGTCAACAATGCCCCAGAGATTTGGCCCTACCAGATTCCTGCCATTCTTCGTGACCGTGTGGCAAGGAATACAGCGCATATACATAATCTTGCCAGCACCAAGAGTGGCTCTGTCATAGTCTTGCGCGGTCCCTGGTGATGTGAACGCAAGACAACCCGCAAACGCTATTAGAGACGCTGTAACAAAACTCTTCATTACTCGTTACTCAATCAGGGCCCCTAACTCGTCTACACCTTTGGACTTAACCCAAGCGGCGTAGGCCTCCGCATTCTGAGCCTCTGCTGCCCCCTTTCTGACGTCGCCAGTCACTTTAGAAGCCCGCGGACCTTTATACTTGCTCAAGAAGTAACCGGGGCTGTCCTCGGAATGGTAAGCGGCTAAGGTCTCAATTTTATCTTTATCCGGATACAACACCGATGCGTTTCCGCCGTACCCGGCAAATTTCCCCGCGTTGCGGTAGATAAACCAAATCCCTCCATTGGCAGAAATTGTGGTTTTCAAACTGTCTGACCGTGTGGGGATGGGATAGTGGGTGAACGAGTCTGCTTCTGGGGCGTACTTTGAAAGATAGTTATCAGTGGCCAGCCATACGTTATCGTCGGCATCCGGCTCAGCGTTATAAGGATTGCTGTATTCAATCCCCAGCTTGCGTTCCAGAACATCACCCGTCTCCGGATTCAGCCGGTACACTTTGCCGTTTTGGTGACCGCGGCTGCCCCAAGTTGCCGTCCAAATCATGTTCTTTGAATCAACGCCCAAGCGCCGCATTGCGGTCGCTGCATCGTCGGTTTCGATTTGGAAAAACTTAAATTCTTCCGTTACTGGATCAAAACGGGAGACACCCCCGTTGTGGTAATCCGCCCACCAGATTTTGTCTGTGCGATCAACAATGATGCCGTAGGGCCGGCTGCGGACGATCGGGTTTTCCCACCAAACAAGCGAATCGGCCTCGCGGTCCCACTTGGCAATACCACCTTGCCCCAGCAAGGACATCCAAAGATCACCCTTTGAATCAAAGATCTGGGTGTTGCTACCCATGTTCGTATCACCGATTTGCCAGTAATCGACCAAACTTGTCTCTGGGTCCAATCGGCGCACAGCATCACCCGAGCCTGAATACCAAACTGTTCCATCTGTTTGATCAACGAGAACACCATGACCACCGCCGTGACCTTCAAACGCTTTTGATTCGCCCGTGCGCGGGTCAAACCTGACGATGCAACAGGCCGTGTATGCGAGCCAAACGTTTCCGTCTGCATCAAAATCAACCTGATGCGGCCACGGATTGGTTTTCATGAACGGGTCGGCATACTCTTCAGACTCATGATAGATGTAGTCAATGAACTGAGCTTTTTCTAAAGCCTTTTCATCAAGCTCAGGCTCGCTGCTGAGCTGGACGACGCGCAACTCTGATTCTGGGCCAAAATTCTCGATGAGATATTCGACCAAAATATCGCGGTCTGCAGGAGGAAGAAGGTCCGCATCAAATAGTGTGGCTTTTCCGGGAATGCCAAACGCCGGCCCCTTGTGCATGCGATCAACTGTGAC
>TARA_B110000438_G_scaffold202862_1_pt1 | contig 10276 bp, 10 predicted proteins | sample TARA_B110000438 | Tara Oceans TARA_B110000438 (sample SAMEA4398413) | marine metagenome | biome: Polar Biome; feature: [MES] marine water layer (ENVO:01000295) within the mesopelagic zone...; material: water (ENVO:00002006), including particulate matter (ENVO:01000060) such...
CTTCCCACTGAGGCCGCGCGTTGGTTGATTGGCGTGAAGCTGAAGTGCCGTCTTCTTCAATGAACTCATGCACAACATCCAGCTTGTGCTGGTCAACCAAACCGTTGATGCCATTTGCTGAGCCGCTGCGCTGCCGCTCATAGGACCTGACTTCACCTTCACGGTGTTCTTCTGTTGATACCCGCAGGTAGATTGCGGCCCTTAATTTATGCATGTTTGTCATGCTCCTTATATCCCTAAAAGCCTTAGGAATGTTCAGGAACTTTTGGTTTATAGTGGCACTGATGCTAACGAAAGAGGAACTATGGAATTTAGTCTCGCTGAACTCGACAAAGCATACGAAACCCTAATGGGCGAAGTGGTTCGGACAGGTGTTGTTCCGCACTATGCGGAGCTAAGCACCTTAATCGGGATTAGCCCAAACGAAGCGTTGGGCAGAATACAAAAAATTCTTGAGTTGACTCCAGGATGGATGCACCCAGAAACTGACTACATTGCTTCGTTCCCTCCATTCAACAATCAGCCTACGCAATACCGCATTAGCGTTGACGGTGAACAAAAATGGTTTGCTCAGTGCGGTTTCGAAGCCCTAGCATGCCGTTGGTTATTCCCGGGAAAAACCGTTCTAATTGAAGCTCCTTGCTTATTGGGAGGCGAGCCGCTAACTATCGAGATGAAAGATGAAGAAATTTTGCTTGTTGACCCAGACACAATTGTTGGGTACACCCGCAGCCCTGTCGGTGGTGATGCAGCCAACCGGCCTTTTAGGTGAGGCGGAATGAATCTCTTCCGTGCAGAAGAGCAAGCGCGTTTGTTTCATGATTGGGACCAAGACATGGAGTGGACTTTGCAGCCACTTCAATGGTGGGCCACAACATTTGCGACACCTATGTTTAGGAATCGAGGTCGAAGCGACTTCATCACATGGATGTCAGGTGAAAAAGGTGCATCGGCCATGCATGAGCTCCGTTCGCGACTGTCTCACTGATATTGATATTCTCGGAATCGTTATTCCAAGACGCCCGCAATGGCAAGTTCCGCTATCTGATCTGAACTATATCCAAGTAGCTCGGTAAGTATCTCAAAATTGTGTTCACCCCACATTGGACCAGCCAATCGAGGGGTCCCATCATTTTGGGAGAGCCTGAAACCGTACTGTTCTGCCCAAGTGTGCCCGTATATCTGGTGCGGAACCTGGTGGAAATGGTCACGGTGTACAAGCTGAGGGTCTCTAATCACTTCTGGGCTGTTTTGTACTTGATGTGCCGGAATTCGTTTCGTTTGAAGTAACTCTTGAAGAAGCTCTGGGTTTTGATTTCTTGTCCATACCGAAATTAGTTCGTTTAGTTCTATCTCGCGATTTAACCGTTCTGAAACACTGAGTAAAGTTAAGTCGGGTCGTTCCAACAATTCGCACAGGGAAACCCATTGGCTATCGCTTTCACAAGCGATAGCAATCCACTGGTCAGAGCCTGCAGGTCCGCATGCATATGCAGAGTGCGGGGCACATCGAGTGTCAGCGTTACCCATTCTGGTCTGGTTTGCACCATTTATCGAAGCATCTATGACTGCTTCAGACAAGAAATGTATTCCGCCTTCCGCTTGGCTGAAATCAAGCACCTGACCTTTCCCAGTTTTCTTTCGCTGAAGCAATGCAGCCATTAACGCAGCCGCAGTTAATCTCGGCGAGGTGGCATCGGTATAGGCAAGAAATGGTCCAGCGGGTAGCCGATCAGCCCAGCCGGTCAACTCGTAATAGCCGCCAGCGGCGGCACCCATATTGCCGAAACCTGGGATCGGAGATAACGGTCCAGTGTGGCCGAAAAGAGTAGTTGACATAATAATCAGTTTTGGATTGACGGATAGAAGATCTTGAGTTGCTAAGCCAACACGTTCAAGTACACCTGGCGAAAAAGCGTTAATGACAACATCGCACTCGCTCACCAAGTCAAGAACTACTTGTCGAGTTTCTGGAACCTTTAAGTTTAGCTGCAAACTGAGTTTGTCAGCGTTAATAGAGTGCCATTGGTGGCTGTTCTCGGGTCCATCGTTATCCATGTCGCGCATCAAACCTGAAGTGCGAACTTGATCAGGGCGTGTTTGAGATTCGACTCGTATAACCGTGGCTCCGTAATAGGCAAATAGTCTGGTAGCGAAGGGTCCGGCGTATACCCATGTAAAGTCTAAAATTTTCAAACCCTCGAAGGGCCGTCTCGAAACATCATTTTTGTTAGTTTCTCTAGGCGGTCTTGGCTTTTCTGACAAAATAAGAGCGGTGTGTTCTCCAAGCTTGGGGGGTGGACCGAGTTTTTTTAGTCCAGTCTCACTGCTATGCATCCAACGCCCAGGAAATTTGACTGTCCTGTTGATTTGATCAACGTGCACTTCGTCCCAGAACTGACGCTCCTCATAATGATCTGAACCAACAACATCTAAGGGCGTAACGACGGGCATGAGCAAAAATTTCTCAGATCGCGCCAACGAAAATAAATCTGCCTTAGAGTACTTTTTGAGAACGTTAGCGATGCAGGCAGCTGTTCGGTTGCACAGTTCGCTGACTTCATCTAGCTCATAGTCATCTAATAGAGTCGACCAGTCAATGTCGCGAAGATCGTCATCGAGTCCGCCCTGTGAATTGATCCAAGCGACTAGCCGGTTTGTGAATGGGCCAACCAATACCCCTGGAAGAAACGTGATTGTGACATGCCCATCACTGGACTCGTAAACAAACCGAAATTTTACTTTACCGAGCAGTTCCAGGCCGCCGCCGCTCCGCTGAGCAGGAGGATTATTGCATAGGGAAGGAGATAACCAACCCTGCGCAGTGAGCATCATAGCTTCTTGAGCAGAAACGTCAATGTGCTGTCCTTGCCCTGAACTTTGATGGTGAGTTAGAGCTATCAGCACAGCGCAAGCAGCTTCCGATGCGGCGTTCACCCAAACTTGAGGAGCGGAGATACGCACTGGAGCGCGATCTTTGTACCCGTTGAGAGACATTGGTCCAGCAGCAGCGCTCAGTGTGAGGTCTGTCCCTAGCCAGTTAGCTTTTGGGCCGGTGGCTCCGAAGGGACTAATTGACACGGTTATGAGAGAAGGGTTTAGCTCCCTAAGGTGGTTTAAATCAATTTCGAAGACGCCACATTCGATTAGTACATCAGCCGAAAAAGCAAGGGTTTCTAGTTCTTCGGGGTTCGAAATCACAACAGATTTTTTGCCACGGTTGTAGGCCCAATGAGTTATGGACGTTTCGCTGCTCTCTACACCATCAGCATAAGGTCCAGCATGTCGGGAACTTTGACCACCAGTTGGTTCGACGGCGATTACTTCCGCTCCCATTTGGGCAAGTAAAAATCCTGCAAAATCCCCACGATTATCGCATAAATCCAAAACACGAAATTTCGATAACATCGCACCCCCGGCGGCAATAATATTGAGAGGCTCGCTGAAAGAAATTTCCAGGTCCTAAAATTAGACTAGCAGGCGGCTAGAAAACTCCTGCCAGGCTCACGACTGAGCACCGTGATTGGAGTAGCGATTCCATGAGGCTGCCTCATATGGATTGAAAGTGCTTTGAGGATATCGATGCGACATGCTGCCATCCAAATATTACGCGAAGTCATCGCTGCAGTAAATTTTGTATAAATCAATTCCTAAAGCAAATCAGATACATAGGGCCTAGTTCTCTGTTGCGATTGAGTTTTCTTTCGGCTCAATTACATGGGTGCCAATATTCGAGGCGTTGCTGGATGGCGCCTCAGTCTATTAGCGCACAAGTAGGCAGCGGCTTCCCTGTTCGAACAGGCAAATTTTGAGTGTTGGGCTGTTTCGTAATGCTTTGGCTAAGGTATCTGATGTGTCTTGCCCGGTTGTTTGAAATGAACAGTCTTGATCGATAGAGGATGAGTTATGGCTAACAATGAAGCTGAGGAAGAAAACTTTGACCCTGTAGCTGAGTTACACGAGCGTCAACGACGAGTGCGACAAGATATGGGCGGGGCAGCGAAAGTTGCGAAGATGCAATCTGACGGAGTACCGACTATTCGTGATCATATAGACGGTGTTTTGGACGAAGGTTCTTTTCGCGAGTTAGGCACTTTCAGTCGCTCCATGCGGCTAGAGGATCGATCAAATACTCCAGGCGACGGCAAAGTTGGAGGGGAGGGAATGGTAAACGGGAAACCAGTTGCGATCGCTGGCGATGACATAACTGTCAAAAAAGGATCTTCTGCGATAGTTGGCAGCCGCCGAGTTGGGCGGCTGTACGACAGAGCCCTGGAACGTGGCATGCCATACGTTTATATAGGGGAGACAGGCGGTGGAAGAATCCCAGACCTTATTGGAGCAGAAGGCATCGCCGATGTTGCTCCGGCGCTTTCGGTCTCGCGACGGCGACGACAGATACCGATGGCAACAGCGATAGTTGGACAAAGCTTTGGTGGTTCTTCTTTCCAGTCAGCTTTCTCAGATTTTGTTGTGCAAGTTCGAGGTTCTGTTCTTGCCGTGACTTCCCCAAGAGTCTTCGAAATTGCTACGGGCGAAGTGATCGGGTTCGAAGAGCTTGGAGGAGTAGACGTTCATTCTCGGATCACCGGCCAGATCGACCTAGGCGTCGAAACTTTCGATGAAGCTTACGAGGCTATTCAACGCTGGTTGTCCTATCTTCCCCAGAACGCCTGGTCAGTTTCGCCGAGGCTCGACAGCAGAGCAGATATGACTCCAGATCACTCACTAGCTGGACTGATTCCCTCCAAACGAACTCGCGGTTACGATATGCGACGGTTCTGTTCGACCCTTTTTGATACTGGATCTTTCATGGAGCTACAGCCAGGCTATGCACGCAATCTAACCACCGGTTTGGGGCGGCTAGATGGATTTTCGGTCGGTGTGATAGCAAACAACCCCATGTTTAATGCTGGGGTTCTCGATCCTGATGCATGCCGAAAAGCCATCCGTCTGATGTGTCTTTGCGATGCTTTCAACCTGCCGGTCATTTTTCTGATGGACGTGCCGGGGTTTATGGTCGGAAAAGCAGTGGAACACAACCGAATTTTGTCTCTTGCGATACGTTTTGTTGAGGCTCTTTCGAATATGTCTACACCTACTTTGACGGTTACTTTACGCAAAGGATTCGGTTTAGCGTTTCCGGCAATGAATGGTTCAGGTCTTGGTTCCTCGGGGCTTTATTCCTGGCCGGGTGCAGAAATAGGTTTCATGGACCCGGAAGTTGGTGTGAACGTGGCATATGCATCCCGTTTCGCTGGTCTCGGTGTCGATGAAGCTGAAGCTGAGAAACATCGATTAGTCGAAGAAATTTCCAACGTGACAACGCCATATGAAGCAGCAGGGACTATGCGAATAGATGAAGTTATAGACCCAGCTGACACCCGAATTGTTCTCGTGGAAAATTTACGACAGTTAGATGGGCGTCGGATTCCACCTCCTGAACAACGTCCACTAAGTTATTGGCCAACTGTATAGATATCTCTTATAGGGAAGGGTCACGGGGATGAGTCCTGCAGCGCCCACACCTTAATCCGAACCGGAACCACCGACTCTAGTTTCGCTCAGCTCGAAGGGGCTTAGTAAGCTTGGATGTGGGATATCTTGAGATCTAGCTTCTGCTGGTCGAGTCGCCCCTAAATAATCGTTGGTTATTTGTGTGCACGATGCGCTGGTTCTACTCAGCTTGTTAGCTAGCTCTTTAATTAAAAGCGATACAGTGTGTGCGCAAAGCATCGCCCGGAGGTCAAAAATCTGATGAACGCTAAAACCGGTATTTGTACTCGCTTTTTTAAGGCTTCCCTTGTTGGAATCGTAATAACGCTTGTTGCTGTGTCATGTGGCAGCGGTTCTGATGATGAGGTGCAGGTTGAAACCAGAATAAACAACTCAGTAGGAGACAATAGCGACCTAACGCTTGATTCTGATAAGAGCAGTGATAACGATCCCGGCGATGATGACGGTTCGATTCGTTACGATGATAATGAACCCGATTCTTATAGCTCTGGCTCAGTGATTATCTCGCAACCGCTAACAGTAAAAGTTTTTGCCGCAGGCGATGTTTCAGAATCAGTCTCAGAAGCAGTTTTGGAATCTCTGAACCTTGCAGCCGATATGTGGGGCCTTTACTGGCCGGTGGAGTATTGGGTTATGGGATTAGACCCCGAAGCAGGAGAAGCATTGGTTGATGAATTCTGTTCTCGCCGTGATGCACGAGGCGAGTGGGAATACGAGGAATGCATGGAGCGGGAGGCTGGTTCGGAACAGCACTCGATGATTGAGTACCAACAGCTGGGAGCTCAAGCTGTGGCAGATAATATGCCTTTCGGAACAGCTGGCCATAACGGAGGATTTGACTGGGGAATCCATCGCTTCGCCTCAACACTGCCGTGGGGTCTCGCTGGACGATTTGGAACTCCAGGTGCAGAGGATGTTAAGACTGTTCTTCATGAATATTGGCATGCGGTCCAACACTCGTTTATAAGCACTCTGGATTACGATAAGCGAGATAGCGCAATGGGGCCGGTCTGGTTTGCTGAGGGATCCGCGGAGTTCATGGCTCAATACGGCACTGCCCAACTGGCTGACCAGGGGAGAATGCCCAAAGTCCCAAAAGGCGATTTCCCGTTCTCCTATGAGGCCCAGATGACCAACAAATTATACAATATCGAGAACGAGTTTTCTAATGGCTGCGCGGGAAGAAACCTAAGCTCGATTACTGAATATTCGGATCCGTGTAGCGGTGTGGCGTATGAACTGGGGGCATGGGCCATCGCTCATCTGCTTTCTGACACAGACGTCGATGTGTTGTTGGAGGATTTCCATCCAATGGTTGAAAGAGTCGGTTGGGAAGAAACCTTCGAGATCGTCTTTGGTCGAACAGTTGCGGATCTTGATGAAGAGATGAAACGATTTTGGGAGTTACCCCAGAGCGAAAAAATGGCTCTCCTGCCGCAACCCTGATTTTCGTAGTGCTTTTGCTAGTGATGTCATGCCCGCAACAGCCCCCAGAGCCGCCAACTGTAATGCCTCGGTCTCTTGTCTTAGGCGGAATGGGCAGCGCTGGGAGAAATTAGACGAACCCAGCTTCAGGCTTAACGGCCGCTTATGTCGATAAAAGGCGGAAAAATAAGGTTACTTTAGCTAAGTAAAGCGGAGCGAACTAACAGACTGCCCCGCAGTCGCAGCAGGGGCAGCCGCCACCACTAGATGATTTTTTAGGAATGTAACCCAACGGTTTGGTTCCTTTAGGAGTAACTCGACTCTTACGGCTGGATTTCTTGCGCACAGGCAAGAGCATAGACCCTCAGTGGCTGCTTTATTCAGGTGGCTCTCCATTTGGCTGAAAGGTAGTCATCGAGCACTGCAAACAAGTCGCTGCGCTGTATCGCCGGAACTAGTAGAGCCCTGCAGTCGGTCGCCCGCTTCTTGAGCTACTCCACCCCGTGGCAAATGACTAGCGGCCCTTCGGAGTTTTCGAGCCGTGACGGTAAAATAGTCTGGTAGCTGTCCGAGTGTTTCCATTCCATTGCTGTATCTGCATTAGGGAATTCGATGACGACTGTAATGGGGTTTGGGTCATCTTCTGAGTGCGGCTTCTCATCCATATGTCGCACCAAAAATTTGCCACCATGTTCTGTTACGGTGTCTTCTGCCGCTGTCATTTATGGCGTCATGCCTTCCATGTTGGTGACCTTAACCATTGCGACTAAATATGCTTTTGTCATGAGTTCTCCTGCAGAGCTACAGCAGGATCCTACTGGCCGACTTCGTATTAAATCATCTGACTTTAAGTATTCGAGGGTGTCTGCTAGAGCTTTTCTAGTCAATGGGCAAGAGCAAACCACGGCTCCAGTTTCTTCCAGTTCTACTTGGGTTGGTGTGCTTTTTTTGTCTTCGTTTAGTCCTTTAGTGTAGACCAAAGATCGTATGTGACTATCGTGTTGATAGTCTCGTCTCAATGAGCACTCGCGCTTGGATAGCGGTCGCATTCGCAGCAGCAAGCGCTGGTGTAGCTCAAGGGTTTGGTCGATTTACCCTCGGTGTTGTGTTGCCCGCAATGCGCGCAGATCTTGGCTTGTCAAATACCGTTGCCGGTTCAATAGCTACAGCCAACGTGGCGGCTTATCTCGTAGGAACTCTTGCTGTAGCGATAGCTGCCTCGCGTATTCGCCTCCTGACCATAATGCAGGTGGGGCTTATCATTGCTGTGGGGGGCCAAATCCTTTCGGCGGTTGCACCCAATGCTGCTTTTTTGATGTTTGGAATGTTCTGCTGTGGATTTGGTGGAGCTTGGGTTTGGATCCCGACCCCAGTTGTTGCGAGTGCAGCATTTCCAGCTGAAAAAAGAGGCACGGCGATCGGCCTTCTTTCTTCAGGAATGGCGCTGAGTATTGTCTTCACGAGCCAACTTGCGGGTTGGGTCCGAAGAGTGTGGGGCGATGAGGGCTGGCGTAACATCTATGTGGTTCAAGCAACGATTGGACTTGTAGTCGCCATGGGAACCTTTGCGATCGTCAGACACGCTCAAGAGCAACTTTCACCTAAGGGCAGCGTTGGTGGGTTTGACGCATTACGTCGAGTGCCTGGATGGAAACCCGTGACTGGCATGTACGCAACATTCGGGTTCATGTACTTACTTATTTTAGCATTCATGAGTAGTCGGCTAGAAGACGATAACGGCTGGTCAGCTAGTACTGCCTCGTTATCGTTCACTTTGGTCGGGCTCGGAATGGTATTCGGTGGCCCAATTATCGCCAAATCAGTCGCCAAATTCGGAACCCGAGCAACTCTTGCATGTGCCTTCAGTTTATGGGCTGTTCTAGTGATTACGATTCTTCCTGGATGGGTGATCCCGACCTTAGGATCTTCATTTTTCATTGGAATAATTTTTGCTTCCATTCCGGTCACTCTCACCATGTATTTCGTTCAAAACGCTTCTGCCCAGGACTATGGCCCTGGGTTTAGCGCAGCAACTTTGGCATTTGGGGTAGCACAAATGGTATCTCCCCAGATTGGCGGAGTTCTCGCTGATTGGACATCAACATTTCTTTGGGTGTTCCTGCTGTCTGCAGCTTGTGCTCTAGTGGGAATTGTCGCAGCGCTTCGACTACCAAAACCTGGGGACCGGAGTCTTACGCATCTACCAGTTGCGCCCAGCCATGAACCCCTAGCTCCTCCTTCGGTTTTTTCCGTCCGTCCTAGATGAGATCGACCGGTTTTCATGAGCATAGATTCGCGGCACGGAACGGTTGCTGATCTGAGATAATTTTGCCGTCGCCGCTAGTTGGCTTAGGTAAGTAAACAGTTGTGGTTGTTCCAATGACCTTCATATGGACGGATCTCCCTGATTTGTCTCAGGTGTTCCGTTTATTTTGTTTGTGTTAAGGGGCGAGTCCTGTAGCGCCCACAACGGGAAAGACGACCCTGATTCTCAGGGTTAGTTTCCATGGGGCCCAGCGTATACCCATGCGGGAAATTTGGTTCTGCTCGACTATGCAAAAGTACTCAGTGGACTCGGAACCTAGACGGCAAATCCTGCTTCGTTTTGGAGCCCCACAGCTACACTCTCCGCTGTGAAAAGAACTCTTTTAGCGATGGCCCTGCTGGTCACGTCTGTGTTCGGTGTTACTGGATGCGGTTCAGATGACGGTGAAGCTCCAGTTAAAAGCCGAATAAAAAACTCAACGATTGACGACGGACGACCTCACACCAGTAAACAAATAGCTTCGTATGGCTACGACTCCGACGACATGGCCGACGACTTCAGCGACTCCGACGACATGATCGACGACGACGACGAGTACGAAGACGACATCGACTACAAAGACTTGATCGAGTACGACGACCGCAGCGACGACTACCTTCCCACTCTCAAGAACGACCAAGCCCTAAAAAGCGGTTTCAAATTAGACGACATCGAGGCCAGCAAGGACGACGACACGGTCTACAACAGCGAACTGGTCGAATACGAAGATTTTATGCGCATGTACAACGATTCATCTGAAGACATAATTCAATACGAGCCCGACGGCGTTAGCGAGATTTTTGCGCCCTATATTAAAATTGGTTGATACAGCAAAGATAATGTTCGCGACAGCAGAGAATGGTTAGATGATGCTTTTAGGTCATTCGAATAGTCTTAGTTAGCGCTCTTTTGACCTCAGTTGTAAAGCAGAGCCGGTAGCTTTGCCGCTGTGAAAAGAACTCTTTTAGCGATGGCTTTGCTGCTCACGTCTGTGTTCGGTGTTACTGGATGCGGTTCAGATGACGACGT
>TARA_B110000438_G_scaffold80327_1_pt1 | contig 10275 bp, 10 predicted proteins | sample TARA_B110000438 | Tara Oceans TARA_B110000438 (sample SAMEA4398413) | marine metagenome | biome: Polar Biome; feature: [MES] marine water layer (ENVO:01000295) within the mesopelagic zone...; material: water (ENVO:00002006), including particulate matter (ENVO:01000060) such as......
TACTTCTTTTTTGTATAATCTTTCTTCCAATTTGCCTGTAAACTCTTCTGGCTACAATTATTGCAAACCTATATTTAAATGGAATTTTCTTTATTGAAGTAAATGAACTTCCATAAAACATATCTGCCAGTTTCAACGTTGCTTCAATATTTTCAAAATCAGGTTTAATATATTGCCTGTTCATTTTTTTATCTTCAATTACATCTCTTGCTATATTTGTAAGTTGCATTGCTATACCCAAATCTATAGCTCCTTTTAAAGATCTCGTATCATTTACATTTAGTATTTTAGCCATCATTAAACCAACTGTTCCAGCTACTCTATACGAATAGATTAATATATCTCTTACTGATCTTAAATAAACTTTTTGTTTTAGATCTGAACCAACGCCTTCAATTAAATCATCTAAAATAATTCGTTTAATATTATTATTCTTCGCAATGATAATCATATCGTTTACAATTAGTTCATACTCGTTTTGATCCAATACCTTTCTATCGCCTTCGTGTAGTTCATAGCTTTTATTAAAAATAGTTTTAATTTTATTAAATCTCTCTATTCTTAATTCTAAGTTAGTTTTTTCATCCACTAAGTCATCCAGCACTCTACAAAATGCGTATAGTTTAGAGCAGTCATGATAAATATTTTTTGGTAAAAAAGAACCAGCCCAATTAAATGATTTAGCGAATAAAGCTAGATAGTTTTTTTTTGTCATTAAATTATTTTATCTAATACTTTTGCTGAAGAAAGTACTCCTGGCACACCAGCTCCTGGGTGAGTTCCTGCACCTACAAAATACAGACCATCATAAATTTCAGATTTATTGTGAAATCTAAAGTAAGCTGATTGTGAAAATTTTGGTTGAATTGAAAAACCAGAACCATATTTAGTATTAAGTTCTTTTTCAAAGTAATCTGGTGTTAAATAAAAATCTTCAATAATGTTTTCTCTAAGGTTTGGCATTAAATCTTTTTCCATTTTATCAACTACTAAATTCTTCATTTTTTCACCTTCAATAGACCACTCAATTTTTGATTGATTGTTGGGAACAGGAACTAGAACATAAAAGCAATCTTGTCCCTTAGGAGCCATTGATTTATCTGTAGCTGAGGGTCTATGAAGATAATAACTGATATCATTATTTAATTTTTTTTTATCAAAAATATCATCTAAATGCTCTTTATACTTATCTCCAAACTTTATTGTGTGATGTTCGATATTGTCATAATTTTTTTTTGTACCAAAATAATAAACAAACAATCCCATAGAATATTCCATTCGTTTTTTCTTCCAATTAAACACAGGACTAAATTTATTTTGATTTAATAATTTTTCATAAACAGCAGGTGGATCTGCATTGCAAACAATATTATTTGCTTCTATCTCTTTTTGATTATCGAGCTTAACTCCTTGGACTTTATTATTTGAAGAAATTATACTTATTACTTCATGGCCTTTAATTATTTCAATTTTTTCTTCTACCATTAATTTTTCAAGGCCTTTAATTATATTTCCTGTTCCTTTAATTGAATAGTGAACACCCCATTTTTTTTCTAAGTATAAAATTAAAGCATATATAGATGTTGTCGTAAAAGGATTTCCACCAACTAGCAGTGGATGCATACTCAATATTCTTCTTAATTTTTCATTTTTTATATAATCAGAGACTAATGAATAAACTGATTTATAACTTTTGAGTTTTAGCAAAGATGGTAATTGTTTTATCATTATTGAAGGTTTATTAAATGGAATATCAGCCAGTTCAGTAAAACCTTTATCAAATATTTTTTTTGTAAAACTTACAAGTTCCTGATAACCTTTAACATCTTCTTGATTAATCTTTTGAATTTGATTTTTCATTTGCTCATCATCACCCGAGTAATCAAATTTCATTCCATCTTCAAAAACAAACCTATACCAAATTTTAAGGGGTGTAAGATTTATATAATTGTCAGGTTTTTTACCAAATAATTCAAAAAGTTCATTAATTAAATGAGGAGCTGTAATTACTGTTGGGCCACCATCAAAAGTAAAACCTTTTTTTTTAAATACTCTGGCCCTTCCACCTAAGTCCGAATGTTTTTCAATAAGAGTAACATCATGTCCTTTTGCTTTAAGTCTTAACGCTGCAGCAATACCTCCAAAGCCCGATCCAATAATTATTGATTTTTTATTCACAGTAATTTTATATATAACCTGTTTGAGGCTTACTATACTAAATTGTTGTAGATTTTTTTAAAGAATTTTTAATATCTTTAAGATTTTCTTTATAAATAGTATCTAATTTTGATTTATCAATTGAAGTTTGAATAATTTTTTTCGTACTTTCAATTGCTATTTTAACAGAGGTGTCTTTTATTTCTTTTATTGCTGTATTTTTAATTTGCTCAATTTTTTGATCAGCAATTTTTTTTCTATTCTCTGATGAGGAAAAGAATTTTTCATTTATATTGATTATCATTTTTTCACTTTCAGCTTTAGCATTTTCAATAATTTCCTGACTTTCTTTTTGTGCATTATCAATTTTTATTTGACTATCGCTTAACAATTTTTTTGTTTCATTCTTAATTTTTTCTGCTTCTTCAATTTCATTTTTAATTATATTTATTGAATCATCCAAAATCAGACTAATTTTTTGAGGAACTTTTAAATAAATTAACCCTCCAACAAATATTATAAACGAAATGGCTACCCAAAATGTTGCATCAATTACCATAGGTGTTTATCAACCTTTTTTTTTGAAACATCGTCAACAATTGCAGAAACATTACTTTTATTTAATTCAATATTCATTATAGTTTTTACCAAGTCTGTTGAAACTTCGATTGCTATTTTGTTAATATTTTCAATAGAATTTTTCTTTAATTCTTTAATTTCTTTCTCTGCTCCACTAATTTCTTTTTCTATCTCTTTATCAAGTGTACTTTTTCTAAAATTAATATCTGTATCAATTTTTTTTTTTGCTTCATTCATTATATTTTTTGCTGTTTTTTTTGCTTCTATTAATATTTTTTCATATTCACTAATTTTTTTTTGTGTATCTTCTTTATATTTTTCTGCTTGCTCTAAGTTGTCTGATATTTGTAATTTTCTTTTTTCTAAAGTTTCACTAATTTTTGGCAAGATTATTTTTGACAAAAATATATATAAAAAAGAAAATGTTATAATTAACCAGAAAATTTGAGAAACCCAATATTCAGGATTAAGCTGAGGCATACCTTCCTCAGCTGCAAAACTTTCTTTATTTATTATTAAGAAAGCAAATAAATAACTGGCTAATTTTATAAACATTCAATTAAAATGCAAAAAGTATGATTAGTGCAATTACCAAACCAAACAATCCAGTAGCTTCAGCCAAAGCAAAACCAAGTAGTAAATTTGGAAATTGTTTTTGAGCTGCAGATGGATTTCTCATCGCTCCAGATAAATAGTTACCAAAAATAATTCCTATTCCAACTCCTGCTCCTGCCAAAGCTATTGCTGCTAATCCGGCCCCTATCATTTTTGCTGCTTCTAGTTCCATATATTCTCCTTTTATTTTTAATGGTGTAAGTTAAGTGCATCGTTTAAATAGATACAGGTTAATATTGCAAAAACATAGGCCTGCAGAAATGCTACAAGAATTTCCAAACCTGTTAATGCAACAGAAAAACTTAGTGGTAACCAACCACCAATTAATCCAAGGCTAATTACAAAGCCTCCGAATACTTTTAACATGGTATGTCCAGCCATCATATTAGCAAATAGACGTACCGATAAGCTTACTGGTCTGCTCAAATAAGAAATTATTTCAATAACAACAATTAATGGTAATAAAAGAGCAGGAACGCCACTTGGTACAAATAGTTTTAAATATCCCAAACCATGTTTTAAAAAACCAATAATTGTAACTCCTATAAAAACAAAAGTAGCCAATACAAATGTTACTATTATGTGACTAGTGACAGTAAATGAATAAGGAATCATACCTAGCATATTGCAAAAGAGAACAAACATAAAAAGTGAAAAAATTAATCCAAAATATGGTTTTGCTTTTGAGCCAGCCGTATCACTTATCATTTTTGAAACAAAGGTATAGCTTAATTCTGTTAAGAGTTGAATTTTGTCAGGTATAATTGTTTTTTTTTTAATTCCTAAAGAAAATAAAATTATAATTGCTAAAGAACTTAGAGCCATAAAAAGGCTCGCATTAGTAAAAGATATATCTAAGCTACCAAATTTTATTTCTGGACCAATTCTATAAACATTGAATTGATGCATTGGGTTAGTTGCCATTTTTTTTCCTAATTTAAGAATTTAGTTATCTTTATCTTGCATAAGTTTTGCTGATCTAAAAACATTTGTTATACCAGCCGCTACTCCTACAAAAAAAAATATTAATATAAACCAAGGTTTACTATCAAACCAAGTATCTAAAATAAACCCTATAATTGTCCCAACTATGACTGCAGCAACCATTTCAGTGCTTAATTTCATTGCAATTCCAAGGGAAGATGAGCCTATTTTATTATTATCTGTAGAATTTTTATCAATTTTGCTTTTTGCAATTTTAAGGCGAGTTTTTAAATTTTCAAATTCTTTCATTTAGTATATTTAAGCGACTAATCCTTCTGCTTTTTGAAGGTCAACTGCAACTAATTGACTAATACCCTTTTCTGGCATTGTAATACCATAAAGTCTATCCATTTTTGACATTGTTAAAGCGTGATGAGTAACTATTATAAATTTTGTTCTAGTAATTTTTACTAAATCTTCCAGTAAATTACAAAATCTGGTTACATTGGCATCGTCAAGTGGAGCATCCACTTCATCCAAAACACATATTGGTGCTGGGCTAGTTAAAAAAACAGCAAAAATTAAAGACAATGCAGTTAAAGCCTGTTCTCCTCCCGACAGCAAAGTTATTGATTGTAGTCTTTTACCTGGAGGACTAACTAACATTTCAAGACCAGCCTCTAAGGGATCATCGGAATCAACTAGTTCTAGTTTTGCATTTCCACCATTAAATAATTTTGTATAAACCTCGTTAAATTTTCTATTCACTTTATCAAATGCTTCTACCAATCTTTCTCTTCCTTTTTGATTTAGTTCATTGATACTAGATTTTAGTTTTATTATTGCTGAAACCAGGTCTTCTCGATCTTGTTCCATTTTTTTAATTTCATTTTCATATTGGTTAGTTTCTTCGTCTGCTCTTAAATTTACAGATCCTAATTTTTCTCTTTCTCTCTTTTTTTTATCTAATTTTTCTTCTTGTGATAAACTGTCTGGTAAAATTTCATTATCTGTTAAATTAGAAGATTTAAATAAGTTGAATTCATTTAAATTTAATTCTTGTTCAATTCTTTCCAATAAATCTAATCTTCTTTTTTTCAATCCATCAAGAGTAGCAATTGAGCTTGCTCTTTTTTCTCTAATTAACATCATTTTTTCTTGAACATTTTTTAAATTATCATTATGTTGATTAAATATTTCTTCAGCTTTATTTAATTCATTTTCAATATCTATTTTTTCTTTTTCTGCAGACTTTATATTTTCAATTGATTGACCTCTAGCTACAGCTAATATTTGAGGTTGTCTTTCAAGAATATTTAAGTTTTCTAAAATTTTATTTTTTCTAGAGTTCAGTTCGTTAAGCATTTTTTCAGAGCTTAAGTTAAGGTTTTTCCATCTATCAATTTCTCCTTCTATATTAAGAATTCTTTCTTTTCTTTTTATACCTTCATTTTTAATAGATTGATTTTTACTAAGTGAACTAGCATATAAAGTTTGTAAGTTTTTAATTTTTTTATTTGAGTTGCCAATTTCTTCAATACCTTTTTTCTCAGAAAAATTTTCAAATTTTAAAAGTAAATTTTTAAGTTTATTAATACAACTGTCTATTAGTTTAGACGCTTCATTAATATTATTATCAGCAATTAATTTTTTACTATTTTCAATTTCTACAACCGAGTCCTTAATAATAAGAACGTTTTCTGAAGAGTTAAGATTAGAGATCAATGAATTGGAAATTTTCTCTAATTTTTCTTGTTCTAATTCTAAATTCTCAATATCGGACTGAAGATTTTGATCAGAATTTTTTTCAATTTCAAAATATTTTGATTCAAATTCTAATAGTTCTTTTTTTTCTTCTTTTAATCTTTTGTCATTTGAATTTGAGTCAACTACAATGCTTTTTTCTCTATCTGTATCTATGTCTATAGTTTTAAGAGATTCTGACTGTAGCTTGATATTTTGTAGCGATCTTTGTTCTTCTTCTTCAAGATTTTTTAATTCTAAATTTATTCTTTGAAGTTTAGATAAGTTTTCAATATTTTTTTCTCTTAGTGGTTTTAGCTTAGAATTTTCTTCATTTATAATATTTGTGTAATGATTAACTTCTATTTTTAGACCACTTACCTCATCTTCAGCTTCACTGTTTATTTCATTTTCTAATTTGATTTCTTTATCAAGATCTTGGAGTTTTAAATAATACAATCCTGCTTCAATTTTTTTTATTTCTTCTGAGATAAATTTGTATTTCGTAGCTTCTTCTGCTTGTTTTTTTAAATTGTCTAGTTGTTTTTCCTGTTGACGTTTTAACTCATCTGCTCTTTTTAAATTATTTTCAGCAGCATTTAAGCGGAGTTCAGATTCATGTCTTCTGGCATGTATTCCCGAAATACCTGCTGCCTCTTCTAATATAGATCTTCTATCTGATGGTTTGGCTGTGACTAGAGAACCGATTCTGCCCTGACTAATCATTGATGGAGAATGAGCCCCGGTTGAGAGATCCGCAAATAACATTCTGGCATCCCCTGCACGCACTTCTTTATCATTAATATAAAACTTAGATCCTTTATCTTTCTCAATTCTTCTTTTTACATTAATTGTATCAAGCTCTTTATACTGCACTGGTCCTTCTTTGTTTAGGTTGTCTAAAATTATATTTACTTCAGCAATATTTTTTGAAGGTTTATTTGCAGTACCAGAAAAAATAACATCTTCCATTCCTGAACCACGCATACTTTTTGCAGATGTTTCTCCCATGCACCATCTTAGAGATTCTACAATATTTGATTTACCACAACCATTTGGGCCGACAATACCAGTTAATCCTTCTTCAATATCAAAGGTGGTTTTGTCTACAAAAGATTTAAATCCATTTAATTGGATTTTTTTAAACTCCATGCATTAACTATATCAGCTTTTCTATAGCTTTTTTTAAATTTTTAAAGTCTAGCGTTTTATCGAACTTTTTTTCATTAATAACAACCGTAGGTGTAGATTGAATCTTGTACTTTTTTGAGGCATTGATTCGTTCTGATAAAATTGAATCTTCTATTTCAGCATCTGATAGGCAATTTTTTACATTTATATCTTTAATTCCAAATTTGATTAATGAATTTTCAATGTTTGTATTTATTTTTTCAATAGTGCCACCATCTAACCATTTTTCCTGGGTTTCATAGAGATGATGTAAAAAATTAAATCTTTGATCTTTATTTAAACAGTGAGTTATTTTAGAAGCATTCAACCCAGCCAAATCCAATGGAAAGTTTTTAAAATATATTTGAACTATTCCTTTATCAATATAATCCGTTTTTAATTTTGGATAAATATTTTTATGAAAACTTGCACAGTGAGGACAGGTTAAAGATTCATATACATAAATTTTTATTTTTGCCGCATCTGTTCCTACTTTTATTTCATATTTACTTGCATCTTCAATTGAGAAAGCATTAATTGAGAAAAAGATAAAAAGTATTGATAGGTAAATTTTTTTCATTTTAAGTATTTGGTTAATTTAATTAAAGATTTTTTTATATCCTCATTACTAATATTGTTTATGTTTTTTAAATATCGGTTTTTTGACGCATTAGAAATTAATGGTTTTTGATTTTTTATAACTAATTTTGTCTCAAATGTTTCTAATTTTATTTTATTTATAATTTTATATCCAAAATAAACATTTATTTTATCTATGATTTCTGATTTGCTGTACTCAACATCTACCTCACTACCTCTTTGAACACTTACAACTAATGTTCCTGTATTATTTTTTCCTGCGGCTTTAAATTTTTTAGGATAACAAACACTTGATATATTTTTACCCACTAAATAACTCCACTTGTTAATTATATCAGAATAAATATGTCCACGTTTATTTAGAATTTGTTTAATACCTTTGGGCAAAGTGTCTTTAAATGACCTTAGACCTTGAATGTAAAACGAACCTTGATTTATACTCTTTTTGAAATGCATAAAGATTTTTCTATACTACCAAAAAAAATACTCTATTGGTATGATAATAATAGGAGAGACCTTCCCTGGAGAGTAAAATGTTCACAGAGTAAAAAGGAATATTATACTCTAGTTAGTGAGTTTATGCTTCAGCAAACACAAGTAAAAACAGTAATACCATACTTTAAAAATTTTGTTACAAATTTTCCAAATTTACAAAGTTTATCAGTAGCAAAAGAAAGTAAACTGATAAAAAATTGGGAAGGATTAGGTTATTATTCAAGAGTTAAAAACTTAAAAAAAACATCAAAAATTATAGTTAATGATCATCATAAAAAGTTGCCAGACACTCTTGATGAGTTAAAAAAACTACCAGGTATTGGTGAATACACGGCCAGAGCTATTTTGGCAATTGCATTTAACAAACCTTTTATTCCATTAGATGGAAATATTGAAAGAATCATCAAGAGATTGTTATATTTAAAATCTGAAATAGAAACTGGGAAAAAAAATATAATAAAAAAAAAAAATATATTAGGGACCTCAAATAGATCAAGTGATTATGCACAGGCATTAATGGAATTAGGTGCACTTATCTGCAAACCAAAAAATCCCAAGTGTGATTTTTGTCCAATAATACAAAATTGTAAATCTTATAGAAAAAAAGATTTTGAAATTATTGTTAAAAATAAAAAATTTTTTGAAAAATATTTTGTAGTAAGAATTTTTTTAAAAAAAAATAAAATTTTATTAATAAAAAATAATAAATTTAATTTTTTAAAAAACCTGAAAATATTTCCAATGCAAGAAACTAGTAGACCAAAAAATTTAAAAAAAACACTAAATTTTAAAATGTCTAATATGAATATGAATATTATTGTTAAATTAATGAAGAAACCAAACAAGATTGAGAATAGTATATGGATTGAAAAAAAGAATTTTAATAATTATACCTTACCAACCTTTACAAAAAAAATTTTTTACTCGTTAAACAAATATTTATGAAAAAAATTGCAATAATAGGAGCGGGTATCTCAGGTTTGTTTTTTGCAAATTTATTAAGACAAAAAGCAGAATACGAGATTTCTATTTATGAAAAAAATAATTCAATAAGTCTAGAAAAAGGATACGGAATACAATTATCTGTTAATAGTGTTACCTTATTAAATAAGATAGGATTTAGAAATATAAACCCAGAAAATAAATTTAATCCAAAAAAAGTTGATTTTTATTCATTAAAAAAAAGAAATAAAATATGTGATTTGGATATTTCAATATTTAACACAGAGGATGCAAAATATACAACATTACCAAGATCTAATTTAGTTGAATTTCTTAAGGAAAAATTACCAAGCAATGTAATTCAGTATAATAAAAAAATTAAAAAAATTAATAATATAAATAAAAATATAGAATTAATTTTTGAAGATAATTCATTAGAAGAATGTGATTATTTAGTGATAGCAGATGGTATTTTTTCATCCACCAAATCAATAGTTGAAAATAAAGATATTAAACCAGCATACTCAAACTCAATAGCAGTAAGAGGAACTGTCGATAAGTTTCTGTTTAAAAATATTGATTATAAAAACATATCATTATTTTTGGGATCAAATTTTCATTCTGTAATTTATCCAGTAAATAGAGACAACAAATTTAATTTTATTGCTATATTTAGAAAAGATTTAAATAAAAACCAAATACAAGACCATTCGCTATTTAAAAATGATCATTACATATTTTCAATTTTAACTGAAATGTCCAGTAAATTTGATAAACATATTTTGAATAATCTTGAAAATGTTAAGTGCTTTCCAATATATGTTAGTAAAAAAATTTATAAAAAAAAACATGAGAATATATTTTTAATAGGAGATGCTTTTTTTGCCTTACCCCCAACTCTTGCTCAAGGAGCCTCCCAATCAATAGAGGCTGCTTATGAATTATATAAAAACCTTGATAAGAATATTGATTTTTTCATAAAAAAAAGAACCAAAAGAATTAAAATGATAAATAGAAGATCGAAATTTAATTATTTTGTCTTTCATTTAT
>TARA_B110000438_G_scaffold192875_1_pt1 | contig 10273 bp, 10 predicted proteins | sample TARA_B110000438 | Tara Oceans TARA_B110000438 (sample SAMEA4398413) | marine metagenome | biome: Polar Biome; feature: [MES] marine water layer (ENVO:01000295) within the mesopelagic zone...; material: water (ENVO:00002006), including particulate matter (ENVO:01000060) such...
CAAATACAGATGGTATGCCAAATAAAATTTTAATTCAAAAAAGACAAAGGTATTGGTATGACAGATGTATGGAACTGTCCGGAGGTCAATTAGTAGAAGTAGGTGATGAAAATGGAACAACTGCTAACCAATTATCTGATGCAATAGATTCTCAAACTGCTTGTGTTCATTATCCAGTATATGAGCAAGAAGAAATTGATAAAAAAATCCTTAGATTAGAAGAAGTTATTGAAATAGCTCATGGAAAAAACAAACCTGTTTCTGTTGATGCAGCTGGACAAATTTTTCCATTAGAAAATTTTGGTAAATATGTAAGAATGGGTGCTGATTTTCAATGTATTGCAGCTAAATATATGGGTGCCCCACATTCAACAGGAATAGCATTGGGTACTGAAGATGTTATTGATTCTATTTCTAGGCATTCATTTGTAGGATATGAAAGTAGAAGAATTAGAGGGATAGGTCGTCCACATAAAATTGATAGGCAGGAAATTATAGGTGTTTTATATGCTGTGAAAAGATGGATGGGAATGAATCATGAAGAAAGGTTATCTATTGAAGAAACTAAAACACTAAATATTGTTAATTTTTTAAGAAATATTAAAGGAGTAAAAGTACAAATAATAAATAATATTATTGGTCATCAACCTTTTGGGTTGTCAATGGATATAGATAGTAATATTTATAAAACTACTAATATTGATTTTGTAGAAATTTTAAAAAATTCTTCTCCTTCTATTTGGACACGAGTTCCTGATGGTGAAGAATCTATTGTGATTCATGTTTTTGGTATGAATAATGAACAATCAAATATTGTTGCTAATGTTATAAAAAATGAGTTAGAAGGTTTAAAAATTTGATTAATAACGTGACATTAATAAGCCCTGGAGAAATGGGATCTCCCATAGCTGAGTATATTATTTCTTCAGGTATAAAGGTTATTTCTCCTTTAAATAATAGATCTGAAGAAACAAGAAAAAGGTCTATTAAAAGTGGAATTGAAGACAGCAAGACTTTAATTGAATCAATGAAACAAACTGATTTGATAATTTCAATTTTAGTTCCTAGCGAAGCAGAAAATCTTTGTAAAGAAATAGCGAATATTTCAAAAGTAATTGATAAAGAAATTTATTATGCTGATCTAAATGCAATTTCTCCAAAAACAGTTCAAAATATGAGGAATATTCTTACTAATACAAAAATTAAATTTATTGATGGAGGTATTATTGGAGGGCCTCCAATTTCTAATAAATTTCCAAGAATATATGTTTCAGGGATTCATTCAAAAGTATTCATGGAATTAAACAATTTAGGTATGGAAGTTATTGATATGTCGGGTGAGATTGGAGATGCATCTGCAATTAAAATGGCATATGCATCTATTACAAAAGGATATTCATCTTTATTAATTGCAGCTGTAACTTTAGCTATAAAAACTAATAATTTTGATGCATTTATGGATGAATTAAAATTTTCTCAACCAAAAGTATTCAACGATTTAAAAAATTTAAAATCTATTCCAAGTAAAGCTCATAGATGGATTGGAGAAATGACTGAAATTTCTAATACATTTATTGACAATGGCGTCACAGGAAACTTTCATAAAGGCTCTTTTGATATTTATACAAAGGTTTCAGATTCAAAACTAGGAAAAAAAAGATTAAGTCCCAATGAAATAACTTTAGAAGGGAAAGATTTTTTTAAAAATATTCAATAGTTAATCTAATTTTGAAGTTATAGAATCTAGATTTTTAAGTAATCTATCAAACTCTTTTTCGGATATATCATTTGTGTGCACAACAGGTTCAAAACTATCAGAATATTCTTTTAGTAAAGATATTTCACTTAATACAGGTAACCCAAGTTCTTCTGCCATTTCTATTGCTGCACCTTTTCCAAAAATACCTCCGGTCATATTTTCTACAACACCAAAGACTTTAAGATTTAATTTTTTTATCATATTTATAGATCTTTTAGCGTCTAATGCAGCTAATTCTTGAGGTGTAGAAACAACTATAAATCCATCTAAATTCAATGTCTGCATTACAGTTAAAGGAGCATCTGAGGTTCCAGGAGGTAGATCACATAAAAGATATTCAATATCTCCCCAGTTTGTTTTAGAAATAAACTGATTTATAGCATTGTGGATCATAGGACCTCTCCACACTATAGCTTCGTCTTCGTTTTCTTGAAAAAATCCCATAGACATAACAGATACACCATATTTTTCAGGAGGAATCATTTTACCATCATCATCAGCTTGAGGTCTTTCAGAAATTTTTAAAACTCTTGTGACATTTGGACAATCTATATCACAATCCAAGATAGCAACTTTTCTTCCTTTTTTTGCTAAAGTTAAGGCTAAATTGGTAGTCACGGTTGTTTTTCCTACGCCACCTTTTCCGGAATATACACCAATTCTATATTTTATAGAATTTAATGAATTACTAATTTGTTGTTTCTGTTTAAATTGATCTCTAACTTGAGATAAGCGTGCTTCTTCTGCAGGTGTTAATTTCCTAGGTTCAGACATTAGTCAATACCTAAAAGTCTTTTACCATCCTCTGTTATGAGGTCTGGATTCCAAGGTGGGTCAAAAACTAAGTCAACAACTACGTCTTCTACATCCTCTATTTCAGCTATTCTCCATTCTGCTTGCTGTGCTATGTATGGGCCCATTCCGCATCCTTGAGCTGTAAGAGTCATTTCAACATGAACTTCATTATCTTCAACTTCTACATTGTAGATCAATCCTAAATCAACTACGTTAACTGGTATTTCTGGATCATATACATCTTTTAACGCATCAATTACTGAATCTTTGTTTAACTCTAATGTATCTTTGCTAATTTCTGACATAATTTTTCTTTCTGTAGTTCCAGCAATTCTTCAATTCAATGTTTATATTTTTATTATATATTAATTAGAAATTATAGTTAATATATCTCTGTGTGCAAGATGGCTTCTAACCATATTTACATTTTCTATCCACCACTTTGAGCCATAAAACTTTTCTTCTTTAATTTCTATATCTTTTTTATCTTCACCATAAGATCGAATCCAGATAAATTGAGAATTTTCTTCATTTATCCAAGTAGATTCAACTTTAATTCCAGCTTCACCGAGTAAAGGGATTATTTTTTGGTTGAATAAATCAATCCATGCTTCCATCATTCCTTTATTTATGGTGTATGTTCGTAAATGAGCGTACATAATTTTTTCTCCTTAAATTATTTAAATTACTTTTTCATTTAAGTTCTTTCTTAATTCTGAGATCTGATCTCTAATTAAGGCAGCTTTCTCAAATTCTAAAACTTTAGCAGATTTTTTCATCTCTTTTTCTAAATCTTTTATAAGTTTATGAGTATTTTTCTTTGAAATATTATCAATATTTAATTCATTTGACTCCTGAACAGAATTATTTTCTTTTATTTTTTCTGTTATATCTCTAACTTCTTTAATAATAGTTTGTGGAACTATGTTATTTTTTAGATTATGCTCATGCTGTATTTCTCTTCTTCGATTTGTTTCTTCAATAGCTATTTTCATAGATTTAGTAATATTGTCTGCATACATTATTACTTTTCCTTCTTCATGCCTTGCGGCTCGTCCTATAGTTTGTATGAGAGAAGTTGCAGATCTTAGATATCCTTCTTTATCTGCATCTAAAATTGCAACCATTGATACTTCTGGTAAATCAAGACCTTCTCTTAATAAATTAATACCTACTAAAACATCGTAAGTCCCAAGTCTTAAGTCTCTAAGTATCTCAATTCTCTCTAAGGTGTCTATTTCAGAATGTAAGTAATGAACCTTAATGCCCATTTCTCTTATATATTCCGATAATTCTTCAGACATTTTTTTCGTTAGTGTAGTAACAAGTGTTCTTTGATTTTTTTCTATATTTTTATTTATTCTAGAAATTAAGTTATCTATTTGGTTTTTAGTGGGCTCTAATATAATTTTTGGATCTAATAATCCGGTAGGTCTTATTATTTGCTCTACATATTCCTGTTGGTTGTTTTCTTCATATTTCCCTGGAGTTGCTGAAACAAAAATTGTTTGTGGGATTTTGTTTTCAAATTCTTCAAAGGATAATGGTCGATTATCTTTTGCTGAAGGTAACCTAAATCCATGCTCAACTAGTGTACTTTTTCTTGATTGATCACCTTTATACATTCCATTTATCTGAGGTACTGTAATATGAGATTCATCAATAAATATTAGATAATCATTGTCAAAGTAATCAAGTAAGGTCCATGGTGCACTACCAGGCTTTCTTCTACCTAAAGGCTGAGAATAATTTTCAACGCCAGGGCATGACCCAGTTTCTCGTAACAATTCTAAATCATAGTTAGTTCTTTCTTTGATTCTTTGAGCTTCTAATAATTTCCCCTTTTTTTCAAAATAAATAATTCTTTCATCTAACTCATTGTTTATATCGTAAAGAGCATCACTAAGACTTTCTTCGGGAGTAACAAAATGCTTGCTTGGATATAACGAAACTTCAATTAAGTCTCTAATTTTATTTTTGGTTAAAATATCTACTTCTGTAATTTTATCTATAACATCACCAAAAAATTCTATTTTAATTGAAAATTCTTCATATGAAGGAATAATTTCTATAATATCTCCTTTTATAGAAAAAGAACCTCTATTACTTTCATAATCGTCTCTAGTGAAATACATTGAAATTAATCTTCTTGATAATTCTGATGAACTAATAGTGTCACCTATCTTGATTTGTTGAGATATTGATTTATATTCATGCGGGGATCCTAATCCATATATACAAGATACAGATGCAACAATAATAGTATCTCTTCTAGTTAATATAGATCTTGTAGATGCATGCCTTAATCTGTCTATTTCATCATTAATATCAGATTCTTTTTCTATGTAAGTATCTGTTCTTGGAATATATGCTTCTGGTTGATAATAATCATAGTATGAAACAAAATATTGAACAGAATTTTGAGGAAAAAATTCTTGTAATTCACTAGCTAGCTGAGCTGCTAATGTTTTGTTATGAGCTATTACTAATGTAGGTCTTTGAGTTTTTTCTATAATACCAGCCATAGTAAAAGTTTTACCTGATCCAGTAACTCCTAGAAGAGTTTGAAATCTCAATCCATCTTCTATCCCTTGAACCATTTTTTTTATAGCACTTGGTTGATCTCCAGTATGCTGAAAGGGCGATATTATGTTAAAAGGATTATTTGGTTCCATATTATTTATTTTTACAGACAAATATTATTTCTTCAGAAAATTCATCTAATTTACTTTTATCGTAATCTCCAAAAATATCTATTATTTCTAGATTTAACTCATCACATATATTTATAATATCTTCAAAATATAAAAAGTAATCAGTAGATTTTAGCTCAATTTCTTTTTTAGAGTTTATTTCAATTTTTTGATAGTTGATATGTTTTTTATTATCAAAATCAACACTACTTTTACCGTAGAGTTTATAGAATGAATTGTTTATTTTTTTTTCACCAAAAATCATATAATCTTTATTATTTACGTAGTTATTAGGATTATGTAAGTCAAAAATTAATATTCCATTTTTACCCAGATGTTTTATTCCCGAACATAATGCTTTTTTCTGTAGTTCAATATCCCCTACACTCATTAATGAATGTGAAGGATAAATAACTAAATCAAACAAAGAATTATGAATTGAATCTTTATTGATTTTTATATCAAGTTTTGTCATATCTTCTTGTATTAAAAATAAATTTTCTGCTAAAGGTTGATTAGGTTTGATTTTTTCTTTACAAACATTTAACATATCCTCTGAAATATCTATTCCAGTCCATTTTAATTTTTTACTTAAAAAGTGATAGGGTATTCTTCCTGTACCAACTCCCATTTCAAGTACATTCTGTATGTTTTTACTAAAATATGTTTCATAAAAAGCAAGATCATTTGGATTTGCAATTTGATAAATTAGATCATACCAATTTGCCCAACTGTCATAGTTTGTATCTGATTGGTTCATTTTTACTATTTACTTTAATTTGTTTTTAATTAAGATTTTATAAAATTAAACAAAACAAGTAACTTTTAAAAACAGAAAAAAATAATAAAATGAAACTCTCTTCAAGACAAGATAGGTTAGGTACTGAAACTGCTTTTGAAACTTTAGCTAAAGCTAAAAAATTAGAAGCAATGGGAAAAAATATTGTTCATTTAGAAATAGGAGAGCCTGATTTTGATAGTCCAGGTTACGTAATTTCGGCAGCAAAAAAAGCTTTAGATAATGGTTTTACTCATTATGGACCTTCAGCAGGTCAACCAGAGTTAAGAGAAGCTATAGCTGTGCATCAAGGAGAATTTAATGGCTATGATATTTCTCCTGAAAGAGTGATAGTTACACCTGGTGGAAAACCAGTAATGTTCTTTTCAATGCTGGCTTTAATTGAAGAAGGAGATGAGGTTATTTATCCAAACCCTGGATTTCCTATTTATGAGTCTATGATAAATTACGTAGGTGGAATACCTGTTCCAATGAAGCTAGAAGAATCTAAAGATTTTAATGCCAACGTTAATGACTTGAAAAAACTAATTACTAATAATACAAAAATGATAATTGTTAATTCTCCTAATAATCCTTGTGGTTCAGTTACTAGCTTAGAAGATTTAGAAATGATTTCAAAAATAGCTATAGAAAATGATATTGTAGTTTTGTCAGATGAAATTTACAAAGAAATGTATTACGAAGGTGATCATTATTCAATATCAAAATTTGAAGGTATGAAAGAAAGAACAATTATTCTTGATGGATTTTCTAAAAGTTATGCAATGACTGGGTGGAGATTGGGATATGGAATCTTTCCAGAATTTATGATTGATGCTATTACAAAGTTGATGACTAACTCAGTATCTTGCACTTCTGTTTTTAGCCAAATGGCAGCCATAGAAGCTATAAAAGGGCCAAGAGATTTTACTCTTAATATGATGCAAGAATTTAGAAAAAGAAGAGAAATTGTTTTTAATGGATTGAATTCAATTGATGGTATAAATTGTAGATTACCTTTAGGTGCATTTTATGCTTTCCCGAATATATCTGGCACAGGATTGTCAAGTGAAGAATTTGCTAATAGAGCTCTAAATGATTATGGTGTTGCATTATTATCAGGAACAGCTTTTGGAGAATTTGGTGATAATTATATAAGGATTTCTTTTGCTAATTCTGAAGATAATTTATCTAAAGCTATTGATAGATTGTCAAAAATGATAAGTGATTTAAAGTAGTTCTGTATCTATATAAATACCTTTACCTCTTAGGGTTTTAATGAAGTTTAAATTGTTGGATATATTATTAGTTTTTTCTCTTAATCTATGAATATGAAGCCTCATAGCAGTTTTATTAACTTTTTCAGAATTAGGCCATAAAATTGTTAGAATTTCTTCATATAACAATATTCTCCCATTTTTATTTATCAAATTTTTCATAATACTATATTCAGAACTTGATAGAGATATTTGATTGTTTTTATAATTTAGAACCTCAGTATTTTCATTTAAATTTATTGTAACTAATCTATTTTTTTTGATGAGTTCTTCATTATTTATGGCATTTGGATTCTCATATATATTCCCTGAGCTTTGGTGAGTTGAATTAACTCTTTGACTGAGTTTAATTAATAGATTTGCATTTTGCATTTTTTTTTCTAAAGTTTGTTCATTTTCTTTTTTAGAAAAAAATAAGTAGATACAACCTATAGTTTCTATTCTTTTTATAATTGGTAAGCATATAACATTATTAAATTTTATTTCATCAAACCATTTTGGAAAAATATCTTTATCATTTGCTGAAGATATTTTTCCTGTACCTTCAATACCAGTTATTATTGCGAGTGTTTTATCATCATTAGATTCGGACAAATAAGAATCTAAGTTTAAAGTTTCGGAGCTAGAATAAAATTTTGCCTTAAATGAACCATTATGCTTATTCATTTCAGAAAAAATAACAGAGCTACTATTAGTAGAAATTCTTACTGAATTACATAAATTTTGATAATTTAAATTATCATCTTCTAATATAGAATTTAGTGAATCAATAATTCTTTCATTTTCTAAATTTATAAGAATCTTTTTATTTATTCTTTTATTTTCTTTTAAAATAGATAAGTTTCTATTTTTTTCTATCAAGTATAAAAATAGAAATAGAAAAACTGCCGCAATTGGTACGATATATATAATTATGCTTAGTGTATTCATTCAAATATTATTTATTTTTATTCTATTTTAAAATAAATAATATTTGCTATTAGGACTTAATGTCTCTTTTGTTAAAAATATAGAGACCTATAAAAAAAGAAGTAAATATAATTATCAATAATATTGTTAAATGGAATGTATCAAAACCATTTAAAATTACCTTATTATCATTATAGTAATAGTGCAGAGATATATACTTTAAAAAATTCATTGAGCTAACTGTTTTATATACAGAATCAAAAATATATCCTATTATAGCTACGGCAGCACCAATTCCAGCTGCTTGAGAAGTTTTAGCAAATATTGATCCTGATAGATAAGTAATTGAGCCAACAGTAACACCATAAATAAATAGTGCTAAACCTGAGTATAATATATTAGAAAGATTTAAGTTAATATCATAAATTAAATCACATATTTTCAATGTGATTGAAAATATTAATGATAAAAATAAAATTGATAATACCAATGAAAAATATTTTTCAGTAAAATATCTTGTCCTTGATATAGAAAGAGAAAGAAACTGATCTATAGTTTTATTTTCTTCTTCTGAGCAAAGTACTGTTGAACCTATTGTAATAGCAAATGCACCAATTATTAAGGGTCCTATTAAATGCATAAATTCTCCATTTAAGAAACCTGCAGTCGATAAATCATCTCCAAAACCTGCAATAGTTTTAATTTGTTTAGGAAATAAATCTAATAATTGAGAAAATGAGTCCGACATTAGAGTCCATATGTATAACAAAAATATAGTGTAAAAAATTGCTCCAAAACTAAAGACTAATATTTTTTTTCTATTATGAATTATTGAGTTATTTAAAATAATCATTAAAAGTATTCCAATAAAGTTTCACTTAAATTTGAAGATTCAGTTTCTATTTCTTTAATAGAGAAATTAGAAATAAATTTTATAAATTCATTTATATCGCCTGAAATATAAAATTTAATTTCATTTTCTTCGATTTCAAAATTATTAATACATTTTATTTTATTGATTTCACTATTTGAAGGTTTAGATAAAAAATCAATCGACACTTTTTTAATAGTTTTTTTAATCAAATCTCTTTTGCTTTGAGAAGATATAACTTTACCTTCTTTGATAACAGTTATGAAATCACAACAATTAGAAATTTCTAATAAATCATGAGATGACAAAAGTATAGTATTGCCTAATTCTTTTTCCTCATTTATTAATTCTCTGAAAACTCTTTGATAATTTGGATCTAATCCACTAGTTGGTTCATCTAAAATCAATAAATTAGATTCTCTCATAAAAGCTTGGACTATCCCTACTTTTTGTTTATTACCCTTAGATAATTCTTTTATTTTTTTATTTATGTTTAATTTGAATCTTTCTGCAAGTTCATAGTATTTTTTTGAAGAATTATTTTCTAATTTTAAAATATATTTAAAATATTCTATTGGTTTTATATTTTCATAAGGTCTAAAATCTCCAGCAAGATAAGAAATATTGTTTCTTAATTTAAAATTTTTCTTAGAGACTTCTTTTTCTTCTATAAACATATTTCCTGAGTCTGAATAACTGAGTCCTAACAAACATCTCATGGCTGTAGTTTTACCCGCACCGTTTTCACCTAATAAACCATGAATGGTACCTTTATCAACAGAAAAATTTATATTACTGAGAGCTTTGAATCTACCATAATTTTTTGAAAGATTTTCTACTCTAATTGATTTTTTCATTATTTTTCAGCATATGATGTTAATGCTTCTTCGTTAAAATCTGCATTGGTAAAAACCTTTTGGACATCATCTAGATCCTCAAGATCATCGAGTAGTTTTAGAGTTTGACTTGATTGATTTTTATTTAGTGAAACTGTGGTGTTTGGAACTAAAGCGAATTCTGCTTTTTCAATTACAACAGATTCATTTTCGGAAATTTTTTTCTGAATAGATGATAAATCCGAAAATGCACAAGTTATTTCTACTGTATTATCAAATACATCAAAATCTTCTGCTCCCTCATCGATACTTTCTAAGGCAATCATTTCAGGATCACCTTCTTCAATATTAATAA